>JAEEGL015220941.1_pt1 | contig 10563 bp, 6 predicted proteins | sample 9134231 | NCBI WGS metagenome assembly JAEEGL01 (sample SAMN16246548, study PRJNA631951) | gut metagenome | biome: gut microbiome; feature: rumen; material: fiber-attached | host: Bos | place: Iran: Karaj | collected 2018-10
AGAGCAACCGGCTGCGCAACAACCTATTGCTGAAACCCAGCCCAAGGAGGAGCAGAACCGCCCTTTTACAGTTGACCAACTCCGTGACGCGTGGATTGGTCTGGCTGCCGCCCATAAGGACGAACCGCGTCTGAAAGAGTTGATAGAGACCTATATCCCGCGTCTGTTGGACGAACAGACGGCGGAGATACAAATGCCGAACCCCTGGCAGTTGGCGCAGATACGCAAGGTGATGCCCGAACTGGCACGCCAACTGCGTGCCGCTCTCCATAACGACCGCTTGCATATCCAACTGGTACAGGCGGAGTTTACGCAGGAGCAGATGGCGTTCACTGCCGAAGAGAAATACAAACTGATGGTGGAGCAGAATCCTGCGCTCGCCCAACTCAAAGAGCGCTTGGATTTATCCATAGACTGAAAACTGAATACTGATAGCTGAATACTGAATACTGACAGCTGATGGCTGACCTGCTCAAATACTTGCCGACAACCCGTAAAGAAACGGATCTGCGCGGATGGGATGAAGTGGACATTGTCTTCTTCACCGGTGACGCGTATATCGATCATCCCTCTTTCGGTGCGGCAGTATTGGGACGTGTGCTCGAAGCGGCAGGGTATCGCATCGCTATAGTGCCCCAGCCGGACTGGCACGGCGATTACCGCGATTTCAAGAAGTTCGGCCGTCCGCGTCTTTATTTCGCGGTGTCGGCAGGCTCTATGGATTCGATGGTCAACCATTACACGGCGGCGCGTCGCAGACGTTCGGACGATGCCTATACGCCCGAGGGCAGGGCAGGGGCACGACCCGATTATTGTACCATCACCTACTGCCGGATCCTCAAAGAGCTGTACCCCGATGTGCCGATCGTTATCGGCGGCATCGAAGCATCCATGCGGCGCCTGACCCATTATGATTACTGGCAGGACAAACTGATGCCGTCCATTCTGGTGGACAGTGGCGCCGACCTTCTGGTATATGGTATGGGCGAACAAGCCATGACCGAGATAGCAGAGAAATTAAAAATTAAAAATTACGAATTATTTCATTCGATCCCTCAGACGGCCTACCTTACCTCCGATGAGAAGGACATCCCTGCGGACGCTATCCGGCTCTATTCGCACGAAGAGGCGCTTCGCGACAAACGCAAGCACGCGGAAAACTTCCGGCTCATAGAGATCGAATCGAACAAGATCCACCAGACCACGCTCGTACAGCCGGTCGGCAAGCAGTTCGTGGTCGTCAACCCGTCCTATCTGCCCATGACCACGGAGCAGTTGGATGCCATCTTCGATCTGCCTTTCCAATACACGCCGCACCCCAAATACAAGGACAAGCACATCCCTGCCTACGAGATGATCAAATGGTCGGTGTGCATGCACCGGGGCTGTTTCGGCGGCTGCTCGTTCTGCACGATCTCCGCTCATCAGGGCAAGCAAATCATCAGTCGCTCCAAGGAATCTATCTTGCGGCAGATAGAGCGTTTGAGCCGTTTGCCGGACTGGCACGGCATCATCTCCGATCTGGGCGGACCCTCGGCGAACATGTACGCGATGCACGGCAAGGACAAGTCCATCTGCGAGAAGTGTGCGCGGGCCAGTTGTTTGCAACCTGCCATCTGCAAGAACCTCAATCAGGACTTTGGTCCGATTATTGATATCTACCGTACGGTGGACAAGCTGCCGTACATCAAGCATGCGTTCGTCGGTTCGGGCATCCGTTACGATCTGATGAATGAAGCTTATGCGCGCCAACTCATCACCCGCCATGTGTCGGGACGACTCAAGGTGGCACCCGAGCATTGCGCGGATGCAGTGCTGAAGATCATGCGCAAGCCGGCGTGGGCGAACTATCTCAAGTTCCGCGATCTGTTCCTGCGCATCAATAAGGAGGCGGGACTCAACCAGCAGCTCATCCCGTACTTTATCTCCTCCCATCCCGGTTGCACGAAACAGCATATGATGCAACTGGCGGACGAGACCAAGCGGATGCACTACCGTCCCGAGCAGGTACAGGACTTCACGCCTACGCCCATGACGCTCTCCACCACCATGTTCTACACGGGCATCAACCCCTATACAGGCGAACCCGTTTATGTGGCACGCACACCCGAAGAGAAAAAACAGCAGAACCAGTACTTCTTCTGGTACAAAAACGATAAAAAGAAAAAATGAGTAAATGACCAAATAAGCAAATAGATTTATGGTAAATAGTAAAAGGCACTATCGTATCAACCCCGAAACGCTGCAACTGGAGCGCATTGAGCATGGTTTTCGTTATTGGCTGCGCCGTTCGGGTGGTTATATACTCGGAGGTTTCGGGATAGGCATGATTTTCTTCTATGTCTTCCTCTATTTCTTCCCGTCCCCCCGGGAAGCGTCTTTGATGCAGTACAACCGCAACCTTACGGCGGAGATGGCGGTGTTGGAGAAGCAGGTGGACCAAATGCAGATCATTGTTTCCGACCTCTCGCAGCGTGATGACAACCTCTACCGTGCCATCTTGGGCGCCGAACCCATTCCGCTCAGTGCCCGTATGGGCGCCACGCAGCAGATGTCCTACTACGATTCGCTTGCGCGTATGACCAATATCCAACTTGCGGCGGATATACAGCGCAAGGTGGACATCCTCGAGAAAGAACTCTACGTGCAGGCATGCTCGTACGACGAGATATTGGAGTTGGCGAAGAACCAGGAGGCACGCATGGAGAATATACCTGCCATTCAACCGGTGCTCAACAAGGACCTCAAGCGCATGGCGTCCGGCTACGGATGGCGTGTCGATCCGGTCTATCACATCCGCCGTTTCCACGAAGGAATGGACTTCTCTGCGCCGATCGGAACGGATATCTACGCAACCGGTAACGGTGTTGTTACCTTTGCCGGGTGGCGGCAAGGATACGGCGAAACCATTGAGATCGACCATGGTTTCGGTTATAGCACGCGCTATGCGCACTGCCATAAGTTGTTTGCAAGAGTAGGGAAGAAAGTGAAGCGCGGAGATGTCATTGCGCTTGTGGGCAACACCGGCAAATCGACCGGACCTCACGTCCATTACGAGGTGCATTACAACGGCAAACCCATTGACCCGCGCAACTACTATTTCTATGATCTCAGCCCCGAGGACTACGACAAGATGGTACAGCTGTCCTCCAACATGGGTAAGATGATGGATTAAACTACCCGAGGCGCGATATTTTTTCCAATGCTTTTTCGTCCAGTATCTGTATTCGTCTGCCGTTGATGCCGATGAGCCCATCCTGTGCGAACTGACTGAGTGTACGGATGGCGTTGCTCGTTGTCATGTTGCTCATGTTCGCCAGATCCTCACGCGGCAGCTGCATCGCTATCGTCTCGCCGTCCGCCTCATAGCCGTAGTTTTTGAGCAACAGCAGCAGGCTCTCTGCCAGACGTCCGCGAATATGTTTCTGCGTCAGGTTGACCGTCTGTATCTCCGAGAACGCCAGGTCTTTCGCCATCATCAGCATCACTTTGTAGCAAAGCAGTCCGTTAGCGCGTACCAAGTGCGTGAAATATTCGCGTTTCATGCGGTACACGATGCTCTCCTCGAACGCACTGGCGCTGGAGTTGTACGGCTCGTTGGCAATGCACGCACGATAGCCGAAAATATCGTACGGTTTGAGCAAACGGATGATCTGCTGACGCTGACCGATGCCCTCTTTGTAGATACGAACTTTGCCGCGAAGCAGCATCCACATATACTCCGACGGATCGCCGTCGTGATGGATAATCTCGTTCTTTGAATAACGGACAATTTCCACTTCGCGCGATACCTGTTCGCGCTCTTCTTCCGTCAGCGTTTGCCAGAGGGGATTCAACTCCCACATCGGGGCAAAATTCTCTTCTTTTTGTTTCATTCGAAAAGAGGTATGGTCAAATTCTTTGCAAAATTACACATTTTTTTTCATATATGCAAATATTTGTGAAAAAAAATTAAAAAAGTTCGCGCGCGCTTGCGTATATGAAAAATTTTGTGTACCTTTGTGCGCTAATTTATATTTTTATTTTTTATGGATAAACAGACACAAGCGTACATCAACGGTTTTATGGCTGATTTGATGGCAAAGAACCCGGGCGAGAATGAGTTTCATCAGGCCGTCCGCGAAGTAATAGAGAGCGTGGCTCCCGTAGTAATGGCATACCCGTATATGCGTGAGCAGAAAGTGTTGGAGCGTATGGTGGAGCCCGAGCGCGTCATCATGTTCCGCGTACCGTGGATGGACGATCAGGGCGAGGTACAGATCAACCGTGGTTTCCGTGTGCAGATGAACAGCGCCATCGGTCCGTACAAAGGCGGTATCCGTTTCCACGCATCGGTTAACCTCTCGATCATGAAGTTCTTGGCCTTCGAGCAGACCTTCAAGAATGCCCTTACGACCCTGCCGATGGGCGGTGCCAAGGGCGGTTCGGATTTCTCGCCGCGTGGCAAGTCTGACGCCGAGGTGATGCGTTTCTGCCAGAGTTTCATGACCGAGTTGCAGCGTCATATAGGCGCTGATACGGACGTGCCTGCCGGTGACATCGGTGTGGGCGGTCGTGAGATCGGTTTCATGTTCGATCAGTACAAGCGTCTGCGTGACGAGTTCACCGGTACGCTCACCGGCAAGGGACAGAACTGGGGCGGTTCGCTCATGCGTCCCGAGGCAACCGGATACGGCGCTTGCTACTTCGCACAGGCGATGCTTGCTACCCGTGGCGAGTCCTTCGAGGGCAAGAACGTCTGCATCTCCGGAGCCGGAAACGTAGCGCAATATGCTGCCCAGAAAGCAATGCGTCTCGGTGCCAAGGTGCTCACGCTCAGCGACTCCGACGGCTTCATCTATGATCCGGAAGGACTCAACGAAGAGAAGATGGCATATGTGTTCGAACTCAAGAATGTCCGTCGCGGACGTATCAAAGAGTACGTTACCAAATATCCCCAGGCACAGTATTTCCTCGGCGAGCGTCCCTGGCGCATCCCCTGCGACATCGCTATGCCCTGCGCTACGCAGAATGAGATCGAGAAAGCCGACGCAGAGAACCTGCTCAAGAACGGTTGTTTCTGTGTCACCGAAGGAGCGAACATGCCTTCTACTCCCGAAGCCATCGCCCTCTTCCAAGGCGCCAAGATCCTCTATAGTCCGGGTAAGGCATCCAATGCCGGTGGTGTGGCTACCTCCGGTCTCGAAATGACCCAGAACAGCATGCGTCTCAAATGGACTGCTGAAGAAGTCGATCAGCGTCTCCGTACCATCATGGCGGACATCCATGCCGCCTGTCTCAAGTACGGTACCGAAGAAGACGGCTATATCAACTACGTCAAAGGAGCCAACATCGCCGGCTTCATGAAAGTCGCCAACGCCATGGTTGAACAAGGACTGGTATAAGGTGAAAGGTGAAAAGTGAAAATTGAAAGGTGAAAGGATATTGGTCGTCAGATGGAGACAAATAACTATACATCGTTGATGGAGCGGCGTGTTAGGAGGATCCTGCTCGTGTGCAATAACTACGACAGTTTTGCGCTGGAGGAGGACGGACGCATCGACGTGCAGATCGCGCAGGAGTACGCGGAACTCAATCTGAGCAATCCGCCCTCCATCACCCGTGCCGAGACCACCAAAGAGGCACTGAAACTCATCGAAGAGCGCATAGCGTCACCCAAACTGCCGTATGACCTCATCATGATGGTCTATAGTGCCGGCGGCAGCGATGTATGGGATTTTGCCTCAGAAGCGAAGCGGCTGCAACCGGAATGTCCGATCGTGCTCCTCTCATCTTTCAATAAGGAGTTCCACCGCCGCCTCGAGCAGCAGGACAAGTCCAACATCGACTACCTCTTCAACTGGAACAACTCCACCGACCTCATCATCGCCATCATCAAACTGATAGAGGACAGCCTGAACGCCGAGCATGACATCCTCAGCGAAGGCGTACGCGCTATCATGCTGGTGGAGGACTCCGTCCGCTATTACTCGACCTATCTGCCGCTGCTCTACAAGCTCGTTTTGCAGCAGAACACCATCGCCATCCGCGATGCGCTCAACGAGAAGCAGCAACTGCTCCGTAAACGTGCACGTCCCAAAGTGCTGATGGCTACCTGCTACGACGAAGCGGTAGAACTGTACAACCGTTTTGGCAGGAACATCATCGGCGTCATCTCCGACATCGGCTTTGTGCTGCATAAGGGCGACCCCTCGTCTTCGGAAAAACTGGACGCAGGTCTCGACCTCTGCCGCCTCATCCGCGAGGACAACCCGACCATGCCGTTCCTTATGCAGTCATCGCAGGAGTCCATGCGCTCCATGGCGCACAAGCTCAAAGCGGGCTTTGTGGTCAAGACTTCCAAGACGCTCACTCAGGAACTGACGACCTATATCGAGCGTGAGTTCGGTTTCGGTGACTTCGTTGCCATCGATCCGCGTACCGGCAAGGAGATCGCCCGTGCGAGTGATCTCGAGGCGTTCGAGCGCGTCATCTCGTCCATCTCGCCCTCGGCTTTCCGGCGCCTGAGCGATAATAACTACCTCAGCAAATGGCTCTTTGCGCGCGGACTGTTCGCTATCGGCCGCGAGGTGCACAAACTGACCATTCAGGACGAAACGGACATCGAGAACATCCGCCAGACCAATATCCGCCTCATTCACGATTACCGTATCCATCAGGCGCTGGGTGTGGTGGCACGCTATGCGCCGGACACCTATAACGACACCATTTGGTTTGCTCGTTGCGGCGACGGCGCGATGGGAGGAAAGGGCAGGGGACTCGCCTTCCTCAACCATATGCTGCAGAAGTATGACTTGTATGACAAATGGCAGGACCTGCGGGTCTTCGTGCCGCGTACCATGGTCATTACCACTGATTATTTTGACCGCTTCATTCATGACAACGGTCTGCAATATGTCATCAATGCCGACTTGGCGGACGAAGAGATATTGGCAGAGTTCGTATCGGCGGCGCTGCCCTTGGATCTGCGCGAGGCACTGCGCCATTTCATCCGCGTGACCCATAAACCTCTCGCCATCCGTTCGTCCAGCAAACTGGAGGACTCCTACTACCAGCCTTTCGCCGGCGTCTATAGCACCTATATGATTCCTCATACGGAGAACGAGGACCAGGAGTTGCGTCTGCTCTCCAAGGCGATCAAGTCGGTTTATGCGTCCGTCTATTACGCCGCCTCGCGTGGCTACATCACCTCCACGGGCAACGTGCTCAGTGAGGAGAAGATGGCGATCGTGCTGCAGGAGGTATGCGGCGAGCAGGAAGGCAATTACTATTTCCCTGTTATATCCGGCGTGGCACGCAGCATCAATTTTTACCCGGTGGGCAAGGAGAAACCCGAAGACGGCATCGTCAAGGTGGCGTACGGTCTGGGCAAAGCCGTTGTGGATGGCGAACAAGTACTCCGTTTCTCGCCCAAGTACCCCAAGCATGTGCTCCAGACCTCGACCGTCGATCTGGCGATGCGCGAGACGCAGCAGTCCATGTTGGCACTCTCGCTCAGCCCTGAGCGGTTCAAGACCTCCATTGATGATGCAGTCAATCTGGAGCGTATTCCTATACACGAGTGCGGGCAGTTCGAGAGCCTCAAGATGGTGGCATCGACCTATGACCGCGAGAACATGCGCATCGTCGATTCGTGTTATCCGGAAGGCCCGCGCATCATCACTTTTGCCCCGCAACTCAAGTTCAACACTTTCCCATTGGCGGAGATAGTACGCACCTTGTTGGAGATCGCCCAGCAGGAGATGAAATGCCCGGTGGAGATCGAGTTCGCCGCCAATCTGGAGCGCGAACCGCAGATCTTCCATGTCCTTCAGATACGTCCTATCTCGTCCGATTCGCTGACCGCCAAGGTGGAGTGGGACAAGATCGACGAGACGGGAGCTTTCCTCCGTTCGGGCAACGCGCTCGGCGTGGGACAGATAGAGGACGTGCAGGACATCATCTACCTCCGCAAGGAGGCGTTCGATATACTCAAAACGCGCGAGATGGCGGCTACCATCCGCGAGTGGAACAACCGCATGAGGCAGGAGGGACGTCAGTTCCTGCTCATCGGATACGGCCGTTGGGGCTCGCAGATCTCCTCACTCGGCGTACCCGTGCAGTGGAGCGATATTAGCGAAGCTAAAGCCATCGCCGAATGTTCGTTGGAGAACTTCCGCATCGAGCCTTCGCAGGGCAGCCATTTCTTCCAGAACCTCACTTCCTTCAACGTCGGCTATATCAACGTCGATCCGTGGGCACGTATGGAAGACAGCTACGACGAGAGCGTGCTCAATGCCCTCCCTGCGATCGAAGAAACCGACCTCGTCCGTCATGTCCGTCTCCCGCATCCCCTCGAGATGTACATCGACGGCTTCGCCAATAAGGCGATCGTTAAAATGGCTATTAGCAATTAGCCGTTAGCCATTAGCAAAAAAAGCCAACAGCCAATAGCCAACAGCTAACAGCAAAAAATAAATACAATCATATGCAATTAGTACTACAAATCATCACCCTCATCGGTTCCGTCGCGATGCTCATGTACGGAATGAAAGTGATGAGTGAAGGCCTGCAGAAGATGGCAGGTAGCAAACTGAGCAATGTGCTCGGCACGATGACCACCAATCGTTTCTCCGGTGTGCTCACCGGTGCGTTCATCACGGCAGCGGTACAGTCTTCGACGGCAACCACCGTCATGACGGTCAGCTTCGTTTCGGCGGGGATCCTCTCGCTGGTTCAGGCGATCTCGGTCATCATGGGTGCCAATATCGGTACCACGTTCACGGCGTGGATCATGGTACTCGGCGGCGGTTCGTTTGACCTCCGTCTGGTTGTCTATGCCACCATTGTGCTGGCGGTAGCCCTCATCTACACCAAGAAGAACGCCAACTTGGGCGATTTCCTCATCGGTCTTTCGCTCATGCTTCTCGGTCTGACCACCTTGAAGATCAACGCCACCGAGATGCATCTCGACCAGATGGCACCGGTGCGTAATTTCTTCATCGCCACTTCCTCTTGGGGGTACGGCAGCTATTTCCTGTACCTGCTCGTCGGCGGTATTCTTACCTTCGCCGTGCAGTCGTCCGCTGCCATCATGGCGATCACCATGACCCTCTGCTCGACGCACGTCCTGCCTATCGATATGGGTATATCGCTCGTCTTGGGAGAGAACATCGGTACGACCATCACCTCCAATATCGTGGCATTGTCGGCATCCACGCAGGCACGCCGTGCCGCCATGGCGCACTTGGTCTTCAACCTTTTCGGCGTCATCTGGGTGCTCTGTATCTTCCGCACGTTTGTCGGCAAGGTATGCGATGTATGGGGCGTACCCTTTGAACCGGGCATTCCGTCCGATGTGTCGCCGGACAAGCTGAACGCTATCCTCGCTACCTTCCACACCTCCTTCAACGTCATCAATACCTGTATCCTCATCAGCTTCATCAAGTACCTGGAGAAGCTTGTCATCTGGATCATTCCGTCCAAGCCTGAGCAGAAGGATACGGACAGTCAGCTGCGGTTCATCTCCGGCGGTCTGATGTCCACCTCCGAGTTGTCTATCTTGCAGGCATGGAAGGAGATTCACGTCTTCGCTATCCGTACCCAGCGCATGGTGGGTATGATCCATGACCTGTTCTACGAGAATGACTCAACGCAGTTCACCAAGATATACAGCCGTATCGAGAAGTACGAGGGTATCTGTGACCGTATGGAGTACGAGATTGCGCAGTACCTGAATAATGTGGCGGACGGTCGTCTGTCTGACCAGTCCAAACACGAGGTACACAAGATGCTCCGTATCGTCTCCGAGCTCGAGTCCGTCGGTGACGCCAACTACAACCTATCGCGTTATATACGCCACAAGCATGAGAACAACGTCCAATATACGGACTACCAGGTCAAGAACGTGGAGATGATGATCTACATGCTGAGCGGAGCGGAGACGAAGATGGTTGAGGCGCTCGAGCGCGTTAATATAACGGACGAGGAGTTCCTGGAGATGACCAACATGGAGAACGAGATCAATAATTTCCGTGACGAGCTGAAGGTACAGAACATGCAGCACATCACGGAGAAGGATTACGATTACTCCACCGGCGTCAACTACATGGATATCATCCTCGAACTCGAGAAGATGGGCGATTACATCATCAACGTCGAGGAAGCCGTCTACGAGCACAAGCACGATAAGTAACAGCTCCTCCCTTTTTTGTTTTCCGTGCAACATCTTTGCACTCCGAAGCAAAATTCATAACGCAATAATCGGCTCACGTTCGTCAGCGTGGGCCGATTTTGTGTTCGTCCAATACGGCCTAAAATGATTCCAAAAATGATTGCCTTTTGCTGAGTGTAACGAACTCCTTATGGGGGAAAAGCAAGAAAATGAATGTTCGTCTCATTAATGGATCAAATCGTCTCATATCGTCTCAAAAAAATGTAAAAAAATTTGCACATATCAAAAAAAAAGCAGTACCTTTGCAGCCGAAAGTCGGTATGAAAAGGTGTGACTTTTATCAAAAAGTCGGAATGAAAAGGTGTGACTTTTGTGAAAAAGTCGGTATGAAAAGGTGTTTTTATGTATAA
>JAEEGL015319845.1_pt1 | contig 10563 bp, 14 predicted proteins | sample 9134231 | NCBI WGS metagenome assembly JAEEGL01 (sample SAMN16246548, study PRJNA631951) | gut metagenome | biome: gut microbiome; feature: rumen; material: fiber-attached | host: Bos | place: Iran: Karaj | collected 2018-10
GATAACATATACAACATATGACCCATCAGATACAGAAGTACCATCATTCAATACTGTTATAACATATCCTTATAGTGGTGGAACAACGTCATCAACAACGTTGGCATCATATGCAGTGCCATACACATATCCATATAAGGTAAGTCAGACAAATGATAAGTTCTCAGCAGATAGTCAATCATATACAGCAGGACAAGCTGCAAGAACAATTAACTTTGTATTATATCCAAATAATAGGGAGTTTGCAACAGTTGCTGATTTGGAGGCTTATCAGTATGCTTGGGAAGGAATGAAAGCAACTGTTGGTGATACAAATTATGAATATAAGAATGGTGAATGGGTAGAAGAAACATACAATGAGTATGAATACATAAGAAGTGCTAATTTGGCAACAAGTTATTATACTATTAATACCAATTTCTATCCAACAACAGCAAATACCATTGAGGTTAAATTTGAAATGGTGGATAGGTCTATAGATTGGGGTGATATTATTTGTTGGAAAAATGGTAGCAGTTGGACTACTAACGCATTCAGATTCCAAACTGTAACAAGTGGCTATCAAGCAATAGTTAGAACAGGTAATAACAATGGTGTTAATTATAGACCTACAATTGGTGCAAACAAAGTAGTTGTTTATACATTACCATTGTCAGCACAAAGTGGTACATATAGTGTAGATGGAGGAACTTCACAAACCATAACATATAACTATTCAACAATGTCATTACCATCACCAACTGCAATGCATTTATTCAGTAATGGTGTTTCGGGAAATGGTAAAGCAGCAGTTGGTAAGATGTATTATGTGAAGGTATATGATGGAAGTGGAAATCTTGTCAAACACTATGTTCCGTCTGATTATAATGGAACACCTTGTTTCTATGAAAAAATAGATGGTGATTACATTATGGATACATATACAGGTTCAAATCATGGAACATTGACACTTGGACCTCAGGTGTAAAATTTAAAAGAGATAGATTAGTTTCTATCTCTTTTTTATTATATAAAAAAAATATGTTTATTAAAAAATAATTAAGCATATGACATATTTTGATTGGCTAAGAAACAAAGGATGTGGTTGCAATAATGGTTGCAAAGATATAAATCCTTGCAGTTGTGACGAGATACTATTGGAGATTTCAAATCTTCATACTGATGACCAAGTTCTTCAAACTGAAATTGATGATTTATCAGGTAAAGTGGAAACAATATCAGGCGTTGTAGATACAAAACTTGATGCATCAGCATATACACCAACCGATTTATCTGACTATTATACCAAAGAAGAGGTTAATGATATTGCTGATGATAAACTTGATGCAAGCGCATATACACCAACTGATTTATCTAATTATTACAATAAACAGGAGGTAAATGATATAGTTGAATCAGCTATAACTGATGTTGAAAGCGAAATACCTTCATTATCCGGTTATGCAACAGAACAGTGGGTATTGGATAAGCATTATATAACAGGAGTTGATTTATCTGACTATGCAACAGAACAATGGGTTGAAGATAAGAACTATCTTACAGAACATCAACCATTAAAAACAATTAATGGTCAGGTAATAAGTGGCACCGGAAACATCGTTATAGAGGCATCAGGAACGTCTGTAACAGTGGATGACCATCTTGATAGTGCTTCTACCAATCCTGTTCAAAATAAAGTGATTGTGGGCGCTTTAAATGACAAATTGGACGTTTCAGCATATACACCAACTGACTTGTCAAACTATTATACAAAGGATGAGGTTAATTCTGCGATAACTGAAGTTGAAAGTGAAATACCTTCTCTATCAGGTTATGCAACAGAACAATGGGTTGAAAGCCAAGGCTATTTAACTGATGTTGATTTGTCTGATTATGCATTAACGGCAGATACATACACAAAGACTGAGGTCAACAATTTGGTTTCAAATAAGATTTGGTGCGGTACTCAGGCAGAATATGACGCATTGCCAACCAAACAAAATGATGTTTTATATTTGATTCACCAGTAATATGAAGTATAATAACTACGATATAACAACAATATATTATTCAGGCTATACCATCACATCCGCATATGGATGTGGTGGATATAAGGTATTTGATGGGGGTGATGTTCCACCAACTCCAACAGGTGGAACAAAGTTCAGTGCAGTTTACTTAGGTGGTGAAACCTATTCCGCTGATTGTGATGGTAATACAACACTTACAAGTGGTAATACAAAACCAAGTGGGTATGAATATTCTGCAATGACAGAAGCCACCATAGGCTCTTGTGTTACAGCCATTGGTGATAGGACTTTTAATAGTTGTAAAAGTCTTTCGTCAATAACAATACCTGATAGCGTTACAAGTATTGGTAATAATGCTTTTGGTTGGTGTGATAGCCTTACAAGTGTAACCATACCTGATAGTGTAACAAGTATTGGTGATAGTGCTTTCCAATTTTGTAATAGTCTTACAAGTGTAACAATACCAAGTGGTGTTACAACTATTGGTAAAAGTGCTTTATTTTATTGTAGTGGTCTTCAAAGTATAACAGTTAATGCAATTACACCACCAACAATAGGATATGGTGCGTTTAATAACACCAACGATTGTCCAATCTATGTACCTTGTCAGAGCTTAGAGGCATACAAAACAGCTTGGTCTGATTATGAATCGAGAATACAGTGTATAGAGCCAGTGTTTGATGGAAAATTCAAAGCAATATACAGTGGAGGCACAATATATAGTGTTGATTGTGACAGTAATACATCATTGACTACTGCCATAACAAAGCCATCCGGATATCAATATTCAGCTATGACAAGTGCTGTTATAGGAGATTGTATTACAAGTATTGGTTTTGGCGCTTTTTGGAGTTGCCATAGTCTTTCTTCAATTACATTACCTGATAGTATTGTATCTATTGGTCAGAACGCTTTTTATGATTGCCCAATGCTTACAAGTATTACAATTCCATCAGGCGTTACTACTATTGGTAGGAATGCTTTCGGATATTGTAGAAGTCTTACAAGTATAGATATACCTGATAGTGTTACAAGCATTGGCGATACTGCATTTGAAGATTGTAAAAGCCTTACATCTATTACAATTGGTAGTGGTTTAACTACTATTAATAATTATGTTTTCTCTAAATGCATAAGTCTTGCAAGTATAACTATTCCGAATACTGTTACTAGTATTGGCAGTACTGCATTTGACGGGTGTAGGGACGTTACAACATTAACAATTGGAAGCGGAGTTACATCTATTGGTGATATTGCTTTCGCTGGTTGTAGTGGTCTTACAAGTGTAACAATAAACGCAATTGCACCTCCAACACTGGGTTCTGCTGTATTTATGAATACAAACGATTGTCCAATTTATGTACCGGCTGAATCTGTTAATGCATATAAATCAGCAGATGGATGGTCAACATATGCAGATAGAATATTTACAATAACATAATAAATTAAATGGAGAAATTGATATTTCTCCATTTTTTATTTATATCTCCATAAATACCCTTTGTATTGATTACATTTATGCCATTTATTTCTTGCTTTATCAAAATACCCACCATTACAAGCATAATGAATTCCACTTTGTCTGAATTCTGTTTGCCTTGCACAATCAGTTGCAGATTTCCACTCAGCAACAAACTCTCCATCTAGTGTCATTTGTATTACAGGTTTATTTTTATCAAGTGTTCCATTAATCCACATTTCTTTGGCATACTTACTAATTTCTTTTTTTCTTTCTTCACTTAATTTTGCACCATACATGGGATTATTTTCTCCGGTGTTTGCTTTTTTGAGCCTTTCAATAGTAATTGGATTATTCATATTTTCTTTTGGTGTCACAAGCCTAAGATTTTCAAGCCTATTATCTGATGGCTTTCCATTTCTATGGTCAATTTGCATTCCTTCAGGGATTTCTCCTTTGAAATAATACCAAATAACTCTGTGCCTAAGAAACCATCTTGTTTCACCATTTTTCAAAACTAACTGATTTGCAATGTATTCCTTGTTAGTGGCTTTATGGTCTTTTAACTGCATATTCCAATATTTACTAAAAATTTTTCCATCTTTAGATATATCATATCTTTCGAAATCTATAAGTTTTTCGTAGTTCATAGTATGTTTAATTAAAATAATTATTTACAATATATATTTGTAAATATACAAAAATAATTCCAAAAAAATAAATTTAAATGGAAAATAATACAAAAAAAAGAGGGCGTCCTGCAGGCTCAACGAATAAACCAAAATATAATGGTGGATTGGAGGTTTTAAAATTCGAAAAACAAATTGCCAATGCGCCTGTAACAAAGTTCAATGCTCAATATGACATTATAAACTATGGTGTTGATAACGTATATCCATATAAACTTATTGACCTGTATAATACATCAGTAACTCATAGGGCATGTGTGGATTTTTCCACTAATGCAATTATTGGAGAGGGTATTGATTGGGAAAAAATGAAAGTAAATTCAGCAGATATGCCAACTCCAAACTATTCAATGTCATGGAATGAATTTATAAAAGCGCTGGCATTTGACTACAGTCTTTATTCAGCATTTTCATTTCAAATTATAAAGAACAGGGATAATAAAACATATTCGTTTTTTCCACAACCGGTCGAGACTGTGAGGTTGGAAGAGATGGATGAGGATGGAGTTATCAACAACGCTTATATTTGCAAGGATTGGAGCGCAACAGGAAAGTACCAACCAATTAAACTTCCAATATTTGGCTTTCAGGAAGATGAACAAATACCAATGGGTCAACCATATTTGGTATATCATAAGCAATATAACCCGGTTAACGCATACTATGGACTTCCAACATATTCATCTGCATTGAATGCACTTCAGGCTGAAGCTGCATATCAAACCTGGGAGTTGAAAAACGTTACAAATAACTTCACTCCAACAGGTATGCTTACATTGCCATCAGTTGAGACTGACGATGAAAGAAGGGCAATAATAAAGAATGTTCAATCAATGTTTGGTGGTGTTGAAAACACAAATGCATTGATGATAACATTCAGAACTAACATTGAAGATAAACCTGTTGAATTCACTCCTTTCACAGCGCCATCAACCAATGTTAATCTATATGAGGCTGCTAACGAAAGAACAATCAATAGAATAATGGCAGGTCATAAGATTCCATCAAAGGCATTGATTGGCTATCCTGCTGATGATACAGGTTTTTCAAATTCAGGAGAATACCTTGAATCGGCTTATGCTCTTTATAACGTCAATGTTGCAAATAATGCAAGAAGGGAAATACTTGATACAGTTAATACATTGTTCAAACTTAATGGGGTAGAATTGCAAATTGAACTAAAACCTTTGAGATATAAAATAGATGATGCTGAAACAAAAGTTGATACAACAACCAAGTCTTCTGGAGAAACAAAAACAGAAGAAGAAGTTGAAGAAAGAGAAAAAAATACAATCTAACAATATTTAACTAAACAATAATTGGTGGGGTGACAACCTCACCATTTTTTATTTTTTCATAGTCTTCCTTATACATCCATTTATAGCCTTTATGAGTTTTCCGTTTCCTATTACAGCACTCTTGTATATGCCCGATATTAAAGCCATTGTTTTTGCAAGCATTTATGGATTTCCATTCTTTTACAAATTCCCCATTTAAAGTAAGTTGAATAATTGCTCTCGCTCTGTCTTCGCCACTTAATTTACAATTACACTCAAAACAGCAAGGCTCAACATTGTCCATTGTGTGAGGTTTGGAATTATCTATTCTGTTACAGCCAATGACTTCCCAACCCTCTTTTCCACAGTGAATACAAGACTTGAATATTATATTGTCATATATCCACTGTGCAGTTAAATCGCCTTTCATCCTTCCTGCTATTTTATCCATATTATTATACGATGAGCATAATTGTTGTGCTCTAAGCATTGGCGTTCCTTTATTCTCCTCATATTTTTGTCTTCTTTTTTCAGATAATTCTTCCTTATGTTCTTGATAATACTGTTTATGCCGTTCTGACACTTCTTCCTTATGCTCTTGATAGTATTTTTTTTGAAATTCAATCCTTTCTTTCCTATGTTTTTCATTATAGCGTTTATAAACTTCTCTTTTCGCTTTTATTTTTTCTTCTTCTGTATTAAATTTCTTTTTCATATGTTTATAAAAATTGAATTGATATGATTATAAATAAAAAATATTTGGGGCAATACAGCCCACTCCCTCAATTGGGAAATTATGATTTCAGTGAAATATTGAATTATGTGCCGGTAGCACAAGAAATATGGCTTAGACCAATCTTGGGTGATGCATTCATGGATGAACTTGAATATCAAGTAAAAAACAATCAAGTTAGCGAAGAAAATGCTACACTTTTCATAGAAGGAGGCTTATATCAATATCTTTCTTATGCTACTTGCTTAGAAGGCCTAGCATTTATATGGGCGCATTTCTCACAAACAGGTATTTCGCTTGGAAAATCAGATAATAGCGATTCAATTACTCTGAAAGACCTAACTTATATTGAGTTACATCTTAGAAGACAAGTTGAATTCTTGAAAGATGCATTAATTAAGTGGTTGGACTCACATTGTGCATCATATAAACTATATAACCCAAAATCCTGCGGAATTGGATGCTGCAATGAAAAAGGATTAAATTCTCCAAATCCAATGTTCTCAATATATACAAATCCAAGAAAAAATACAAACCTTAGATAATCAAATATTCCCTCATTTCAATAAAGATTTGAGGGAATATTTTCTAAAAACTATCCTAATATATAATGAAAAAAAAGAAAAATTGGTGGTAACAGCCCAAAACCCACCGGCAAAAGATAAATACAAATGAATAAACATGATAATGCATAAAACACCATTGGGCTGTTATATATATTTAAAGAAAACCAACTTTCAAAAAACGAACCCCAATAATATGAAAGAAACCTATATAGAAAAATAAAAACCATCAGGGTTCGTAACAATGCACAGTAAAAAAAACTAAACCATCAACAATAAAAGAATCATCTTCTAACATTACAAATATACAAAAAATATTTTAAAAAAAGAAATTATTTTTTAAAAAAATTCATTTAAATCAAAACTTTTTTCCTGATTTTCCAAATATTCTTTTTTTAATTTCTCATAACTGTCAGCGTATTCAATACACATCCCATATTTCCTGTTGGCATCAGATAAATTCTTATTCATCTTCTGCCGGATATTATATTTATATTTTATCCCAAAACCTTTGTCAATATGCAAACAAAAACCATCATTTGCCAACATAATATTCATCGTTGGATTGGTATATACAAAATGCTGACCAACACTCATTGAGATTTTGTCAGTTACCTTGGTGTTGAAAATTGAAATCTTGGAAACATCTTTGAAACCTTCCATATGATTCATCTTCTGCTTGTAGAACTTATGGCATAACTGATGCAATAGTTTTCCTTCCTCCGGTTGTGGCTTTAAATCCTCACAGAGCGAATAAATTGGTGTTACCAAACAATTATACCCTCCGCCAATAAAATCCTCTAAAACAGCCTTAAAATCATTTATGTAAAAAACTTCATCCATGTCTGATATTATCACAATATCATAAGAATCTTTGAATTCCAAATATGCTTGTTCCTTAATCTGTTTTTGCAAAACATCATTCTGCCCCGTACTTTCAAAATGACGAATTTCAACATAAGACAATTTTGATAAATATTCCAATGAACCATCAGTTGAACCATTATCATATACAACCACCTTGTCAGCCATCCTCTCCCAATACTGCGAAACAAACGGCAGTATGTCAATCTCATCCTTGCATAACGTTATCCAACAAACTTTATATTTCATATATCTTTTTATTATAAATATATTGAAAAATATAAAAAAATAAAGCCCAACAGATTTTAAACGTCTGTTGGACTTATACTGAAAAAGTTAAATAATCAATCTTCAAATTCTTCCTCTATTGAATCAGCAATATCCAGCATTGCCAATTCATCAGAGGCATCATTATAACAGCGAATGGCATTAACAATGTCTTCTGCTTGTTCCTTTGTCAAGTTTAATGTAATCTCTTTCATTATATCTAATATTTATATATTATGTCTTCTTAATTATTTCTCCTGTTTTGCAATTTCTTTCAAATCCTTAATCAAAGTGGAAAGTTCCTTAGCACCAAACAATATAACCAAATCAGCGCCATTCCTCTTAATGCCCTTGATTAATTTCTCAATGTCAGCCTTGTTAAAGCCATAAAACTTGACAAAATTAACAAGGTCAACAGCCTGTTTAATGATTGCCATTGAAACATCATGCACACCATCATCAGCAATACCTACAGCATAGGGCAATGAGAATTTCTCGCCATCCACTTTGTAACCATAACTGCAAATGCTAATCTCAATAAACGTTGGTACATCAAAGATACCTTCCTCACTGGTCAATCGACCTGAAAACAGATTTTTTTTCATAAATGTAATTTAATTTAAATTGTTAATAATTTACATTGTTCGACTTTCGAACTGAAGCAAATATACATAAAAAAATCCAAAAAAAGAAATTAGTTATGTTAATTTCTGTTAAAAAATAACACCATCTATCACAGACGGTGCTATCAAATGACATAGTAGAAGCGTTTCTAACGTTCCTTACCTTATTTATATATTGTGTTGCCTATTTCATTATTATTTCAAGTATCTCAGCATCAGATAGTGTTGTATCAAAATTCTCATTCAATGCCATCGCAAAACATTCCATTTCAACCATAGAATCTATTTTCTCTTGAAGAAGTGGAGCAATTCCATATAACAGGTTCTCAAAATTAGTGAATGTTCCAATTAAGGGCTTTGAATCGATTACATTAACTGTATAGCCATCTTCACCTAGAGTTATTTTCAATACACTGCCATCTTCAAATTGGTAATTCAACTTTTCTTCCATAACTCAAAATATTAAATTAAAAAATATTTTCTCTGGTTTCTCCATCATTCCAAAAATTATCAAGAGCCTCTTGAATCTTATTTGCCTTTTCTAATTCTTTCTTGAATTTTTCACCACCATTTTCAACAACATATGGCGAATTGGTTAAATAATCAACTAAATCTGTCATTATTTCAGTAGCATCAACTATTCTACCTATTATATAATTTCTTGCATATTCTTCATCAGGGTCAAGAATACACTCATCAGGTTCAAAAAAATCTTCTTCCATAACTCAAAATATTTAAAGTTTTTGCAAATATAGCAAATAAAGCCCCACAGTCACTTGAATTAACATTTATTAACATTAATTTCTTCTTTTTTAATTTTATTTCTGGTATATTTGTACTGGATGAATCGATTCATATAAACTTAGTATTAACAATTAAAAATTAAAATTAAAATGGGAAAAAGAGACATGTTAAATGAGATTGATGCAATGATTGCAGGAGAAAAAGACACTGTTAGATTAAAGAACCTGCATAAGTTGAGGGATAGCGTTAAAAAAGCAATTGTTTAATTAAAAATTGAAATTCAAAAATGAAAGATTTGAAAAAAGAATTCGACAAAGCATTGGAAATTGGTCTTAAATCCCATCCAATGGCAAGCAAAAAGATTGAGATTAATGGTGAAAGTCAAAAAAAGTTGGAAAACATTGATGACAAGTTATTAATTGCTCTGGCAACACAGAACCTTCAGAATTATATATTGGTGACATGCAGGGAGATTTCCATTCAAAGAGAATTGAAGAGAAGAAAAAGAGCATTACCTCCTGACTATGTAAAAATGGTTGTTGATTATCAGTATGATAATATTTTGAAAGATGAGGATTTATGCGATGTTGAAGAACTTAAAAAGGGGATTGATGAGGGAACTGAATAAGTTCCCTTGTTAATTTGAAACGGAGCTTAACTAATGCCATGAATTTCCTCATGGCATTTTTTGCATAATACTATAAACGCATCGTCAGGGTAATTCCAAGGATTTTTTGATTTGTCATAATACAAATGATGAACTTGAAGATTTTCAGTTGAACCACACTTTGAACAAACACATCCCTTTTTGTTTAATATGTCAATTCTTTTCTTTTCCCAACGTTTGTCTTTCAATAACTCCTTATAACTTTTTATTTTCTTATTCTTCTTTCCATTTTTCTTCTTTTTGCTTTTATCCAACTCCTTGTAATCAACCCATTGAGATGCTGTCATAAACTCTTTACCAATATTGAGATTTGTTAAATCATCAACACATTTTCTTTTTTTGCTTGAATACTTGTTCTGTAACTCCCGGTAATTAATAATTAAACTCATTGAAATACTGTTTTTACAAATATACATAAAAAATTTGAAAATCAAAAATTGAAATATAAATATTTTTGATTTCCCCCCTCTCATACTCTCCCCCGGTATATATAATAAATATATAATATATATAATAAATATATTAGATTATTTAATAATATATTTAAAAAGAAAAATATTTAATAAATATATTATATAAATATTTTTTTCTTTAATCAATTTTTCTTTTAAAATTAATTTCAAATATTGATATATTTATAAATACAGGACTTATTTCAATTTTTAAAA
>JAEEGL016920523.1_pt1 | contig 10563 bp, 8 predicted proteins | sample 9134231 | NCBI WGS metagenome assembly JAEEGL01 (sample SAMN16246548, study PRJNA631951) | gut metagenome | biome: gut microbiome; feature: rumen; material: fiber-attached | host: Bos | place: Iran: Karaj | collected 2018-10
ACACAGTCAAAGCGCGTTCGGGAATCATCGACCAAATATATATGCGGAACTCTTATCGGCAACTTGTCCGAGACTGTATCAAAGAAGAGCTTTTCCCTGCGGAATGTCTGAGCGATGTCGATATACCTTCCGCCCGAATTGACATAGTCCTTTCCGTATCTGAAAACGTATGCCTTTCCCGATCCGGTCACAGCTTTGTATGTGTTGAAGGAGATCCCTCCCGACAGTTTTTCGATCACTGTCACGTTTTCGCCGCTAAGATCCCTGATTATTCTTTCAATATTTCTGTTCATCATTGGTACCTCGTATATATGATTATACAGTATAACCATGATTTAGAATATATCTATCATCCTGAATGGCAAACATGCGTCGGCAGTTCTTCATCTTTTGGTCTTAAATATAGATTATATGCTCAAAAAAGAGAATAATTGAGTAAATTATACAATTGTAAAACATAAGTCCAGTGTGTATTATATATTCATAATAACTGAATTTTTATTACCAGGGAGGCAAATCATGGAATACAAGCAGATTCATACAGAAATAGTTGACAGAGTCGGCGTCATCACGCTGGACAACCCGCCGAGGAACGCATTCTCAAAGAGGATGATGGTAGAAGTTCTTGACATACTGGATCAGTGGGAGAACAACGATACAGTAAGGACAGTGTTCATGAAGAGCACGGGACCGAACTTCTCTGCAGGCGCGGATGCGGGCGACATCGACAGATATCTAACAGGAAAGCCTGAAGAGTTTGAAGGCACCCTTTCTGAATGGGGCGGAAAGCTTGTTGAGAGGATAGACTCATATCCGAAGTCAACGATCGTCGCAGCAAGAGGCTACTGCGTAGGCGGCTCAACAGCCATATTCAACTCGTTCGACATCAGGATTGTAGGAGAACACTTCAATATCCACGACGGAGACATCTACTACGGAACAGTCGGAAGCTGGGGCATGAGTTCACTGCGTCTTCCTATCTGGATCGGCAGAAACAAGATGATGGACTATATGCTGCTTAATGAGGACTTTTCCGGACAGCAGGCATATGAGCTTGGCATAGCTTCAAAGGTCGTTGCCGACGAGCTGGTCGATGAGGTCGGCATGCACTACGCAAAGAAGATGAGCATCGCAGCTCCTGTTGCAGTCAAGTACTTCAAGGAGATCGTCAGGGCAATGACAGCTCCTGAGATGGCCAAGCTCAGACAGATCGAGCTGGAGCTCTCTGCAAAGGTCTTTGAGACAGAGGACTGCAAGAGAGGACTTGCTGCCGTCATAAAGGGCGAGCAGGCTGAGTTCACCGGCAAATAAGGATTGATATATTTATCGTAATAGAGGCTGTAGGATCAGGTGATTCTGCAGCTTCTTTTTCTCAGCCACGATGACTTCTCATAGTGAGTAAGAAGATCCGTTTTCAGCAATAGCCTGGTGAGAGCAGTATGGTAGTATATGGCAGATAACAGCTATGACGAGGATAAAAAGAAATTACAGAGAGATCATAATGTACAATATTCCAGCTGTGTAAATCGAAATCCGATCTGAAACTTTCCCGTTTATTGTTAGCTAAGGTTAACATTGAGACCCGTCTATGCTAATATATATATTACAGATATACATAGAGGGTACCTAGATGAATTCAATTTGGCCATTGATCGGGATTACGGCAGCTGCAGGCGTTGGCGGAACGGGACTTGGAGGCATAATAGCATGTCTTTTCAAGAAGGACTCGGACAAGACTGTAAGTCTCCTGCTCTCCTTTGCGGCAGGCGTCATGACTGCGGTAGTATGCTTTGACCTGCTCACAGAAGCGTTGAGTGCAGAAACGGGACGGAATAATGTATGGCTTGTTATGGTGGGCGTCGTAGTGGGTTTTCTGGTCATATCCGTACTGAATGCCCTCATAGACAGGTCGACAAACCATGAGATAGCTCACATCGATGAGAATCATCCGAAGACAGCTGATTCTCTGGAAGAGCTGACACATGCCAACCATCTTTATGAGCACATCAAGGGAAGTCAGCCGAGAAGCGGACTGTTTTTGGCCGGTCTGGTGATGGCAGCGGCTATAGCCCTCCATAATGTCCCTGAAGGAATGGTCATAGGAGCTTCGTTTGCCACGACTGCAAGCGAGATACTTACAAACCGCGGCGGAATAGTGATGGCCATAGTGATAGGACTGCATAATATCCCTGAGGGGATGGCGGTGGCAGTGCCTTTGATCTCAGGAGGCATGAGCAAGATCCGTTCTGTCGGCATAACGGCACTTTCGGGCGCACCTACCATACTGGGAGCTATACGGGGCTTCCTGATCGGTGTTATAAGCCCTACAGCCCTGGTCATCTCTCTCAGCTTCGCCTCGGGAGCCATGCTGTATGTGGTATTTGGAGAACTTCTTCCGGAATCCATCTTGATGTGGAGATCGAAGCTTCCGGCTACAATGGTAGTACTGGGCATGCTTGTGGGCCTTCTCATAATCTACGTATAGAGATAACGATAACAGCTTGATGCCGCGGATCTGATCGATCCGCGGTCAATTGTTTTCTGCAAAAAATCTGTCAAAAGAATAATCCACAGCCCGGGGGAAATTGTAAAAGACAACAGAATTGGGCGTAAGGGATTGCAAAACAGGGAAAAATGATAAACTTCTTCATATGGGTTAGCTGTTGCTAACTATAGTGGAGGAGAATTATGTTACTAATTAACAAGACGCTTCTGTACATGTCCAAGGGACTGCGAAGGTATATAGTCGCCATCGCTCTCCTGAAGCTGGTCGTGCTTGCCGCGACGGCTCACTTTGCCCAGAACATATCGGCATTCATGGGAAACATGCTGGATCCGCACATGACAAGCCGGGATCTGACTTCGTCCATATTTGCAGCACTTATCGCAGCAGGCGTGATGCTCATAGGCGAGCTGGTCATAGGAGGAGTGGAGTTCCACTGTACGGCCAGATCAAGGATCCTTCTTCGTGACAGGATCTTTTCGAAAATGCTGGAGCTGGATGCAGGAAACATCGAGAAGATAGGTGCAACCAGATCCGTCACTGATGCGGTCGACGGAGTTGAGAATATGCAGACCTATTATTCAAAGTATCTTCCGAGCCTTTTGTACAGTTTCCTTGCCCCGATCTATCTGTTTTTCAAGCTCAGGACCATATCATTTAATGTGGCGATAGTGCTTCTTGTGGTCTCGTTCGTTATACTTCCGGTCAATAATCTGTTCAGGAAGGTCATCGACGATCTTAAGAAAGACTACTGGACCAGCTTCTCTGACCTGACTCAGTATTATCTCGAGAGCCTAAGATCTCTTACGACGATAAAGCTGTTTAACCAGGATGAGAACAGATACGACACGCTTAAAAACAAGGCTTTCGGTTTTAAATCGATAATCATAAAGGTCATGAAGATGAATTTCTCTTCATTCCTTCTAACAGACACGATGATATATGCCTCCGTTACGGCGGCCACAGTCATCGTATGCCGTGAACTGGTAAAAGGTAAGACGGACATACGGGGAGCGCTCATGGTGCTCATGCTGGCCTACAGCTTCTTCTCGGCTGTCAGATCCCTGATGAACTCAACGCACCAGGCACTAACAGGAGTTGCTGCTGCGCAGAACATCTCGGCATTGATGGATATAGACACCAAGAGACCGTACAGACCGGATGCAGAAGGACTGGATATCAAAGACGGCATCGTCATGAAGGATGTTCATTTCTCCTATGACGGGCGCAAGGATGTGCTCAGAGGCGCGGACATGCTGTTCAGAAAGGGTGAGATGACCGCGATAGTCGGCAAGTCGGGCAGCGGTAAAAGTACCGTCGCAAGCCTGCTGATGCGTTTTTCAGACACCACAGGCGGAAATATATACATGGAAGGGAAGGATTATATGTCCTTTACCCCTGAGAGCCTGAGAGAAAACATTGTTATGGTCCCTCAGACGGTAAGCATCTTCACCGGGACTGTGAGAGAGAACCTTTTCATAGCAAAGCCCGGCGCAAGCGATGAAGAGCTCTGGTCAGTGCTGGATGATGTTAAGCTTTCCGAATGGCTGAAGGCTCAGCCGGAAGGTCTTGATACTTCTGTGGGAGACTCGGGAGGAAAATTATCCGGAGGACAGAAGCAGAAGATAGGAATTGCGAGAGCGCTTCTGAAGAACGCTCCGTACATCATATTCGACGAGGCCACGTCGAGCGTGGATATAAACAGCGTGGAGGACATGCAGAATGCCCTGAAAGATATCTTCGGGCCGATGTTCGAAGCCATGCTCCAGGGAGAGATGAACGCTCATCTGGGCTATGAGAGCAATGATCACAAGCCAAAGGAGACAGAGAACCGAAGGAACGGATACATCAATAAGAGCGTGCATACCAGTGCGGGAGATGTAGATATCAAGGTTCCCAGGAACAGAGATGCCAGCTTTGAGCCACAGCTGATAGAGAAGCGACAGAGAGACGTATCAGGGATTGAAGACAAAGTATTGGCGATGTACGCCAGGGGGATAAGCCTGATATTTGGTTGAACGACCTACTAAAAATAGTGTATTGTTCAACTAAAAAAGAAGGTCGCTGTCATAGGAGGAGGTCCGGGCGGAATGCGAACGGCCATCTACCTTGATGACCGCTGACACGACGTGACCATATTTGAGGCCGAAGGCGAACTGGGCGGAGCTATCCGTCACGCGGACTATGGTTCAAGTGGACCTTGAAGGAGTACAAGGACTACCTTATCCACCAGATAGAAAAGAGAAAAATCAAGGTTCGACTGAACACCAGGGCAACGCCTGAGATTCCGGGCGACGAGTTCGATACCGTCATCGCGGCGATCGGCGCACAGCCTATCATCCCGAACATCCCGGGAGCGGACGGTGAAAACGTGTGCGTTGCCACATACGCTCTCATGAACCAGGAGAAACTGAGCCACAACGTAGTCGTCATCGGTGGAGGCGAAGTTGGAGTAGAAACAGGAATGCATCTTGCCCAGAACGGACACGAAGTCATCATCATAGAGATGAGAGATGAACTTGCGGCAGACTGCACGTTCACTCATTACAGGTCAATGTTTCAGGAAGCCTGAGAAGCGATCCCTGATCTTCATTACGTTCTGAACGCCACTGCAAAAGAAATCGGCAACGGCAAAGTGATATACACTGACAGGGACGGAGTCGACCATGAGCTTCCTGCGGACAGCGTGGTGCTCTCCGTGGGAATGTGTTCCAAGACGGACGAGGCCCTCTCCTTCTACGGATCTGCCAGAGTATTCTGGATGGTGGGAGACTGCAAGAAGACAGGCACTATCCAGACCACCAACCGCATGGCATACGGAGCTGCGATGAACGTCTGACAGGACAGATTATGGCGAATCAACGTGTAAATAAATATGCGTGATTCAGGTGTTAAAAACCGCAAAAATGCATTGTAGCCATATATCTTTTGTGGTATCCTTATATAAGGAGAGATATATCTTTCAACACCTCTGAGGATAACACCTCTGAGGACAACGAATATCCTCGGAGGATGACGATAAGAAGTTCCCTTCCTTCGAGTTCAGAAGGAGGGGTCCTTTTTGAAAAAGCTATTTTCTGTACTGCTTACACTGGCTCTCGTGTTTACCCTGCTGCCCGCTAAGACAGCATCGGCTGACGACGGATGGTTAGAGATCGGTTCTACACGATATGACGCACCAGCCAGCGGTGACGGCTGGACCTACAGTAAAGAAGGCTCCATGGGTACACTTACGCTGACTGATGCTAATATTCCGGACATTTATGCTATCAGTATGGATCTGACGATCATACTCAACGGATCAAACACCGTGACCGGTGGCTATTATGGAATCAATCTGGATAATAACGGCAATCTGACGATCCAGGGAAACGGTTCTCTTACAGTATTCGGAGAGTATTATGGAATTAACTGCTCCGATCTGACGATCACAGGATGTACAGTGGAAGTAGAAGGAAGTGCGGATATTTCTTCTGCCGTTTTTATCGATGGCCGGTTTACCATTTCGGGAAACACCATACTGGATGCACAGTGTCCAAATCGCGCATTAGTCGCCCAAAAAGGAATCACAATCGGCGACGGTCTGGGAATAACATCACCGGCAGGCGGAAGTATGACAGATAGTAAAACCACTACTCTAAACCCTGACGGATCTTTCGCGACCGTCACTCGAATCGAACCTGCCTTCACGATCACTTTTGACGCAAACGGCGGAGGAGGGACAATGAATTCACAGGCTGTCCCTAAAAACAGAGATGCTGCTCTTCTCACGAATTCTTTCACGTGGGACGGCAGATCGTTCAAAGGATGGACATTATCTTCTGACGGAACGGGAACTGTTTATGGAGACGGTGCAACGGTCAATCTGTCCGGAGATATTACGCTGTATGCACAGTGGTATAAGATACTGACGATCACAGCAAATAATTCGGAATTCATTTATGACGGTCAGATTCATGGCCCGGGCGATACCGAATATGATGACCCTGCCCAGATCGCAGAGATCATTACTGCGGACGGCCTGTTTGAAGGCGATGAGATAACCAGTATCGTCCTTGACGGACAGGGAACGGATGTCGGAGATTATACACTAACTCCTTCAGGTGCAACTGTTTCCAATGCAGCAGGCGACAATAACACCGAAAAGTACGATATCCGTTACGTTGAGGGAACTCTTACGATCAATCCTGACAAGTACACGATCACTTTTGTCAATGAAGACGGCACGGTCCTGCAAAGCGGTGATGTTGCAGTCGGCGGCATGCCTTCATATTCAGGTAATACACCCACCAAGGAATCCGATAAGGATCACATCTACACCTTTGATAAATGGGATCCTGAGATCAGCGAAGTCACAGCCGACGCGACATACACGGCAACTTTCACTTCCAAACGGAAACCTGATAATTCTCAGCCTGCGCCCGACACGACTCCAACTACACCTACTCCTTCCAGGAGAAGTTCAGGAACAAAAGCCCGGACAAAGCCGGCAGAAGTCAAGTATTCACTAGCGGATGATACGGAACTGACCTGGAAGAAAGGCAGCGAGGAAGGACTCAAGATAGAACTGAAGCGCGAAAACGCCGAAAGCACAGTCCCTCCTTCCCTGTACAGGATAGACATGGACGGAACGGAAGTTCCTTCTGACAACATAAAGGTATCCGAGGACGGACTCGTCATAGAACTTGATCCTGAATATCTTGAAGGTCTGGACGAGAGTGAGCATGATATAAAGATGGTGTTCCGGGACGGCAGTCTTGAGACAAAACTGGGTATTGAGGAAGCTGACCCTGAACGGACAGAACCTGAGGACAGCAGTTCCGAGAGTGAGCCTGCCGAAGAGCCGGCCGAGATTCCTGAACAACCTCGGAAGAGCCACACAGGACTGTTCATCGGAGCGGGAGCTGCACTGCTTCTTCTGATACGGGCACTGCTGAAGAAACGCGGAAACAAGAAGTAAGCGATTAATAGAACCAATAATAAACGGTGGGGATCGTAAAAGGTCCTCACCGCTTTTTTAGAGAGTGTAAACTAAAGTGTGTAAGTTCTTAGAGATAAGAATTTGCACACTTTTTCAAATGCCATAGAGTGTGCTAGAATCAAAAAAAGCGCGGGATAAGAAAATATCATCTTTGGCTATTAGATGATATTAGTTTTGGCTCATTGATTTGCTTGATTTGACAAACTATAATTTATATAGAAGCTGAAGGAGAGGTTTGTTGACCACTTGACGTGGTAGCTACTTCTGAGATATCAGCTTATTTTAATAAATAGGGCAGATTCGCCAGGGATATGGTAAGACTATCCTTTGTCTTAAAAGAATTCCTGATGGCAGCTATGAATTGGAGAAAAGAATGATTATTGACACTTCCTTTGATTTTACATCTGACTCTCCGAACTATTGGAGAGGATTCTGGAATAATAACGGAGGCTTAGGATCAGGAAGCAGTGATCCGGACTCCTCCAGCCCTACATTACAGAGGTACCATAAGTTACTGTGGAGCCGTCGACTTCCTAATGGCGAGTACATGGATCTTAAATGTGGAACAGGAGCCGATTATCTAACTTGGAATGGTTTTCGTTTTGGCAGTGACTCAATTATCGTAAGTTTTAGATATGGAAGGAATCAAGCTTTGCTTGCTGCAGTTGCTGAAGCAGTACCGGACTATAAGGCTTTTGTCGAAGACTATATTCATTCGAGCTATACGATAGGTGGGATGATGATTTTCCCCAAACATAAGGGCAGTATAAATCAATTAAGGGGAACCAATAAAAAGATTTGTGACCGTTGGGACTTGACCCTTGAGTGCATACGTAGACATTATGCGGGAGAATCTAGCCCTTTGAAAGATGTTTTAGACAGAGATAAGAACTTCTTTGATCTCTTTGTCGATTTTAAAGGATTTGTAGATTTTTTCTTTTTGCAGGACTGTGTGTCAGATGACTACTCTAAAGTTAAAATCTGGCTCGGCAAAGGGGGTTTTTCAGAAGACCCACTTCCAAAGACAGTAAAGGAGTACTTAGACTGGATTAGAGCTGAGATGGAGTTTCTCGAGAGAAGAAATAACAGAATAGCCGACTTTATAATTGGCATGTAAGAAGTTATAAATGCATTTAAGGAGATGATCTGAATAAAGGTCATCGCACTACTATTTTGAAAGAGGCTGCAGACTTAACTAAAGTGGGAATTAACATCATTTTTAAGTGTATCAATACTTCCTTTTGAAGGCTAATAAATAAGAAACCCCATCAAATAATTATTCCTAAAACATCGCTCAGATAGTGCTTTTGGCAATTTAGACAAGAGTCGTCTGAGCTTTGTACTGTGATATAAACATACCAAAGCAATATGTTATTGGCTGGAATATAAGGCATCTATCCGTTTATGAATGTGCCATGAAAGAGATAAAAGAAGTTGATATATGTAAAATGTATCCGAAACTGTCAAATGCAAAAAAGAGAAGAGTTAAACTATCTGAGTAGTAAAAATCATTTAAATTGACAAACATGAAGAGAAAAACAGATATATGTGCGAGTTTGGTAAAGATTACATAGTTTCCGAAAGAAAGAGTTTATTATGGAGCGAAAAGAAAACGAGCGAAAATGGCTCGCGTGATTTGACGTGATTCTTTGCCTATGTTACGATACAATTGAATTATTATAATTAAAGGAGATTGTTATTATGTCAAATGAAGCACAATACTTAAAAGCTATAACAGAACACGGGAGAATAGTTCATATTAACGATGTTGAACGACGTACATCTAAAAATGAAAATTTAATAAAATATTATTGCCCTATTTGCGGCAAAGAGATGATACCACATAAGGGCGAGATAAGAGCTCATCACTTTGTTCACAAAGGTAAATGTACAGAAACATGGAATCATGATAAGTCAGAGTGGCATAAAGAGTGGCAAGCAAAGTTTCCAGATGAATGTCAGGAGATCTATATGGAGTCAAATGGAAAAAAGCATATTGCCGATGTCTTATATAATGGGATAGTATTTGAATTTCAGCATAGTCCTATATCAAAAGAAGAATTCGAAGACAGAAACACATTTTATAATTCTCTCGGGTATCCTGTCATTTGGTTGTTTGATATATCAGGAAACAGGAAGAATAAAGAAACAATTAGAGAAGAGCTTGGCGGAGTATATTGGGAAAATCCATTTGAGACATTCAAAGGATATGTTTGTGAAAAAACACCAGTATGTATCTATTTCGAATATTCAATAGATGAAGATAAGCTCATTAGAAAGCTCAAAGCACTAAGCAAACCTTATGAGAGGCTGGAATTCGACGAACAGGGCAATATCTTTGAAGGGGAAAGCTTTCAAGATGACTTTATAAACTCCTTTTATTCAGACGGAAATGCAATTTATAAAAATATTCCCGGCTGCATGACATTATATGACATCATTGAAAAAACAGATCCAAGCACATATGCTTTTGTAACTCAGAACATGATGACCAATCAGATGTATATGGTAGTAGAAGGAGGCAAACAGTTGTCCGACTGTGGAAAGGTCTGTGGAGTTCGCTGCGATGGCATAAAAATAGACAATCCGTTTGTTTTTCTAACCGACCTAAATTACCCATTTTGGATTCTGGGCAATCAGTATGATAAAAGAACATTTGAAATAATAACAGGCCAGAAAAAACCGACCGTAATAACATCTCCACAAAAAACAGTATCTTACATGCGAGGGCCAATAGAGAGGTACCTTCTTAAAAATGGATACACAAATAAAAAGAGCAAAACGAAGTATGGCAATAGGAGAAAATAGTAATCGTTCCCTTCCTGTGTTTAGTAGGTTGTTCAATTGAAATAATGTTAACAAGTTAATATAATTTATGTAAACGAACAAAATACAGGAGAATAGAGACAATGCCTGGTGGAATGCGAAAATTCAATGAAGACACAAGAGTGAAGATCCCAGCAACGATTCAGTTTGTCAGGTTAGGATATAATTATCAGTCTCTCAGCGAATCCGATATTGATTTTGATACCAAGATTTTCGTTAACCGTTTCAAGCCTGCCATGGAGAGAATCAATGG
>JAEEGL010190894.1_pt1 | contig 10562 bp, 8 predicted proteins | sample 9134231 | NCBI WGS metagenome assembly JAEEGL01 (sample SAMN16246548, study PRJNA631951) | gut metagenome | biome: gut microbiome; feature: rumen; material: fiber-attached | host: Bos | place: Iran: Karaj | collected 2018-10
AGGCCGATGATCCCGGCGCCTCCGCGCTCGCTGTAATGCTCGATTGCTGCGGGATGCATGTAGACCACGATGTGCATCGTGTCGCAAACCACGACAGGTGCATCATCCTGGTCTATGATACTTTTGAAGAAAGGGGAGAGATCCATGTTCAGTGGAATCCCTTTTCTTTGCTGTTTATGTGGATGTCCTCTCCGGGGGTCACATCGATGATGAATCCTCCGTCCTGATCCTGCTCGACGAGCTTGCCGTTGATGAATATCTCGGCGTTCTTGTCATCTGCGGGCTTCAGGGAGATCGTGGGGACATCTCCGTCGATGACGAACTCTTCAGAGACCTTCTCGCCGCTGAAGTAGTATTCCCTTCCGTCGTCGATGTAGACCGTGTTGGTTCCTACGGGGGTCTCGATGACATCGAGCAGACCGAATGTGATGTTGTTGCGGGTCACGCTGGGGAGGTAGGCTCCTCCGTCCTCCGAAACGATCCTGAATCCGGCCTCGGTGATCACGAACACGATCTGGTTGTGGGGTGTCACGTACAGTCCGGAGGACACGGCCTCGTATTCCGATGCGGCCATGAAGGTCACGGGGGTGTTGCTGTCGATGGTCTTGTCGGAGCAGAAGATCGAGAAATCATACCTGCTGTCCTTGAGATACGAGATGTCAACCAGAGGCTCTATGTTGAGGTTAGAGTTCATGGTGAGGCTGTACGATTTGTCGTTGGTCGGCTTCATCAGATACGCCACACCGCTGTTGACATAACCGATGTCCCTGGCTTCGTCGAGGACCATCGTTATGGATGTACCTGACTCGAAGACGTAGGGGGAAGCAAGCTCGACACCGTCAGAGTCGTAGACCGTCGCGCCGATGCTGTCATCGATCGTGAGGCTGAATGTTCCCGCATCGTTCTCGTGATTCATCGAGATACCGAAGAGGACCACTCCCAGCAGGAGGGCCATGAACACACCTGCGGTGATGTACCTGACGGTCCTGACAGGCTGTTCGCTCTTCTTCTTGCTGCGGTTCAGCAGGGCGGTCTTGACCGAGGAGGTACGCTTCTTAGGCGCTGATATCGCCGAGAGGTCGTCCACCATGACTCCCTTCACAGGCGTCATGCTGAGGGCGGGGTAGATCTCCTTGAACGAGATGTTCTCTCCCTCGGGCTTCTCGTCGGTGCTCCTGACGAATATACCGCTGCTGGCCATTTCCAGTCCCTGGTGGGCCATTCCCTTGATGAAGGTCATGGCCTGCGACATCTCCGACTTGGGGTCGGTGCTTGTGATACCGATCGTCAGAGGGTAGATTGAAACTATGCTGAGCGAGAGTCCGATAGCCTTTGCGATGTCGGACATGTTTCCGAAGTAGGTGTCGAAGTTGCCCTGGACACTGACGTCTCCGGTGGCCCTCATGTACTTAGCTCCGAGGACGACCATGAGGTATTCGGAATCGAATCCCAGCTTCTTGAGGTAGGCCAGCGTGTACAGGAGCTGACCCTCCATGAATGAACCTTCCTTGTCCTTTATCACGTCGAGGACGTTGCGGAGCTCCTCGTTGTCGGCCGAAATGGGGCGCGACTTCTTGAGAAGGATCGAACAGGCAAGGCCGTAGTATGCGGATCCCGATTCAGAGTAGAATACGGAGATGACTCCTTCCTCGACCATCCTGAGAAGGTTCGATGTGATGGTGGATCTGGGTGCGTCCACCTTGTTGACTATATCTGTGATGCACAGGGGCCTCTCGTAGATCGAGTCCACGATGTCGATCTGCACGTCGCTGGTCATCAGACCTGCTGCGCCGTCCACATCCACCATCATGAAGCGCTCGGTGTCCTTGTGCTGCATGGTCGTGTTGATGTAGGGCTCCTCTGATTTCTCGCAGCGGTCCATCACGACCTTCACCATCGTATCGGAACCGTTGAAGTTCTCGATGCTGGTGATCTTGTGGCATCTGCCTGAGGCATTCTCGATGAGCCTGATGACGAACTGCATCAGGGTCGGTGTCCTGTCGATGATTCCCTCGTCGCCGGTCATGACGAGTGTGAGAGGCGAGGATGAGAACAGGGTGAAATTGAATCCGGTGAGCTTTGCGAAGACGTCCCTTGCGTTCATGATGGCGTCCTCGAAACCGACTTTTTCCATCTCGATGGCGTCGGCGAGGGCCTCTGCGTACTTCCTCCTCAAGGGATCGATGTTCACTCCGATCTCGGAAGTGTAGCAGTCAAGCATGTTGGCCAGAGATGAGAGTCCGTTGTAGTTCTTGAGAGGGTCTACGAAGGCCTTGTCAGAGATGGTCTTGAGCTTCTCGTTGGTCTCGGATGAACTGGCCAGTACCTTCGCGCTGGTAGAATAGTAAACCGTCTTCTTGTCGGTATCCGGTTTTGTCCTGTCGATGATTCCAGATTCAGACATCTTGTCGATGACGAAGTGCAGGGATGAGGAACTCAGCCCGAGCTCTGCGGTAAGGTCACTGGGCCTCTTCATTCCGCCTACCAGGCTCTGGTAGACTGAAATCTGCAGAGGATCCGTTAACGGTACCACCCCCTTGTCGGTGAGCAAGATGCAGAAATTGCGCAAATACTCGTCTTGTGCGCCCATGCATGAGTGTATCTGTTTGTAATATTTTAATAACAACCGTTTTTTGTCAGTAAAATCACAAATCAGAGGCGAGCTTTTAATATAAGGTCCCTGAGGTCGTGCGCTGCCTTCTTCACATCATCCTGTGCTACCACGGCGGATACGACGGCTGCGCAGTCCGCTCCAGCCTTGATCACGGATTGGATGTTTCCCTGATTTATCCCGCCGATAGCGACGATGGGGATGTCCACGGCCTGTCTTATGGTGTAGATGGCATCGAGGCCGAGGGACTGTGCCGCATCAGGTTTGGTCGAGGTGGCGAAGATCGATCCTACACCCACATAGGATGCCCCTCCCGCTTCTGCTTTCAAGGCCTCCTCGACGGTCGTCACCGATATGCCGATGATCCTGTCGTAGTCCATCATTTCGACCGCTTTCTCAAGAGGCATATCTGACTGTCCCAGATGTACGCCGTCTGCTTCCGATTCGATGGCCACTTCGATGTTGTCGTTCACTATGAAGAACTTGTTGAAATCGTCGGCGATCTCCTTGATCTTCAGAGCATCCCTGAGCATGTCTTCCTTGGAGGCATTCTTCATCCTCAGCTGCACGACGTCCGCTCCTCCCTCGTATGCCATCCTGGCAATCTCCACGTTGGAACGTCCTTTTGACAGCGATTCATCGGTGACGACATACAGGTCGAACATAGTGCTCACATGATTGGGCGAGTAGATAACACGTTCTGTCGGGCTCTTCTCTTTGTAAATAATAAGGGCATAGGACTTTTATATGGGGTTTCGAATCGGTTGCACGGTTAAAATGACTGGCGAAAATACTGCCAAAAAGGATAGAGACCCGATATTTACGGTATGTCTCGCAATATTCCTGGTTGCAGCTGTCATCGCGCTCGGTTCATTCGTTGTGAAGGAGTACTTCCCCAGCGGAGACGCGACGGCATCAACTGGAGACACAGTGACTGTAGACTACGTTGGAACGTACTATGCCGCATACGACAAGGAATATGCCGTTGTGTTCGACACGAACATCTCCAGCATCGGAAACGATGACGATATTCAAAAGTCAAACGACTGGACCGAGAAGTCCTCATACAAGGGACTCACGTTCAAGATCGGATCCAAGACCATGCTTGAAGGATTCGAGAACGCTGTCATCGGCCATAAGGTCGGAGATACAATCAACATTTATCTGAGTGCATCCGAGGGATATGTCGGACCTTCCACTGAGGGAAAGATGAACGCCACCGGAAACGAGATCGACTCCACACAGTACGTATCCAAGAAGCAGTTCTCAGAGCTGTACCCCGACGTGAAACTTGAGGAAGGCAAAGCAATCGTATTCGACTCCAAATACGGATTCCCCGCACAGGCGCTGCTCACCGATTCCGGAAGAGCCGTTCTGGTCACATACTTCCCCGTTACCGGAGAGACCTACGAGGTCTACAAGCAGGGAGAGACCACAGTTAGCTTCAAGGCGAACTCGGTCGGAGAGAAGTTGAACTTCGATATCATCATCAAGAACCCTGTGAAAGTCGACAGCGACGGACACATCCAGATGATCAAGCTCGAGCTCGAGGAGGACATCTACATCACCTCCATCAGCGGTAACGAGATCACCTACAAGACCGGTTCCGAGAAGATCAACGAGCCCTTGTTCTTCGAGATCAAGATTACAAACATCGAATGACCAGTCATTTTCCCCGGGCCCAGCCCGGGGTTCTAATAACCATCACAACCTCTTTATTGACCTTTGATTCATTTTTGTTGATTCGGACAACATTATAACTAGTTCGTAACTAGTTCGCAAATTTACCGCAAAAATGACATTTTTATTGACTGTTAACCCATTAATGTTGATAATTTCAACAAAATAACTGGTTCGTAACTAGTTCGGAATGTGTTTAATATTATTGGTTCTATACTCCAACTGATGGATAATATTGAATCCCTTGAGGTCACAGCCGAAGGAGAATCCGTAGAATTCGTTACGGACGTCTCTAATCTAGATGAGGCCTCGAAATCTCTGGCCGCCATGCTTAACAAGGGGCATGAGGGGACCGTTTACTTCGGCGTCGACGATACCGGGAAGATAATCGGTCTGGAAGTGGACAGCGGCACCTTAGAGGGGATAAGGGGATTCTTCACAGGCACCATAGCTCCTGCACCGGAACTGGATATAGATCTGCGTGTGAACAGGAGCGGGAACCGTTACATCGTCATTTCCGCTAAGGGTAATGTGGTGCCGTACTCATGTGACGGGCGCTACTACCTCAGAAGAGGGAATGAGAATGTTCTTGCCGGGGCCGATACCATCGCACGTTTGGCCCTATCAAGAGGTCTCGATCCTCTCAAGGATACCCCGTCAGCTTTCCAAGAGCTCACATTCAACTATCTGCTGGGGATGCTGATCTCATACCGTATCTATCCGCATCAGGGAGGATTATTCAACAACTACAACATGCTGGACCTAGAAGGCAGATTCAATCTTCTCGGATACCTGCTGTCGGACCAGAATGTACTGCCCATGCAGATCATAGAGTTCAGAGGCAAGGACAAGGGATTCATCTGTAAGAAGCTGGACTATGGCGGACAATGCATCATAGGTTCTTTCACGAGGATCCTGGATGCCATGAACGGTTACATGTGCACCGGAACCGATGAGGAGGGCAACAACGTTCCCCTGTTCGACTTCGCGGCCTTCCAGGAGGCTTGGGTGAACGCATGTCTCCACAACGCCTGGTGGAATATGATCCCACCATCTGTTTTCATCTTCGATGACAGGATAGAGGTCACCTCCTTCGGTAACATCCCGTACGCCCTATCGCAGGAGGACTTCTATACAGGTGATTCGTTCCCCGTCAACCAATCTCTCTTTGAGGTGTTCACGGAACTGCATTTCATCGGGGAAGGCGGAGGGCACGGTGTTCCGCTGATCGTGAAGAGCTGCGGAAGGGAGGCCTTCCGTTTCACTGGAAGTAACGTCATCGTTACTATACCGTTCCGCTTCAAACCTCCGTTCGTCGAATACAGGGAGGCCAGGGATAAGAGCAGGAGTGACCTGGACAACCTCAAGCAGGGTATCCTCAACTATCTGGAAAGGAATCCCCGTGCCAAGCTGAGCGAGGTGTCGGAAGCTTCCGGTATATCCCTGTCGTCGGTGAAGAAGATCGTTACCTCCCTGAAAGCGGACGGACTTCTGGACAACACCGGTACGAATAGGAACAGCAGATGGGTCATCCGCTGACGTATCCATAGCTCACGCTGGACGTTCTGTTCTGATCGGAATCCGATGATGCAGCTGGCTTCAGAGGATGCTGTCCAGTTTGTTCATCATCAATTCTGGGTTCCTTGCGATGAGCCTGATGATCCTGTCCTTCTTCGAACCCTTGTCCACGATGGCGTCGGGGATCTTTCCGGCAAGGTCGATAGCCTTCTTGGTGGCCTCTGCGACCTTGTCCTTGGGCATCTCCACATTCACTGCGGTCATGCCCACCTCCTCCATGACATCTATGATATCCGGGCGGTAAGCAAGGCTCATGATGCATCTGGATTTGGGATCGTGCTTCATGATCTCCATGAGCACATACGACAGGTGCTCGGCAGCTCCGAATTTGGCGGGGCCGCCCTTCTTCAGGATTCCGTTGTGAACGATCAGCCTCTTGTCGATGGCCGCGATCTCCTCCGGTCCTGCAGCATCCTTCAACGCGTATGCGATGTTCATTCCCGCCTTGGGGACGAATTCGTTGGGGACCAGGTCGACGATCCTGGCAGCAGCACCGTCGAGCGCATCGAGGATCTTGAACTTGTCCGAATCTCCCTTGAGCTTGACCATCGGATTGACGACGACGTCGCCCTTCCCTATGGGATACTGGGTGGCGATCGATTCCTGGATGAGCTCCCTGGACTTCATCACGGCATTCACGATGTCGAGTCCCTTGGCCATGTTCGCGGTGATGAATGCGGACAGACAGCATCCGCTTCCGTGACCTGATTTGGCCAGACGCGGGTACTCCAGCTTGTTGAACTCGGATGACAGATAGAGGTAGTCGGTCACCTTCGGTCCGTTGAGATGGCCTCCTTTGAACAGTACGGAGGATCCCTGCTTGCCTATGAGTTCGCAGGCGAGCGTTATGTCATCCTCGTTCTTGATCTTCATTCCGGCCAGTATTTCCGCCTCGAACCTGTTGGGCGTTACCAATTCGCAGATTGGAAGGAGTTTCTTCTTCAATGCTCTGACGAAGTCATCGTCGCAGAGGGAACATCCTGTTCCCGATACCATGACCGGATCCACTATGAGGGGCACATCATGGTCCTCCAGTATGTCGGATACGGTCTCTACTATCTCTGCGCTGTACAGCATACCGGTTTTGACCGCCTTTATGTCGCAGTCCTTCAGCACCGATTCGAGCTGGGCCTGTATGAAATCCACAGGCATTGGGAAGATGCCGTCGACACCCTGCGTGTTCTGGGCGGTGACGGCTGTGATCACTGATGTGGCGTGTACCCCGACGACTGCCATGGCCTTGATATCAACCTGGATACCCGCTCCGCCGATGGAGTCCGAGCCAGCCACTGTAAGAGCTGTTCTCATTGTCTGACTGTAAGAAAAGGAATTAAATAAAGTGTTACAAGTTCCCCTGTCAATGAAGGTCAGCAGCGTTCATTTCATCCTCAAGGGCAAATCCGACTACAAGGACCTGGCGCCAGTGTTCCCAGACATTCTCAAGATGTTCCTGGAATCCATCGACCAGATGCCGGAAGAGGAGGAACTTCTCCAGATGCTGATCGAGCTCAACACAGCGGATCTCGAGATGAACAGGAAGCCCGAGGGATATAACAGGAAGGGAAAGGTCAGACTCGTCTTCCCCATGGATTCCAAGGAATTCTACCTCAAGACCTACAGCAAGGCATCCGAGCTCAAACCCATCGCGGACAAGATCAGCGAGAGGCTGACCGCTGCGAAGATCAAATTCGAAGTGAAAGAGAACGACCGCGTGGACTTCGACTGATCATCCGATCAGTTCTTTCCAGCAGTTCTCGATGAGCTGTTTCTCCTGACGCAGTACCTCTTCGCGCTGCATCAGCTGCTCTATGGCCTTGGACATCTCCATGTCCACGGACGATGACGATGTGCCTCCGTAGGATATCCTTCTCTCCACGCAGCTCTTCACAGGAATGAACTTGTAGACGTCATCCTCGATCTTGTCCGAGAACGTCTTGAGCTTCTCAAGGGGCATGTCCTCAAGGTTGACGCTCGACTCTATGCTCTCCCTGACAGCAGCACCGACGATCGCGTGAGCCTCGCGGAAGGGGATTCCCTTTGTGACGAGATAGTCCGCCAGGTCGGTGGCGTTGATCTGTCCTTTGCTGGTGACTTCCATGAGCCTGTCGCCCTTGAACGTGGTCGTCGCCATAACCTTCGCCATGATCTCAAGGCACGATATGACGGTGTCCATGGAATCCATGACAGCCGCCTTGTCCTCCTGGAGGTCGCGGTTGTATGTGAGGGGCAGACCCTTCGTGAGCACAAGCATGGAGACCAGGGATCCGACGACGCCTCCGGTCTTCCCTCTGACCAGCTCAGCTATGTCGGGGTTCTTCTTCTGAGGCATTATCGACGATCCTGTGGTGAATTTGTCATCCATCTCGATGAATCCGAACTCCTGGGATGACCAGTAGACCAGTTCCTCGCACAGCGATGACAGGTGGAGCTGTGTCTGAGCGGCGCAGAATGCGAGCTCGTTGACGAAGTCCCTGTCGCTGACGGAATCCATGGAGTTCTCTGTGGGCTCCTTGAATCCCAATGCGCTTGCCGTCATGAAACGGTCTATGGGGTACGTGGTCCCTGCGAGTGCCGCGGATCCCAAGGGGCATTTGTTCATCCTGTCGAACGCGTCCAAGAATCTGTCCGCGTCCCTCGAGAACTTGAAAACGTATGCGAGCATGTGCTGGGCAAGGGTGACCGGCTGTGCATGCTGCATGTGTGTGAAACCGGGCATGATCGTATCGAAGTTGGTCTCCGCGATCTTGAGCAGACTCGTGATGAGGCCGTCTATGGCAGTCACTGCTTCCAGCGCTTTATCCCTCAGGTACATCCTGAAGTCCACTGCGACCTGGTCGTTCCTGCTCCTGCCCGTATGGAGTTTGCCGCCTGCGGGGCCGATCCTCTCGGTGAGCGAGAACTCGATGTTGGTGTGGATGTCCTCGAGCTTGTAGTCCAGCCCGAACTCTCCAGCCTCGATCTCCTTGAGGATGGCCCTGAGGCCTTGAATGATACTGTCGACGTCCTCTGCCGGAAGGATGTGGCATGCTTTCAGCATGTTCACATGGGCGAGGGACCCCATGACATCGTAGAATGCCATCCTGGAATCCACATCAAGCGAGGATGTGAACTCGAGCGTGGAGTCGTCCATCTTGTCTTTGAATCTTCCGGACCAGAGGGCTTGTTTCAAGTGATCACTTCTTCTTGGTTGCTGTTTTCTTCGCTGCCACTTTCTTGGCAGGTGCCTTCTTTGCGGGGGCCTTCTTCTTGCCGGCCTTCATGTGGGCCTTGGCAGCGGTCTTTCCGGGGAGTCCCCAGCAGTAGATGAATCCGACTGCGGACTTGTGGTCGAACTCATCTCCCTTGGCGTAGGTGCTGAGACCGACGTCGTAGAGTGAGTAGGGGGATCTTCTTCCGACTACTGTTGCCGTTCCCTTGAAGAGCTTGACCCTTACGACACCGGTGACGTATTCCTGGCTGGAATCGATGAACGCCTGGAGGTTCTCGCGGAGTCCCTCATACCAGAGACCGTCGTAGATCAGCTGGCTGAACTTCTGCTCGATGATGCGCTTGAACTCGATCGTGTCCTTGGGCAGGGTGAGCGCCTCGAGTCCTCTGTGGGCGGCGATCAGGGTGATTGCCGCAGGGCACTCGTATGTCTCACGGCTCTTGATTCCTACAAGACGGTCCTCGACGTGGTCGATTCTTCCGACACCGTACTTTCCGGCGAGCTCGTTGAGTGTCTCGATTAGCTTGACTCCGTCCATGCGGACTCCGTCGAGGCATACGGGGATACCTTTCTCGAATCCGATCTCGATGTACTTGGGTGCGGCGGGTGCCTTCGCTGGGTCGACGGTGTATGCCCATGCTCCTGCGGGAGGTTCCTCCCAGGGGTCCTCGAGTATTCCGCACTCGCAGGAGTTGCCCCAGAGGTTCTCGTCACGGCTGTACGGGCTGGACTTCTTCACGATGATCTCGATTCCGTTCTTCTTGGCGTAATCGATCTCCTCCTCTCTGGTTGTGATCCACTCTCTCATAGGTGCGATGATCTTGAGGTCGGGGTTCTGCGAGATGAGTCCGACATCGAATCTGACCTGGTCGTTACCCTTTGCGGTGCATCCGTGTGCGATGTACTTCGCGCCTTCCTTCTTCGCGACATCGGCCAGGACCTTTGTGATGAGGGGTCTTGCGACCGCTGTGCTGAGGGGGTAAACGTTCTGATACATGGCGTTCGCCTTGAGAGCGGGCCAGATGTAATCCTCGACGAATTCCTTCCTTACGTCGATGAAATCTGCTTTGATTGCTCCGTTCCTGAGTGCACGTGCAACGATGTCATCCTTGCTGGGTGGCTGTCCGACGTTGACCGCGATCGCGATGACGTCGACGTTGTAGTTCTCCTGGAGCCAGTGGATGTCGACAGATGTGTCGAGACCTCCGGAGTAGGCGAGGACGACTTTGTCTCTCTGCGCCTTCTTTGCGGGGGTCGCTTTGACGGCCTTCTTGGCTGTGCTAGCTTTTTTCGTTGTGGTTTTCTTCGCTACTGCCATGCTAACCGTCCGAACGATACTCATCCCATCATAAATATATGGCGAGCAAAAAGGACAGAATGATAGCACCTTTGTCTCTTTTGTCACAGTTTACATGCCGACACCTAGTGTACCCAACCTATGTCGTCGGATAGTCTGTGTAGGTCTGGTATCAACCTAATGTCTAG
>JAEEGL010728168.1_pt1 | contig 10562 bp, 6 predicted proteins | sample 9134231 | NCBI WGS metagenome assembly JAEEGL01 (sample SAMN16246548, study PRJNA631951) | gut metagenome | biome: gut microbiome; feature: rumen; material: fiber-attached | host: Bos | place: Iran: Karaj | collected 2018-10
CCCTCAACACAAAGCATCCATTCATCATAATCATGCCTGTGTTCTTTTGAGATTCTGTCTGCCTTATATATCCAAAAAGCCATTTGACTTCCATCGTTAGCAGTATAGTAATACCCCTCAATATCTGGCGTATTTTGCTGGGAAGCAGGGATCATATTCTCAGCTTTAAACATAAACTCCGGAAAACTCATTTTTCTCCCCCTACAACTTGGATTATCCTCTTAGATCATCTATGAACATCGCGATCAAACCGGAACACATAAACAATGTCATGATCGTTGCCGCCAAAACAGCCACAAGCAGCAATCTCGGTATCGTGTTCTTTGGATCATCCGGATTCTCTTTCCGGCGCACAAAATACACCGGCAGCATAACCACGAATGAAAGCACCGTCAATAATAATATGATTGGGACAAAAGTTTGTATGATCCACATTTCAACTTTCCTGTATTACTTCACTGCTATTTTCAAAAATGGAGTAATCTCTTTCAACCACTTCTCCAAGTGTTAAGCTATCGTCCGATTCTCCGATCATCACGCTCCAGTACTTTTCTGTGATTATTTTCCGCTGTTACGCCCATGGAGATACCGTATTTTTCTGAAATTTGTTTAGCTAACAACCGATAATGCGCTTGATCAGTTCCTTTTGGCTTGTACTGCCTTTTGCTGAAAAAATATAAATGCCATTTTCATCACTGCTTCTTTTTGAAAATGCCGGGAATAAAAAGCCGAACTCCGGATTTCCCGGTTCATTTGGCGGGGAGGAATTTCATTGACAGGGTGGCGCCTTTTTTGAGCAGGATCTTTTTGTAGGCCTTGTGTTTTTTCTTTGGAAGCCGGAATGTTGCTTTTTTTGCGATCCCCGAAAAGGCCTTGGCGCCGATACGCTTCCCGTTCAAAAGAGTGGTCCTGATCGTGATCTTCTTTAGATTCTTGCAACCGTAGAACGCCTTCTTCCCGATCTTTTTTACGTTCTTTCCGATGGTTACAAAAGTCACCTTTTTGCAGCCGGCAAAAGCGCTCTTTCCAATCTCGGTAACGGTATATGTGCGGCCGTTGACCGTGATCGAGTCCGGAATCATCACCGCCTTTCTGTTTTGATCTGTGCATTTCTCATACCTTACGCAGCCGTCCCCAAGGTCGATGTAACCGAGTTTCTCCAGTTCACTCGCATCACCGTTCTTACCCCCGGTATCTTTCCCATCACCGCCAGGATTCTCCGGTTCACTCGTCTCACCGGTCTTACCCCCGGTGTCTTTCTCAGGACCATCGGGATTCTCAGGGTTCTTTTCTTCCATGGAAAGAAGCTGCCCCTTTTGGATCAGCCGCCCGCAAAGGCTGCAGTACACATCTCCGCTGTATCCTGCTTCCGTACTGCTCGCTGCTTTTGCACCGCGAATCTCTCTGAAGCGTTCAGCGTGACTGCACTCCCAGACTGCCATCAGCTTCAGATCCCGGCGGATCGGAGCAGAAAGATCAAAGGGCTGCGTTTCTCCGTCCACTTCCATCATCCAGCCGGCTACGGTATAACCCTCTTTCGCAAACGTCTGCAAAGACGCCAGGGTTTTGGCATCATCCACCGTCACGACACCCAGAATATCGCTGCCCTTCGGCGCAAGCGGGTCGCACAGTGTCACGGTTCGCAATACCCGGTCTTTGATGCTCAGAGTTCCTTCTTCAAATTGCATCACATAGTCTGCACTGCAAAATCCGTCTTCCCCCTGTGCATCTCCTGCCCGGTCCGCTATCTGACAAGTCCCTTGTAAAATGGCATACTGCCTCCCCGACTCTTCCCCGCTTTCTCTGATCATCTCTCCCGTAAAAGCCGGGATTTCCCCGTTGGCCGCTCCATCAAACTCTACCTCAAATTCCGGATCCGCAGTGCCGACAGCTTTCTCCAGATCCACAGCCTTTACCCGCAGCGTTCGTTTTCCGATCTCGAAGGTGCCCTCCAGCGTGCCGGTATAATTTCCCTTTCCGGTCACGATGCATCTTGCTTTTGAGCCTTCGCTTGTCGCATGAATATTATCCGCATACGTGACCGTATAATCCTCATTTTCCGACAGCGCTCCGCCGTCCAACGTGACAACCGGCTGCGGCGTTTTCTGTGTTCCGTCATACGAAAACTGAGGGCTTTCCGAAAAAAGAACCTGACCGCCATTAAGCGGCATCGGCTGGATCGTTTGCAGCACCGTAATCTTCCCCGTATAATTGCCGAGCCCGTGAAGGGTGTAGGTGATGGTCCCTGCATTGATCCGTCCGGTGGGTGCTTTATAGGTCACCCTAAAATCTTTGTCACTGCCAAGCGCCAGTACGACGCCGTCGCAGCTAACCTGCTTACACTCGTTAAATGTATGCTCTTTTCCATTATAAACACATACGCCGTCCCAGGTAACAACTGTATTTTGCTCCGTGATCTTTTTAGGTGCGATGGTAAAAAACCACTCCTCTTCCGTCAGGTTTTTTGCACCAAAATACCTGCCGCAATCCGAGGCAGAGATATAGACCTGATACGTACCTGCGCGGCAGGGCGCGGCATACGTCATACCTTCCCCGGTCACCTTTTCTCCCGCAGCGTCTTTGATCCGCTGATAGCAAATGCGAAGATTCCCGTGATAATCAGCCGGTCCCGTTGCCGTCGCGCCGTGACTTTCGCCGTCATATATGGCCTGCGGCGAAGGGAGCGATACATTGAGCTTGTCCGCAGTCATGTTCAACGACTGCGTCTCCTCCTCGAGGCTGATGTAGATGGGCGCAGAACCGCTGCGTTCATTGGTAACCCCCGCCACCCTCCGAAAAATCCGGTAATACCGGTCTCCAAGGTCCGAAACAGCCCCGGAGAATTCGCAGTCCGCGGGATCATTCGTGGAAAAAACAGTTTCATACGTACCATCCGGCGCGCTGGCGCTTCGAAGCTCATACCCCTGTGCATCGGCAGGCGCGCTCCAGCCAATCGTTATAGAAGAGCCGCTTCGCACAACAGACAGCGTCGGGATCTCCAAGGTCTGGGCACCGATGCAAAAGTTCCCGCTGCCGCTTTCCCAATGATCCTCCCAGCTGTAGGCATCGCTGCCCTCCATCTGCGTTCCGTAAAAGCTTTGTCCCTTTGCTCCGCATCCAACGTCGCTTCGCATATAGCCATCGCTGAAGCTATACTCGACATCCGGCGTTATCTTACCGTCATCCAGCTCGATCACCACGGAAAAACGCTCACCCCGATCCAGGATCACGCCTTCGGAGAGTGAGATCGTATACATCCCGGAAAATGGTAATGTTCCGGTTTGGGTATAGGCCAAAGTGCCCTGATCCGGCAGATCGTCAGACTCCAGATCCTTATAGATCCGGATCTCATAGCCCACGCCGCCGTCAGCATATGCTGTCAGTTTCGAGCCGGAATGCGTCTCCTGCAGGGTCACTGCTGACAGCACTTCCTGCTCCTTTGCTCCGCCGGCCACGAACACATTGGCCGCCAGGCTCCTTGCGGACTCGGAATTAGGATAGCCGCCGCTGGCGTGCATCGAAGCGTCATAGTAATAGTTATGATCCAGCCGGTCTTTTTCCTCCTGGACCGTATAGACGTATGCGGTATCGTTCAGGGTCTGATCTTCATAAGAGATCCAAAAATAAGTGCTTTCGGATACATCCCCCTGATCCGTAATATTCCAGCTGTTGCGGAGCAGCCATGCGCCGTTATGCTCCGGCGGATAGTTAAAATACTCCCTGGGGAAATCATCATCCCATCCCACTAGGGTAACGGCATGGTTTGTCCCTTTTACATGAGGCAGGTTGTAGCTGCAGTGCCCGGCGTTAAAATAGCCCGGCCCATCGGTATCATCATAGATCACTTCGCCGGTCTCAAGATCGGTCGCTTTCAGTCCTGTGGCTGCGTGATAATAGCCGGTCTGGATCCCGCCATATTCTCTGACAAACCGCTTGACCAGATCCGGATTGCTTTCCAGACTGATCCTATACTGGTTTTCCATTCTGGCCGCGTCTTTATACTCAACAGCTTCCCACCCCGCAGATGGCTCGCTTATGGGGTCTGCTTTAACGCTTACCCTCGGATAAGGAGCATCGCTTTCCGCTGCCGCTCCTTTCCAGTGCATCAGCGCATGTCCTGCATCAGTGGCATTTCCGCCGCGGTCCAAAAACACCACATCCTTCTGCGCCGGGGTCAGATCACGAAGATCTTGCCCTTCCAGTCCATAGCTCTTCACCTGATCCTCGGAAAGCTGCGTCCCGTCAAACACATAGCTATCCCCTGTGTTCTCCTTCGAAACAGTCTGGGTGCTTCCTTCGCCGTAGGTAAAATGAACCAGATGATACTCCGACAGATCATCGACGCTGATGGGGACATTCTGCATTCTGTTTCGATAAAGCTCCAGACTTGAAATTGCCGCATGCGCCCAGCAGGAGCCGTAGGGACTCTGGTTTCTCGTCGGCATCATCCGATTTGACAGATAATTCTTCAGCATTTCGGTCTGATCATAGCCTGCCGGATAAGCAGCCGGAAGCGGATCCGCAAAAGCCGCCTGGGGGGAAAGGTTTTCTCCTGCATCCTGCACCGTCTCATAGATCATCTGCTCTGCAAGGTCCGGTGTCAGCTTTGGATCTGCCGCCGGCGGATCAACATCCTGCATTGTGGGCAGATACCCCCCATCGTTTTCCGGCAAAACAGCTCCGTCTGCATCTGTCACAACAACAGAGGAAGTCGGCTTCGCTTTTACCGGGGACACATCCCTTGCCAGGACTGCTGCAAGGGCCATTGCTGCAATTATGTATCCGATCTGCTTTCTCATCCGTCTTCCTCCGATCAAACTCTCTTCCTATTGTATGACAACAAAAAGCCGGAGAGTTCCGACTTTTTGCTGCTCTTCATTTTATTTCGTGATCTTGACTCCTTTTCCCTGTCCTTTGCCTTTCAATAGTTTCTTATACTTAGCAAGCTTTGCGGACGGAACCTTGATCACAGCCTTTTTATGAATGCCCTTGAATGCGCCGCTGCTAACTTTTTTCAGTTTCTTAGCTTTGATCTGGATCTTCTTCAGATTCTTGCATCCGCTAAACGCACTCTTGCCGATCTTGGTCACATTGGTTCCGACGATCACTGTCTTTAGCTTCTCACATCCCTTGCCGCAGCGTTTCCCGATGGAGGTTACTTTAAAGGAAGCGCCCAGGATCCTGATCGATGCCAAAGTCTTGATCTTAGTCGTGTTTTTATCGTAAGGAGCCACATACTCTACGGTTCCGCTTTTTACCTGTTCGGAGCCGTCTTTTCCCTTCTTGACCACGATCTTGGTGATGCGATACTTACCACCGCTTTTTTGATCCGCGATCGGAAGTCCATTTGTAAGCTCATCGGCAGAAATCGTCTCCATGATCCGGTAAGTCACCCCATCTTCATCGGTAAGCGTCTTCCCATCAGCGGAAATCGTTCCGATCCCGGGCTTGACGATTCCTTTTGCCTGATCACCGGAAGGATCTTTAGCTCCCTGATCGCCGCCTTCCTGACCTTGTTTGCCGCCTTGTTCCTTGCCGCCCTGTTCCTTGCCGCCCTGTTCCTTGCCGCCTTGTTCCTTGTCGCCTTGTTCCTTGCCGCCTTGTTCCTTGCCGCCTTGTCCCTGGTCGCCCTGTCCGGGGTCACTATCGGGAGCTTTTTTGATGGTAACAGAAACACAACCGGCAGCAGAATCATAATGCTCAGAATCTCCCGCTACCATATACCACACATAATAGGTTCCCGCATCGATCGCCTTGGGGACGGAAGATGTATATGCATTGCCGGCGGGCTCGGTAGTTTCATTACTGCCGATGGCATACATCATAGTGCCGCCATCACCTTCTCCCGGCGTAACCAGTTCCTGCTCAGATCCCGTGCAGGTCAGGTCGTTCGCGACAGGGACTTGGGTTACCACAGCCTCCTCCGATTCGTCCTCACCGTTGATTTTGAGTTTCAGGACCGCTTCACCCGCAGCACTCAACGCCACTTTGAACGCTTTGTTATCACTTCTGAAATTACTTGCATTTCCTCGTGGATCAGTTGTTTCACCGCCAAGTCCTGTTGTAAGGTCAACGCCTTGATCCGCAGTGGGTGCGCTCTGTGCGGTCACACCGATCAAACTGCCCGTTAACGTTTTTGCATCATATGCTGTCAAGGGAGCACTTACACTGACCTTGGACCCTGTAGACAGATACACGTTATTCTCATAATCCGCAGCATACTGATCCGTACCCTTATGGTTATCAAGAACGACTGTATTGCCGGATACGCTGAATGCACCCGTAAAACCGATGCCGCCGCCACTCACAGAAGCTGTATTCCCACAGATCAGTCCGCCGGCCATAGCAAATGCGGAATCCTCATCGGCATAAACACCGCCGCCGTTTTTACCGCTGCTATTGTTGATCAGCGCACCGTCCTTCATCGTAAAATGTCCGCCGGAGCAAACATAAACCGCACCGCCGTTACCCCTTGTATGATTTCCGAATATGGTACCGCCTTCCATCGTGAACGTTCCGCCTTCGCAGACATAAACACCGCCGCCATCCGATACTCCAAAGCCACCGGTAATGATACCGCCGGTAGCCGAAACACTCTGTTTGGTGTAAGGCTGTCTATAGGTAAATTTGTTGCCATGATCCTGATCCGGGCGAGAATCCCTCAAGATCAGTTTTCCACCGTTTTCCACCCGGAAGATAAATCCGTTGTTTGTCCAATTCTTTTGCGAATAGCCATGGTCAATGATGTGACCATTCAGATCAAGCACAACCGTTGTATTCTCCGGAACGGTAAAAGGATCTCTGGAGTATTTCGGTGAAAGATCTTCCTCCAGTCTGAAATATCCATCGTGACTGATCGCACTGTTCACTTCACCCCACTCGGTGAGACGATAAGGCTGCTGCGGTGAGTTTTTCGCCCACTCGGCATAAAGCGTAAATTCCGTTTCCGTGCTTCCCTCCGGCACACCAAACAGCGCACCGACATCATAATGCTGCCCCTCATTTGCTTTCGAGCTGGTACTGAATCCGGTCAGCGTTCCGTTCGGATCATTATAGATATTGGTGACCTCATTAAATTGAAGCTTACATTTTGCTTCCTTGAAAAAATATACGGTCTGGACGATCCCCGCATTTTTCTCACGATTCTCATCGATATTCAGACACACAAGAGAATGATCCAGGCTATTGCCGTTTTCATCCTTTAGCAGCGGGAGTTGATCCCGACTCATATCGGTAGATGTACGTATATACCCGCAATAATCCGGTGCCAGCGTCAAATTGTATTCACTGTATTCTCTGTTTTGAACGCCTGCACCGTCACTCGCGGCAGCAGCACAAACGATTCCGGCTTTCCCCTCCATATAGAGGCTACCCTTCGTCTTTTTTTCGTCAATTTCCAATTCGGATCCGGACTGCATATAGACCTTTCCGCAGTCGGTGCCATACCCTAACTTGATCATAGCTCTGTCTGATACAAAGCCATCTGAAAAAGCAGAATCAATGGAATCCGAATCAGTAATATTGTTGCTCAAATACGACCCACTCGTTAAAACGAGAGAGGCAGCATCACCCACGTATACGCCACCGCCCATCTTCGCTTTATTTTGCTCAACAAAACATCCATTGTAGCCGTATTGCTCCAGAACACAGCTTGCTCCGGGCCCCAGATACAGACCGCCTCCCTGCTCTGCGGCAACATTGTTGGAAATCATTGTATTCCTGGAGCAATGCAGCGTATTGACAGCACTCTCAACATACATACCGCCGCCGTTTAAGGCCTGATTGCCGGTAATTGCAGCCCTTTCAATGGTCAGAACAGAGGCCCGGCTTAGATAGATACCGCCGCCGTTTTGGGTGTTATTACCTCCGGTGATACAGCCATTTACATACTCATTATTCGAATCAAATGCTGTGGATGTGACGTCCAGATTACCATCAACCCTCAGTACATATCCGTTTTGGATCGCTTCTTTTTTTGACAGGCCGCGATCAATGGTATAACCGGCCAGATCCAGGTATAAATGTTTATAGGCAGGCACATAAAGATAGTTGTATGAAGTGGGAGATGTACATGTAATATCTTCCCCCAGCCGGATGTGCGCATAATTTTCACCTCCCGCCAGGTAATGTTTCAGTTCAGACCAGTTATACACAACGTATGGATCCGATGCATCACCGGAGCCGGTGGTTTCCGTATTGGACTCTGCCCAAACCCTGGTCCATCCGGCCGGCAAAAAAAAGATCATTGCGGCCATTAGCAGTAATCGGCAAATTGTTTTTCTAAAGTTTCGCATCAAATATCGACCTCCTCTTTTTAAACTATTCACCCCCTCTTGATGCTGACTTAGTATAACATTTATTTGCGTAAAAAAAAAGAGAGTTCACCGTTGCTGTTTCCGGTCTTCAGCTTTGAAAATGGCCCTATAACTCCGTCCCTCCGGTCCATTCGTCTCATCCAAACTGCATCGCCAGTTTTTTCCCGATAAAGACACCGGCAATACATCCCAAAACACTCAAAGCAATATATATTCCACCGCTTACGTACCATTCAATGCCGCACTCAGACTGTTCGTGATTCCTCTCGGTCCTCGGATAGCGTATATCCCGTACTCGTCCTTCAAAACATCGAAGGTGAACTTATCCGGCTTATACCGCTTCAGCAGCTTTATCTTCATCAAAGCCTTGATCGTCAGATTCTCATCCTGATAACTATATGGAATATCCGTCTCTGTTACCTTACACTTATACATAATCGCTGATATCGGCGATCCGACATACATATAGACAGTATCGCCTGCCTTGATTCCACTCCCCTGTTTCCAGTTAATCTCTTTCGTATCATCAAAAGCATGAATGATATCGTAATACTTTGGATTTGCCGGTATAACCCATTCCTTCGGAGGACGAATCTTTTGTTTCTTCTTTGCCGATGCTGTAGCCAGGAAGCTCGCATCTATAAGGTCAAATACCTGCTCCTGCTTTACTGAACCGTCCAAAAACACAGTGATCCATTGCTGCTTGTTCATATGATAAGCAGGTATGATCCCATGCTGCTGAATCAGCATATCCCGAAAGAACATATCATCAGCCTTCAAGTTGATGACCGGGATATAGCCTGCCGTATCCAGGCCCAGTTTATCCCCGCTCACCTCCATAACAAGTGCAAACCATTTATTGTTATCGCCATGTCTAAAAACAGCGTTATCAGGGTATCTCTTCCAGGGGTGCTCCGGCGAGACCTTGTATTTCTTTTTGATATATGCAAAAACAGCGTCTTTCATACTCACATTCCAAATTCGGCACAGAGCTTATCAAAACGAGCCTGCTCTTTTTCTTTGATCGGTTTTGACAGATCATTCATGCAGTGATGGATCACATCCGCATCCTTTAGAACCTCATCCATCGGACTGTCTTCCACCAATTTATCGTCGTGATGATAAACGGCGGAACAGATCATGTCAGTCTCTGTCCCGTCAGTCAGTTTTAGTTCTCCAAGTATTTCTCTTGCAAGATCAGCCCCTTTATGAGCATGATCATCATATGAGCCGGTCTTATAAGCATGAAGATCGTGAAGCATAGCCGCCATAGATGCGATCTCCGGATCAAGTCCCCGCTTCTTTGCTATCATGGTAGCTGCAAGCGACACCCCATAGAGGTGTGCTATCGCGCTGGTACGCTTGTCCGGATCTTCCATCTTATTAATCTCAGCATCCACATATTTGCGAAGTTCTTTTAATCTGCTCATCACTCTTTCCCTCTATCCTCTCATTTCACAGTACTTACAAGGAGAGACAATTATCTGTTACATACTGAATAAAGTCGTCTATGATGCCTTTCTTCCTATCCTTTATGTCCGATTCTTGGAAATCCGATCTTGAATATTTGGTGCCTGACACCATAAACTTTTCATTTGTGTAATTCTCGTTTACGATCACTCTCTCATAAGCCAAGTCTCTTTTCTGCTTCTTCCATAGATACCCAGCCTTCTCTTCTTGCTGAAGCTTCACCCTTCTCTAATTCTGAAAAGAGGCTCTTGATTGCTCGCAATTCATCAAGTTCCTTAATCTTTACGATTGCGCAATCGCCTCTCCCATTCTTTGTCAGATAAACAGGATTCCCGTAGGTAACCTGACCAATAACCGCATTGTAATTTCTTAAATCCGAAACAGGTACAATATTTGGCATCTGCTAGCCCTCCCTTTTCTTTTTTGTAATCATAGCACAATGCAGCTTATTTGTTATCATATTTTAAGTAAAATTATCCATAACTGGCTGCCTCCTATCCCAATAGCATATCCGCAGATCGGGCATACATAAAACTTTGAGCGAAGCATATTTGATGATACATTTGCATTATGAATAGTATTCCCTTATACTTCTCATTGTTATCCTCTGTGTTAGTCGTGTTTCCTGGAATAATTCTATCTAAGCTTCTTTCACTTTTTTCCCGGTCATATATTCAGGCACAAGTGCAAACATAAATGTTCTTGGACCTGCATTGACAATTTCATGTTCTATATATTTTTCATCCTTAGTAAACTTATAACTTAGCAATCGTGATA
>JAEEGL011317463.1_pt1 | contig 10562 bp, 10 predicted proteins | sample 9134231 | NCBI WGS metagenome assembly JAEEGL01 (sample SAMN16246548, study PRJNA631951) | gut metagenome | biome: gut microbiome; feature: rumen; material: fiber-attached | host: Bos | place: Iran: Karaj | collected 2018-10
GAAAGGTGCCAAAAATCTCAGCATACGAACGCCTATATCTATTACATTCTGATCTACCACGAATATCCTCAAGAGCAGATCCCCGTAAATATACATGAGCGTGCTCATCGGAACTGTAATTATTGCCGCTATTGCCAGGGCTTGTCGTGTGCAGCTGCGGACTCTGTCATATTTTCCGGCGCCGTAGTTCTGCCCGGCGAAGGTGGTGGCAACTGTTCCAAGAGAGCTTATGGTCATCCAGAACAGCACATCAATCTTGCCATAAGCCGCCCAGGCTGACGCCACGTCTTTTCCCAGACTGTTGATAGACACCTGAATAAGCGTATTGGACAGGGTATATGTGGTAGTCTGAAAGCCCGCCGGTATACCAATCCTGATTATCTTAGCCAGCATCTGTCCATCGAATCTGATTCTTCTTAAATTAAGTCTATAACTGTCGTCACTTCTCGACAGCATGATCACCACGATAACGGCACTTATAAGCTGGCACAGAATTGTTGCAACAGCTACGCCGGAGACTCCGTATACATCTCCTTTTTTGCCAAGTCCCAGACCGATTACGAACAGCACGTCCAGCATTATATTAGCAAAACAACTAATTATTAGGACATATAGCGGCCTTCTGGAATCGCCAACTGCCCTCAATATTCCGGCTCCCATGTTGTAAACCAGATTGGGAATCATGCCCAGGAAAAAGATCCTTAGGTACATCGTGGCTGCTTCCCTCTGTTCGATGGGGGTATTCATAATATTGATGATCCAGGGTGATATGATGACGCCAATCAGAGTGATAATTGCTCCGCCGGCAATCGCAAGGGCTATCGCTGTGTGTACCGCTCTCTCAATCTCTTTTCTCCTGGCCGCGCCATAAAACTGTGATATGACGACCGTCGCTCCGGAGGACAGGCCCAGAAAGAATCCCAGGAAAAGATTCACCACCATTGCGGCAGAACCACCCACGGATCCCAGAGCATCGCTTCCCACAGCACGCCCAACAATGATCGCATCTATTGTGTTGTATAACTGTTGAAAAAAGGCTCCCAGAAGAAGTGCAAAAAAGTAGGTCAGCATGTTCTTCCAAATGGAGCCTTCGGTTATGCTTTTTGTCTTCATTTCATTATTACGAAATCTTTTACCTCTCTTTATTATAAGCAATACAGTTTCTTACAAATTCTATGAAAATCTTCATGCAGTTATCATCAGTTTTATAAGCAAACTCCGGATGCCACTGAACAGCCCACACAAATCTCTTAGCTGGCATTTCAACTGCCTCCACAAGGCCATCCTCAGATGTTGCCATGATTTTCAGCCCCTCCGCCAGCTCTTTTACCGCCTGGTGATGATAACTGTTTACAGACAAAGTCTCTTCGTTCAGAAGCTTGAAAAGACTCCCCTCCTCAGTAAGACTTACTTTATGAACGGGTTGATCATAAGGCGGAGTCTGATGATGCTCAACATTAGTAGGACGCTGTTTTGGAAGATCCTGATAGAGCGTACCACCAAGGTAGGCATTCAGGAACTGTATTCCTCTGCATATTCCAATGACAGGCATGTCTTTTTCCAGTGCCTGCCTCAGCACCTCGGATTCCATTCTGTCCCTCTGAACGCAAGGAACCACAGAATCATCCAATGGTTCTTCTCCATATATCGCAGGGTCCACATCATGGCCTCCGGTGAGCAGAATCCCATCAACCATATCAAGCAGCTGGGCTATCTCTTCCCCATCCTCCGTGACTGGAAACATCAGTGGAATTCCTCCTGCAGCGCTTATCCCGTCCATATATCCGGGCAGCATCCACAGGCTGTCCTTTTTCTCATCAACAAGTGGCATTACTCCAATTACCGGTTTCATACTCTCCCCCTATGTAGATGGAATCCTGTTCTTGGCCGATCCACGACTTCCATCCTAATAAATTGTATCCAGGTCCCCACTGATACCATACTCATCTTTAAACTGAGCCAGGTCCTTTGCACCACGGATCAGCATTATCTCTTCAAATGAGCCGGTGTGGATATCCTGAAAGCCAGCCACCTGCTCGCCGGTACATATACTGGCCTTGATGACGGGCTTTTTACTCTCTTTGTCATATGTCTTTTTTTCTGTTTTCTTTTTAAAAAACATAGCGGATCATCCCCTGCCTTTCCTGAAGCACTCCTGGCAAACCGAATACTGATACGACCACTTGAGCTTCTTGCCGCAGATCTTACAGGCCTTCATGCTAAGCTTCTGCATATCAAGAATGGTGAATATCTTTTCCGATATCTGCCTCTTGACCTCCAGAATCTTTCCCAGGTCCTCATCGTCACCAAAGAGCCTGGTGAATGAATAAAGGAAATCATATATAGCGCTGCAGGTCTCAAGGGTCTGCAGTGCCTGTCTGTCTTTCGGATTTACGTCCAAAGCACTGTATCTCTCCATAGTTCCTTCAAGATCGATGGGACTATCGTAGGCAAGACATCTGTAAAACTCTGTGAAGACATCAAATGTCGCCTTATTGTCCGGATTTGCAGGGATACGGATGAACTGACGGATCAGCTCCCTATTGTCCGAAATCTCTTCCAGTGCCTTGGCAACTGTGATTTTCTCCTTGATATCGCCCTTGTCGTAATACTCAACCGCCGGAATCTGGTTCCACATCTCAAGGATTGTGGACACCTTGCCGTCCTTTTCAAGGAACTCCTCGGGAATGTTGATCATCGCCATATTTATGGGCAGTGCCTTGTAGAAAAGAAGCTTTGAAATGATATCGTAGTCATAATATGAAGCCACATATCCCACATCATATTTGCCGTAACGACCTGCACGGCCTGCAATCTGCTTAATCTCTGAAATGGTGAGCGGGCGCTCTTTTACCCCGTCAAATTTAACGGTCTGTAAAAAGACAATTCGCCTTATAGGAAGGTTCATTCCCATTCCAATGGCGTCGGTGGCCACCACGACATCCGTTGTGCCATCAGCAAATTTCGCCGCTTCCCTGTGCCGCACATCATAAGGAAGGGATCCGTAGACAATGCTGCACTTTATGCCATCCTCCTGAAGCTCGGCGGCAACGCTGTGCACGTCTTTTCTGGAAAAGACAATGAGGGCGTCCCCCTTCTTTACATCCTCCGGGAACCTGAAATTCTCCGCATCTTCATCCATCTGAAGCGGAGTCTTTCTTTCATGGTAAACCGTCTCCATGGTATCTCCGCAGGACTTTATCATTCTTGTCAGAAGCTTCTCTGCATCAGGTGAAGCACAGATGTGAATGGTCTTTGCCTGAAGTCCCAGAATGGCTGCTGTCCAGGATCCGCCTCTCTGGCGGTCCGCCACCATCTGAGCCTCATCGATTATGGCCATCTCCCACTCTTCCCTGAGGCTCATCATCTCTATTGTTGATGACTGGTGAAAAGAACCGGGCATCAGTATCCGCTCTTCTCCCGTTATCATGGAGCAGGGGCAGCCGTTTCTGTTCATGGATTCGTACTGCTCATAGGCAAGAAGCCTTAAGGGTGCCAGATAGATTCCACTCTCTGCTGCCATAAGATCCTGGATTGCCTGATATGTCTTTCCCGAATTGGTAGGTCCGATATGAAGGATGAAATGTCTTTTCATCTGCCTTGCAAGAGGGAAAAGACTTGTGTAATCATCCGGGGTTGATGTCTGAATGCTGTCGTACAGAAGCCTCTTGGCCGCCATGGTCTTCTGAAGTCTCTCTGCAGCCTTGGCATATCTGGGATTCCTTGCGACCTGTTCGTAGACCACAATCTCATTGAGGTGCGTCTGAACATAGTCAACGATCACCTTGTCCCTCTTGGACTCCCTTAGTTCATTCATTATGATCTTGGCAGCGATCTTGTCATTGCAGGACATTGCATAGTCCACAAGGGTCATGTTATCGCAATTTAAGATTACGCCATAGATCACCATGGGCAAATCCGGAAGCATTTCCCTGAGTATGGATCCATTGATCTTGCTGGGAAGATAGTCACAGTATTTTCCAATATTTCCCCTGAATATCTCCTGTCTCTGGCTCCTTCCATAAGGACCTCTGGAAACCATGAACAGCTTTTCAGCAGCGAGCGAGTCCAGAAGAGCGCCGTACACTGCCCTACTTACTTCATCAGAATGTTTTTTCCAGTACTCGTCAAAATCCTTTTTGGGAAAAGACCTCGCGGCCTGAAGCTTTTTCTTTTTATCTCTTTCCTTTTTTGTTAAAGATGGTTTGTGATATCTTTTATTTCTCATTACTCTTTTTTCTTTTCTTAGGAACTATATCTTTAAGTGATGCCAATTTATCCGCCATACACAGGACTGCTCCCTCTTTGGTGTGAGGCATTGTACGAGACAGCGGCCACATGTGACTTCTGATGTCGGCCTGGCTCTCCGGGTCGATGTCCGGCCATATCCGTTTGGCCTCGTTGGCAGAATTTGTGGGGTGCATCTTGCCGCACTCGTAGTTGTTGCGGTAACGCCTGTTCCTGTCCAGCATACCCACATCGTGAAGAAGCGAGATCCTGACCACCTTTTCCTCGTCCACTTCAATGCCTGTGCGTTTTAAGAAGTCACAGATAGCAAGTCCCATTTGAGCCGTGGAGACTGAGTGCTTCCCCACAGAAGTCTTCAGATGGTGACTCTGTGACATCATGCGCCTGAACTCATCGCTTTCAATTATGTCACCGCCGTAATCCCTGATGCGGTGGTCAATCTTCTGCTTATCTTTGTCTTTCATAGTTTTTTCAAATGATATCTTTTCCCTCGAGTCTTGCCATAAAGATCGAGTATTCATCATTCTGGAAATCGAGATCCGGGGAGTTCTCTCCTCCTCCGTTTGTGCTTCTCTTTATCTCGGCGTAAAACTCCTCGCCCTGGTTTATCATGTCCATCACAGACATTTCCAAACCGCATTCTGCGGCTATGGCGCAGAAATCAGATATCGGATTTTTGGAATTTCTGGTATCAAGAAGTTTGTTCTTAAGTTCGGGATCAGCTTTAGCCTTGTCAAACAGTTCATCGAGTTTTTCTGTAATTATCATCGTGTCATCCTCCCATTATGTGTTGCCCGTTACTAGTTTGCCGATATCATTGATTTAATAATAACACATGAACTTCTATTATCGTAGGCAATACAACTATCAGCCCAGCGCAACGTCAAGAGCCATCATAAGCGTAAAGCCTGCTGCAAACATCAGTACTCCGATATTCGAGTGTTCGCCCTCGGACATCTCCGGGATAAGTTCCTCAACAACTACATACATCATGGCGCCGGCTGCAAAACTTAGAAGATAAGGCATAGCCGGTACAAAGAATCCTGCTGCCAGGATCGTAAGCAGCGCTCCAATCGGTTCCACTGCTCCTGATAGTGTGCCGTCCATAAATGCTCCGAACCTACTCTTTCCCTGAGCATGAAGAGGCATCGAGATGATTGCTCCCTCAGGAAAATTCTGTATGGCTATACCGATTGCCAGAGCCAGTGCTCCACCTGCAGTTACCACTCCTGTTCCAGAGCGAAGTCCTGCAAATACTACTCCCACTGCCATTCCTTCAGGGATGTTATGAAGAGTAACCGCCAGAACCATCATGGTTGTCTTTTTCAGTTTGGATTTTGGGCCCTCTGCCTCATCAGCATTCATATGCAGATGGGGAATGACATTGTCCAAGAGCAGCAGGAAAAGAATTCCAAGCCAGAATCCGATAACTGCAGGAAAAAAAGAAAGACTCCCCATCCCCTCAGCCTGTTCAAGAGCCGGAACTATAAGGCTCCATATCGAAGCTGCCACCATTACTCCGCTGGCAAATCCCGTGAGTGCTCTCTGCACAATACTGCTCAGTTCTTTTTTCATTAAGAAAACACAAAATGAGCCAAGTGCCGTACCTGCGAAGGGTATAAGTAAGCCAAGTGCTGTTTCCATGCGGTTTCCTCCTTGTAGTTTAAGTTGTTGCCGGGTTGGTAGTCACATTAAAAATCCATAAATACGTTGATGCAATCAGCGATAACATCCGCCATATATAATTTGTAATCAAGGCGAGAATGCTGCTCCGGAATCACGCAGTGCCAAGATCTGACAGTATCTCTTTTTGCTATTGAAAAATAAACCTCTCCGGGAACACTGTCCTCATTAGCAGGATCCACATTCCCAAAACTTCCTGTTACGCCTACTCCAATATCAGCGTCATATTTATCACGACATACCTTTGCCATTGCTTCCGAAGTCTCAGCAGAATACACTCCGTACTCCTCTATAATCGAAGACGGAACACCTTCCGTCACCTTGGCTTCATTGCTGTATGTGACGCATGCCCCCTTCATCACTGCCGAAGAGCCTTCAGTGTCAGTAATGAGTGAAGCAATCTGTCCTGACGTGCAGCTCTCCATAGTCGTAATCATGAGCTTTTTATCTATTAAGGTATTGGTGAGATTTGTGTACTTCTCCCTGACTTCCGTCTCGTTTATCTCACCCTCAACTCCCTTTATTTCATCAACTGAAACCATTTCATTACCTGCCATTTTTATTACTGTCCCAGAAGCTTTGACTTCTGTGTTTCAAACTCTTCCTTTGTGATAACTCCATCGTCCATAAGCTTCTTTAATTTGATAATCTCATCAGCCACTCCAGTCAGCTGTTGCACATTGCTCTGTTCCTGTGGCTGTTGATCAATCTGGGGTTGCTGATAAACCTCCTGATCCTGGTTCTGACTCTGCTGCACGTTCTGAACTTCCTGCTCCAGCTGAGCCCCCTGGTCATAATTGATTTCCTGACCATTCTGCACACTCTGCTCAGTCTGATTCACCTGGCCGAAATTGGCTTCCTGTCCATACTGGATATTCTGTTCCACCTGAGCACTCTGACCAAAACTATCTACCTGCCCATACTGCACATTCTGTCCCATCTGAGTATCCTGGCCAAAACCATCTACCTGGCCGTATTGCATGCCCTGTCCATACTGCATACTCTGGCTATACTGCATCGCCTGTGCATCCTGTATCGCCTGGGCATCTGGCATAACCTGCGCCTGAGCGTTCTGCATCTCCAATGCTGCCGCCTTCTTCTTTTGCGAAGAGAGTATAATTGCAAGAATGATTACCAGCAGGATCACAACAGCAAATACACAGACACCGATAATAAGTCCCATGTTAATCAGCGTAAACTCCAGATGAATGCTCTGGTCAGGACCAAGATTCAGGAGATCCCATTCCAAAGTCTTGCCATCGTCAGAGACGTATGTCGCATTGCTGGCAGAAGGCTTAACCGGAAGCGTGACTGTAAGCTTCATGTAGCCGCCGCTCATGGTTAAGAAACTCTTATACGATTCCATCTCCTGCGCTTCCTTTTCCTCAAAGACCTTCCAGTCCAGAACATACTTAAGTCCGTCTTTGTTAAAGTCTAACGCTCCAAGTTCTCCTGTAAGATCATTCTGGTTATTCTGCATTGATGAAGAGAGTTCATCCGGGCTTATATTCTTTTTACTGACGATGACGCCCTGGAAACCTTCCTGGGCATATTCTTCAACTTCCCATCCCTCATCTATGAATTCCTGCATCTGATCAGCAGTAATGGTTCCTTCTCCCATACCATAATCAGACATATCCACCACAGCGAAAAGCATTGAGACGTCCAACTTACCATTGCTTTTCACAGTTACTGAAGCATTGAATCTCACGCATCCTGTAAGACATAATACGCATATAACAGATACCAGTAACGCTCTAGCCTTTTTCATTCCATCTTCTCCTAATCTAATATTCCCTTATAAAAAGACTCTGTCGTCTTCACCATATACTTAATAACTTCCACAGGATACTCACCAACAGCTGTCTCACCAGTTACCATCACAGAGTGAGCGCCGTCCACCACAGCGTTGTAAATGTCACTCACTTCAGCCCTGGTGGGAACTTTGCTGTGCTCCATGGAGGATAGCATCTGGGTCACCACCATAAACGGCATATCCGCCTTATTGCATCTGGCTGCTATATCCTTCTGAACTCTTGGAAGCTCCCAAAGAGGAACTGCATTTCCCAAGTCTCCTCTGGCTATAACGATCTCATCAGCATATTCAAAAAAGCTCTCCAGATTCTCCATGCCCCTGGTATTCTCAATCTTGGCGTATATCTTAATATCTTTTCCACCGAAACCATCAAGCACTTTTCTAACAGCTTTCAAATCATCCGCACTTCTTACAAAGGGTTGCATCACTCCTGTAATCTGATACGAAGCTGCCAGCTTAATGTTCTCAATATCGCTGTCTGTCAGCGCCGGCATATCCACCGTTGTTCCCACTATGGCTATGCTCTTCCTGCCCAAAAGAGTTCCGCCCCTCATAACCTCAAGAACCGATCTCGTCCCATCCGTACTGATAACCTTTGCCAGGATTTTACCATCATCCAGGAGAATTTCCTGCTCTACTCTCAGCGCTTCCAATATCCGTTGGTCCAGGTCAATTCCGTCTTCACCAAAGACAACATGGTCCCCCTCAGAAAGCACCACCGGCTCCTGAAGATTCCCGATCCTAAGTTCCGGCCCCTGCATATCTATCAGTATTTTGGGAACTATCCCGGCTCGCTCTGCTGCCCTCTTTATCCTGTCGATGCCGTATGCACAATCGCTAAGCATGACGTGGGAAAGATTTATTCTTATCCCCGTCATCCCCTGCGCAAACATCTCAGCCATTATGTCTTCATCTGAACAGCCAGGGCCCAGCGTCCCGAAAACATCTGTCTTTTTACGAATAGGTTCCATAAATTCCTCTTACATTCTCAGTTCTTTGGCGTCTTACCCTTAATTATACCTTATTTACGTACCATAAGAGTATCTTGAGACTAATTTTCTGCCGTGGACTATATTAAGGTCATGGTATATAATGGTATGACTCAGAAAGAAGGATAAAGATAAATATGACAAATACGCCAAAGACAATAATCGTCATGCCTGTGGCCAACGAGGCAGATACCATGGAACAGGTCATCGACGAGATCTTTTCACAGGGCTTTTCAAATCTGTATTACTATCCTGTGATAGATAACTTCTCCAAGGACGACACAGAGAAGATAATAAGAAAAAAAGCTGAGACTAACGATAAGATCAAACTCATATTTTATAAGGAATCCAGGGGCGTCATCAGCTGCTATCTGGAGGGATACAGACAGGCCCTTATGGACGGCGCCGACAGAATAATCGAGATGGACGGCGGCCTCAGCCATGATCCTAAGCAGCTCCCCATGTTTATGAAGAAACTGGATGAAGGCTACGACTGTGTATGGGGTTCCAGATTTATGAAGGGCGGCGGTGTCAGCGACCTGCCTCTCTACAGACGGATTCTTAGCGGCGGCGGAACCTTCCTGTCAAACCTGGTACTGGGCACCAAGTTAAAAGACATGACCAGCGGCTATGAAGCTTTTCAGAGACACGTGCTGGATAGCATGAACCTCGACCAGATAATGTCCACCGGCCATATGTATCAGACAGAGATGCGCTTTTACTGCAGAAACTTAAACTGCATAGAGGTCCCGATTCACTACGTGGGTTCATCTACAGGCCTCAAACCTGCAACTGTCCTTGAGGCGTTGTCCATACTCTTCAAGCTTAAAGAACACGAAAAATACGTTTGGAAGAAATGAAACATGATAAAAACTAAGTATTTGATCCTGGGGGCAGGCCCCGCGGGCCTTGCCTTCGCAAGAACCTTAAAAGATAAAGGCGAGACAGACTTTATAGTTCTGGAAAAAGAAAAAGAGGCCGGAGGCCTTTGCAGATCTGCGGATATAGACGGAAAGCCTCTGGATATCGGCGGCGGTCACTTCCTGGATGTCAGAAGGCCAAAAGTCTGCAACTTCCTCTTCAGGTTTCTCCCCGAGGATCAGTGGAATATCTTTGACAGGGATTCCAGGATAAGGATCCACGGATGTGAGATCAATCATCCCTTTGAGGCCAACATCTGGCAACTACCCGAAGACATTCAAAATAAATATCTGGACTCCATCAAAAAAGCCGGATGCAACACCGGTGAGCCCATGCCGACAAAGTTCACTGACTGGATAAGGTGGAAGCTCGGCGATGAGATTGCTGATAATTACATGCTGCCCTATAACAGCAAGATGTTCTCCGACACTCTGGACGAACTTGGAACTTACTGGCTTGAAAAACTTCCTAACGTCAGCTACGAAGAGACCCTTCAGTCTGTAAAGGAGCACAAGAGCTTTGGAACACAACCAGGTCATGCAAGGTTCTACTATCCCAAAGAGTATGGCTATGGTGAAGCGTTCAAGCGAATCGCCGATTCCATGTCTGAGAATATGATTTATGAAGCAGTAGTCAGCGAAATGTCTTTTGCCTATAAAACTGTAAGAACAAACGACGGGGAAACCTATCAGGCTGACAGAATAATCACTACCATTCCCTGGACTTCCATGAAGCTTACAGACGTTTCCGAGGACTTCAGTACCGCAGTATCAAACCTCAAACATTCCTCAGTAGAGATAAGGTATGTAGCTGAGGATGTAGGCAGCAAAGCCCACTGGATCTATATTCCCGATCCCGAATGCGCTTACCATCGGATTCTCTGCAGGAGCAACTTCTGCCCGGAC
>JAEEGL012037124.1_pt1 | contig 10562 bp, 7 predicted proteins | sample 9134231 | NCBI WGS metagenome assembly JAEEGL01 (sample SAMN16246548, study PRJNA631951) | gut metagenome | biome: gut microbiome; feature: rumen; material: fiber-attached | host: Bos | place: Iran: Karaj | collected 2018-10
AAAGCTCCGAGGATATTATCTAACTATATATCTTCGTTTATGGAAAAATATCCTGACGTCCAGTATACGATCTGGAACGGGAATTCCGATGAAGTGACTCAGCGAGTGAGAAACGGACTTGCGGACATTGCGATAATAATGGAACCCTTTGATCCGCAGGGATTTCACAGCATTCCGCTTTATACCGAGCCCTGGATAGCGATGTTTTCGGTCGATCATCCCCTGGCAAAGATCGGGGGAAAAACGCTTCCTCTTGCGATGTTGGCCGACCATGACCTTATAATCCCCTCAAGAGGTTCGAGATTGCAGGAGATCACGGACTGGTTTGCGCCTCTTAATATCACGCCTAAGATTCGGGCCAAGATCGCAAATGCGACCACGGCATATGAACTTTGTCAAAAGAACGTCGGTGTGGCGATATATCCCGCAGCGGCGGGAGATCTCATACGGGATGAAAAAGTAATGATAAAAGAGATCACAAAGCCCGGTCACAAGGCAACTTACGTGCTGATCTATCCCGACAACCATCCGCTTTCTCCCGTGGCAGATAAATTCGTGGAGCATATTTCGGGATCGGGGGCAAAATAATAAAAAATTAAGGTAGTTGAACAGGTTCATTGGTCTGAGAATCGGAACAGACAAGGACACTTTGATTACGTTTTGCTGAAAAAATCGTTTAAAATCTTTAGTCCCGTAATGCAGCAAATGACCATTATGCAGGAATAGTTGGTAATATATCTGGAATTTGTTTCCCACATCATCAAAAACATCCATAGGCCCATCATGGAAAGGGGAGGTACTACAGTCAGGTCCGAATATTTATATTTTCTAACTGCAGCCAGCGTCTGACCGATTATTGAAAACAGATAAATACTCAGGAGAATCGAGGTACAGTATTCTGAATAATTCTTATACTTGGAACCTTCGAAAAGTATAAGATCATGGAGTTTGGTTACGTTTTGCGGATAATCATCAAGGAATTCGGATTCGTTTAATGTTCCGTCTCCAAAGCAGATCAAAGTTTTTTCTTTTAACAAATCTGCCAAATCTTTGTAGCTCATGCCGTTAAGTCTTTCCTTTATCTTGTCTGTACAAGCATTAGAGCGATTTTCAATGGGAAAAGATCTTGTGTATTCATAATCATCGTAGCTGTATCTGCCGCCGTTCTGTAATCCCATCATTATCCAATGAGTTATGGGGGTTTTTAAATTGGCCACATATGGCTCTTTCAGATGACCTTTTAAAAAGTAGTCGTTAAACATGGAATGTCCCGGTATCAATAACACGGATGTAATTATTGAAAGAAGAAAAAATTCCCGTAAATTTCTGCGAACAAGCAATTCTTCCAAAAGGACAGCAATAAGAATGATAATAACGGTAAACTTAAGCAATGTCCCGATAAGCATTATCATTCCCATAGTAAAAGCTAATAAGGCCTTAAGTTTCCACGATTTAATGTCTATAAAACAAATATACAAATATAGGAACAAAACGGGGAAGAGAATCGTCAGCGAATCAGTATAAAAGACGGCTCCGATAAAAACAAACGGTAACCATGCCGCGAAGACCAAAAGGCTTATTATACTTGCGGTTTTTCCCAAATGTTTTCGTACGATAAGAGCTGAGAACAGGATGGAAAGGAGCAACATTACGGAATTGATGCATATCCCGACGGAAAAATAATCAGTAATGCCTATCTTATGGAATAATCGAAAAATAACATACAGAAAAGTCAAAGATCCGAGATTATTCCTGAAATATCCGTAATATTGATAATAATCGGTAAAAGTTCCGGTTTCGACCCATAATATTGCTCCGCTGTAAATTGCGTCAATATCATATAAAGGGAGAAATCTCAATTTGAAACCGAAATATATCAATAAAACGCCGTAAATCACCAGGAATACAGTCAATATTACATAATAGTATTTATCGATAAATGATTCTGATTTACAGATAAAAAAGGAAATACCAAAAAAAGCGATTCCGGCTGCCAGGGTGAACATGACCAGATGTGACAGTTTATACTCATGTATGGAATCTGAGAACATTACTGTAAAAAACACCACTGAATATAGAATTGAAAAAGAAATGCGGATTACCTGTTTCATAATAGAATAATAAACAATATCATTATCAAATGCAATTATAGGCAGGAAACAGATCGATAGTACACCGGATGTTTTTATTATATGATCATTTGGGAAATAATGGTATCCGAGAAAAATAATCGGAGTTTATAGTTTTTTTACAGATATCTTCGGTTTGGTTTATTTAATCATCAGAGTAATGTGGTAGAATTATATTTGTCAGTACTCATATAATAATCGCGTTTATGTGAATGAACATGAATATTGAAAAGTGAGGATCGGAATGAAGTTTAAGACAAGACTTTATATAACATTTGCATCGATATCCGCACTTCCGATAGTGCTTGTCACCATAAGCTTTCTGATCCTTGGAAAAGTGATGATCAGGCTAAGGCAGACGGGTGGCGTCGACAATGTGGCAAAACTCATGCCCCGAAGTATCTTTATATCACTTTGGATATCGTTCTTTGTAATACTGTTTGTGATCGCGTGTCTGTTAACGCGCTGGATCGGCAAGAGCGTTTTCAGTCCCATCAATGAGCTCGGAATAGGTCTTAAGCAGGTCGCGGACGGGAACTTTGATTACGTTCTTGATAAAGACTCGGTAAAGGGTGAGGTCAGGGAACTTTACGAAAGCTACGAGGAGATGCGTCTTAAGTTAAAAGAAAGCGCCGGTGAAAAGATCGAAAACGAAGACAATAACCGGGAACTTATCACCAACATCTCGCATGACCTTAAAACTCCCATAACAGCCATAAAGGGTTATGTGGAAGGTATCATGGACGGCGTTGCCGATTCGCCCGAAAAGATGGACAAGTATATTAAGACCATCTACAACAAGGCGAACGATATGGACAGGCTCATCAATGAGCTCACGATATACTCCAAGATCGACACAAACCGCATTCCTTACACGTTTTTAAGGCTCAATGTTGCGGATTATTTTAACGACTGTGTCGAAGAAGTGGGCGTGGAGCTTGAGTCCAAGGGAATAGAACTCAATTATACGAACCTCGTGGATGCAAACACCCGCATCATCGCAGATCCCGAGCAGTTAAAGAGAGTTATCAACAACATCATTTCCAACTCCGTTAAGTACATGGACAAGGAAAAAGAAAAGAGTATCATCGACATAAGGATACTTGATGAGGTCGATGCCATCAAGGTTGAGATCGAAGATAACGGACGGGGTATTTCTCCCAAGGACCTTCCGAATATATTTGACAGGTTCTATCGTTCGGATTCTTCGAGAAATTCAAGCAAAGGCGGCAGCGGTATAGGACTTTCGATAGTTAAAAAGATCGTGGAAGACCACGGCGGATATATATATGCAACCAGTAAAGAGGGTGAAGGCACATGTATGCACTTCATCATCAGAAAATACGAGGAGATGAAAGACGATGAGCAAAATATTGATAATTGAAGACGAAGAAGCGATCGCCGATCTTGAGAAAGACTATCTTGAATTAAGTGATTTTACTGTTGATATCGCATCTGACGGAATTGAAGGCGAAAAGAAAGCCTTGAACGAAGATTACGATCTTATCGTGTTAGACCTTATGCTTCCCGGCAAGGACGGATTTGAAGTATGTCGCTCCATCAGGGATAAAAAGAACGTACCGATACTCATGGTTTCGGCCAAAAAGGACGATATCGACAAGATCAGAGGACTTGGTCTGGGCGCCGACGATTATATGACGAAGCCTTTCAGTCCCAGCGAACTTGTAGCCCGCGTAAAGGCCCATCTTGCAAGATATGAAAGACTGGTAAACACCAATGCCAAGCCCGAAAACAAGATCATCGAGATAAGAGGTCTTAAGATAGACAAGACCGCAAGACGTGTATGGGTTGACGGTGAAGAAAAACAGTTTACCACCAAGGAATTCGACCTTTTGACGTTCCTTGCGGAGAACCCCAATCATGTATTTACCAAGGATGAACTTTTCAGAGAGATATGGGATATGGAATCCATCGGTGATATCGCAACCGTAACGGTACATATCAAAAAGATCCGTGAAAAAGTTGAATTTGATTCCTCAAATCCACAGTATATAGAAACTATATGGGGCGTCGGATACCGCTTTAAGATGTAGAGATGAAGATAGTTTATGAAGATGAGAACATAATAGTGGTGGATAAACCCCCGGGATTGATCGTGGAAGGTGGAAAACCGGGCGAGCCCGACCTTGAGAGTGAATGTCGCAAATATCTTAAAAGCCGGGGTGAAAAGCCCGAAATATATGTAGTCCACAGACTCGATAAGCCGGTTTCCGGTCTGATCGTGTTAGCAAAAGATGCCGCTTCCGCGGCTTCGCTTACAAGGCAGATACAGGATAAGACCATGAAAAAGCAGTATGAAGCGAAGGCCTTTGTAAGTAAAGACTTTAGGGATGAAGCTACGCTTACGGACTATCTTGTCAAAGATCCCATGAACAATGTATCACGCGTAGCAGACAAAGCATCCAAAGGAGCCAAAGAGGCGGTCCTTTCATATAAAACGGTTTCAAGGGAAGGTAAAACAGCCGTTTTAAGGGTCGATCTCATGACCGGGAGACACCATCAGATAAGAGTCCAGCTTTCAAACGCAGGACTTCCGTTGCTCGGAGATCAAAAATACGGCAGTGCCGAAAGTATCGAGTATTCCCGTGAAAACGGCATTAAAGATGTGGCGCTTCGCGCCGTGGGACTTTCTTTTGCCCATCCCGTATCGGGACAAAAACTTGAATTTAAGTTATGATATCGGCCGTATCGGCTGAAGAGTAAACTTTTTTGTAAAACTGCCCTTTAGGGTAGTTTTTCTTTTTATACGCAATGCTATAATGGCACTGTAAAAAAGGAGGCGCTGAATGAAAACCGTTAAAAAGATAATCGCATTGATACTTATGTTTGTTCTTGCATTTTCACTTACCGCATGCGAACTTCCTTTCGGCGCGGGAGAAGACGATACCGAAACCGTATCGAGCCGCAGAAAACATCAAAAAGACAAAGATACATCGATTTCCGAACCCGATCCGGAACCCGAACCCGATCCCAATACGGATCCCGATTCAGGTGAACCGATAGATCTTACGGATGATGAAATAACATTTTTTACGAGCTTTTTATCGGAAATACCGGTAAACGGCTTTTTGTGGTCTTCTTATGAAGATGTAAGGGATGCAAGCCTGTATTACCCTCTTTATAATGCGGGCAAATCCACGACGGACGAACAGCGTGCAAGAGCGCTTGAACTTGCGGGCGAAGAAGAAGTATATACAGGTGTATTCAGACTTACGCATGCTGAGATCGATGAGATACTTCAAAAGTATACGGGATATAAACTTGATGATTTCAGGACATGGCTTGACGACTGGTATCACGATTATGAAGATGACAGCTATTATAAGTTCTGCGGAGATGTATGCTTTACGCCCGTGATCGTGACCGACGGATATAAGATGGGAGACAGATATACTCTTCATGTCGTCGAAGATCAAAACTACTGGGGAGAAGTTGCGGACAGGGGCTTTCGTAAGAACCGTCTTGAAATGGAACTTGAAAAGGTGGGGGACGATTATCATGTAGCCGCCTGCAGGGAACTCTACGATGAAAACATTGCTCCCGACTGGTGTTATAAAGTAACATTCCCCTTTTACGGTGAATGTGAGTTTTATACATATATGCCATCCGAAGACAATCTTTCAGAAGCGCCTACATTCAAACTTATCAAAGACGGCCGTACGGTTGAGACATTCGGAGAATACAACGACCCCAATTTTGTTCCCGGCAATTTCATGGCGGTAAAAGACCTTGGGTTTAAGGATTTTAACTATGACGGATTTCCGGATTTTGTTGCGATAATCGCATATGACAGCTATGCGGGTGTAACGGAATATGAATATAAGGTATTTAAAAGTTCGGAGTGGAAATACACCGTCAAAGACTCCGATCTTGAACAGGCACTTTCGGATGCGGGACTCGATCATACTTATGAATCGGCCTATAACTTCCTGTGCGGTTATTTCGATCCGGTAATATATGACGGTAATGAATGGAAGAAGTCATACCTTGATACGATAGATTCTTTTGACGATGAAGGTGATGAGTCCGCACGCAGAAGTTATGATCTGATATATGTGGATGAGGATAATATTCCCGAACTTGTATGTGTGGGTGACTGCGAAGCCGCCGCAACAAGGATACTTACGTGGTATAGAGGCGGTTTGACCGATAATATCTGGACCGGACGCCTTTACTTTGAATACATTTCGAGAAAGAGTCTGTTACTGGACTGTGAAGGCCATATGGGTTATTATTGGGATATAGTATATGAACTCGATCAGGGTCATTTTACACAGGTGGCACTCGGGGAATACGGCGAAGATACATCCAAAGATCCGGATCCCGAGACAGGTTATCCGTATTTTTATAAGTTTAATAACCGCGAAGTGTCAGAAGAACAGTATTACAAAGAACTTGCCAAGTATTATGATAAAAACAGTTCGATCCCGGGCTATAATTGGGAAAGGCTTCTCAGTAAAGAAGAACTTACGAACATGCTGACCGATACCTACAGCAAGCTCTATTAATACAGGCATTTCCCAAGGTTTGGGATCAAGAGGCAAATGAGTGTAAAGCTTGCAAAAGCAAAAGAAAGCAAAAAGATAAGCATAATGGACCACGCGGGGAATATCCTCGCATGGTCCGTTCTTATTGTTGTTTTCGGGGTGATCCCGTTCTATTTTAAAAACGGATACGATCAGATAGCCACGAGAAAGTATCTGTGTCTTATGAGCTGCGGAAAATATCTTTTTATCGCAGGGATTGTCTACAGCATCGCAAAAATTGCGGAAATCATCGTTAAACACGAAAAGATATCATGGAAAAAAGTATGTACACCCGATATCTTTATCATTCCCTTTCTGATATTCGCATTTTTATCACATATTTTTTCCGATCACAAAGAAACCGGCAATTCATATCAGGGGCTTCCGGACTGGTTTAAAGAAGGTTCTTTATACGGTACAAAGGGCTGGTATATGGGCTTTATGACTTTCGCGGTATTTGTACTGATCTATTTACTCGTAGGTCATTGCCTTAAATATAATGCCCGCAAAGTCTATATTCCGGCACTTGCTTTTATGACCGTTGAATGTCTGTGGGGGATCCTTAACAGATATCGTATTTCCCCTTACGATATGAAAAACACATATACCGACGGTGTTTTTCTGGGGTCTCTCGGTAACTTTAACTGGTTTGCGGGCTACACGGCCGTAGCGGTACCGCTTGTATGGGGACTGTACGTGGCTGCGGATTCAAATATCAAAAAGATCGTACTTGGCGTGATCGATGTGATCGGCCTTATGATGATAGTACTTAACAATTCCGACAGCGGGATATTTGCACTTGCGGTAAGTTCATGCGTTCTTTTGGCATATTCACTTACTGACAGGTCGCGGATAAAGACATTCGCGGAGATAATGATCCATCTCTTTACTGCGCTTTCGATCGTGAGTGTTATCGAAATGTTTGCTCACGACGTGAGAAACGCCGCAGATTCGATGGCGGAGATACTGATCGGACCGCAGGCGATCGCAGTGTTGATCGTGCTGATCCTTATCCGTTTTTTGGCGGACAAGGGAAAAGAATATCCCGTAAAGATCATGGAAAAGATCTTAAAAATATACGTGATCGCTATAGTTGCGGCGGTTGTGCTGACAATAGTGCTTATTACGGTAAATACGCTGTCGGGTGGAAAACTTCCGGTGATCGGGCAGAATCCGTTCTTTTTGTTTAAGGGCGAGTGGGGAAGCGGAAGGTACGCTACCTGGATGCTGGGACTTAAGACATTTACCCATGAGACCTTCCTTGAAAAGATCGTAGGTACGGGTCCCGACATGATGTATTATGAACTTATAAGTCATGCCGATCTACATGAGATCTGCAAAAGTATTTACGGTGGCGCAAGACTTACCAATGCGCACAACGAATGGATCACTCTTCTGGCAGATCACGGCATTATGGGACTTATTACATTTGCGGGAGCACTTGCATCGGGAGTATATGTCTGTTACAAACATTCGTCAAAACACCCCGAAGTTATCGGACTTGCCCTCGCAGTCATTTCATATACGGCAAACAACATGTTCAGCTTTGAGACCATCACCAGTACTGCGGCTATGTTCTGTGTGCTTGGCATGATAGCCGCATTTGAAAGAAGTAATGCGTGATACAACTATTGAAATTCTTTTTACAATTTTCTTTTTAAGTAATATGTAACAATATGGATTAAAGTCTTAAACTGTGTTCCGGCGCGATAAATCGCGGCCGGGAAAGGAGAATTGATGAGCGATCTTAAGACCGTGAAACTCCATATGGGTCCCGCAAAGTGCGCGCTTGACTTAGGAGACGGAAGTGAAAGAGGCGAATATGTAAGCCAGGATTACATACTTAACAGTCTTGGCAGACCGCACCGTGCGATAAGCCTTATGTACTGTTATTATCCCGGAGATCCCAAGTGGCCCGAGAGAGTCAGCGAAGCATATCCCAATGACGGTACGGGTGCCTGGGGATATCCTTATGACGATTATTTTACTTATAAGGGCGGACTTAACGGAACGCTTGATGACGAACCTTTTACATATATGCGTGAGGTAAGAGCGCACGGACAGGATGTTTTGTTAACACTTACGATGGATCCCAAACTTACCGACGATCACATTGTTGCGGTTGCAAGAGACCTTCGCAAATTCGGCCGTGTGATGCTGCGTATCAATCATGAAGCTACGGGCAACTGGTTTTCTTTTAACAAAAGAGCCACTTACGAGGAGGTTGCAGCATTTTTTGTAAGGTGCTGTGAGATAATCCACAGGGAAGCCACGAACGTTAAGGTCATTCTGTGCCTTGACGGTTTCAAGACCGAGACCGAGGAAAAGATGGACAAAGAAGACATCTTTACCGAAGCCATAAAAGCGGCTGACATCGAGAGCGTTGACAGATATCTTGCGCTTCACTGGGGATGGCCCGATGACGTTGCTTTAAAGGGCGGCAATACCTTCGCAAGATACAGTGTTGACAGCATATACAGAGTTACAAAGAGAAGTTACGAAAGATATGTTGAGATAAACGGCGGCGAAAAGAGACCGATGGTACTTTCGGAATTGAATGCCGACGGAGATGTGACAGGTGCTTACGATCAGGCCAAGATGATGGAGCGTTTTTGCGAGAATATCAAAAACGACGAGGATAAGTGGCTGTCGGGCTTTACGATGTATCAGTTCAGAGACCGCGGAAGACTCGGACTTGAGATCGAAGATCCCAACAACAAAGATGTCGGTATCGAGCAGCCCGTGATGGATTCCTACAGAAAGATACTTAACGATGAGTATTTTATGCCTGTAATGACCTTGGGCGATGACGCTGCATTTCCGGCAAAGCTTCGCTGGGGCGGATCGGAGGATGCGGAAGGACTTGCCGTATGTCTTCATTTTGATGCCGATCCCGTATTCTGTGAAGCAACCTTTGAAGACGATCTTACAGACGCAAATCTTATGATGGAACTTAACGGAAGATGGTTTTACAAGGCGCCGGGGGTAAAGGTGATAGATTTCATGCCCGCATTTTACAAAAAGAGACTTTCGGGGGCAGCGGATCTGACGCTTAAGATATTTGCTCCTCCCGCATCGGGTGAAAATGATCCTTCGCAGGGAGAAGACTGGCAGACCAATTATTATTACACATTGCCCGGACTTCCTAAGATCAGGATCGAGTGCGAACCTGTCGTTGCGGATATGGACAAATAGGAAATAAAGGGCGGTTTTGTGTTCTTGACGCTGAACCGCTCATATTTTAAAATATTTACGAAATCGTTTTAGGAAACAAATTTTTCTTTTGGAGGGTTACTGCATGAAATACGGTTATTTTGACGAGAAGGCAAAAGAATATGTCATCACCCGTCCCGACACACCGTCGGCGTGGGCCAATTATCTCGGTTCTCCCGAGTACGGTGCGATCATTTCCAACAATGCGGGCGGTTACAGCTTCGTAAAGTCCGGAGCTAACGGACGTGTCATCAGATATCGCTTTAACAGCGTTGCTACGGATCAGCCCGGAAGATATGTATATTTAAGAGACCTTGAGGACGGCGATTACTGGTCGGCATCATGGGCTCCCGTTTGTAAGCCTCTTGATTCTTACAAGAGTGAGTGTCGCCACGGAACGGCTTATACCGTTATCTCTTCGGAATATAAGAATATCGCAACCGAGACTTCATATTATGTTCCCAAGGATGCGACATATGAAGTCTGGAACTGTAAAGTCACCAACAAGGATTCAAAGCCCCGTAAACTTGCTGTTACGGGATACTGCGAATTTGTCAACGAGAACAACTACGAGCAGGATCAGGTTAACCTGCAGTACACTCTGTTCATAACCCATACTTACTTTAAAGGCAATTTCATACAGCAGAAACAGAATGAAAACTTCCATGATCCC
>JAEEGL012504671.1_pt1 | contig 10562 bp, 7 predicted proteins | sample 9134231 | NCBI WGS metagenome assembly JAEEGL01 (sample SAMN16246548, study PRJNA631951) | gut metagenome | biome: gut microbiome; feature: rumen; material: fiber-attached | host: Bos | place: Iran: Karaj | collected 2018-10
AGTTCCTATTTGAAAATACCGAAATTGTCAATTGTCATTCGCTAACTGTCTATTGCCTCTCGTGCGGGGAACGGCGGACGGCTGGTAGCCGTCCCTACGGCTCCCCTGGTGCCTGGTGCCTCATCGGTGCCTGCGGGCGGCGAGTACCCATGAAGGGCACAGGCCGCCGCCCCTACGGAGCTTTTCGCATCTCCCGTCTTCTATTGCCTGGTGCCTGGTGCCTGTTGCCTGGTGCCTGGGTCTGTCTCCCGAACGCTCATCCATCCACTCTGTCTGAGGTGATTTCTATGGACAACACTCCGCAATATCTGCCCTTTGATCTTTCCGCCGCCCTGCGCCGCGGCCAGCAGCTTCTGAAGGACCGGGACTTTTCCAAGGCCCAGGCCGTCTATGACCAAATCCTGATGAGCAGCCCGGAGAATCCCGACGCCTTCGTCGGTCAGCTCCTGTGCGAAAACAAATGCGCCAGCCTCGGCGAGCTGACCCAGGTCTGGCCCGGACTGTTCCGGGAGGAGAAGACCGCGACCCTCGACGACGCCCTCTCCGACGAGGAACGGGCCGCCTTCCCCGGCCTGGACGGCTCCTATCCCTCCCGCGTGGCCTCCGCCGCGGAGAACCGGGAACAAATGGAGCGGTATATGGACCGGGACAACAATCTGAAGCACGCCCTGGAATACGGCGGCGACGAGCTCCGGGCGGGCCTGGCCCGGATCCGTTCCGCGGTGCTGGCCGCCTACGACAGCCGCGTCGAGGCCGCCGAGCGGGACGAGGAGAAGGCCAGGACAGAGGTTCGTGAGCGGCTGAACGCTTTGAAGGAGGAGAGGCTCCGCGCCGCCGAGGCGCAGAAGCCCTCCGCGAACGTGCTGCCGAATCCCGCCAAGTACCCGCGGCAGACCCATGCCCCCGCGGTCCCGACGCCGGCGGAGCAGCCCGCCGAATCGGAAAAAACCGCCAAGGTCCGCAAGGTCCTGAAGCTGACCCTGATCATCAGCCTCGCTGCCGCCGTCATCATCGGCGCTGCCCTGATCCTCCCCAAGCTGGGCGGGAAGCCTGTCAGCAAAGAATATGCGGAGGCCGAGCAGCTGCTGAAGGACGGCAAAACGGCAGAGGCGGCCATCGCATTTTCCAAACTCGGAGATCAGAGCGACGCCCGGGAGCGCTCCATGAAGCTCTGGAGCGAGCTTTGCAAGCCCCAGACGATAGACGCAGGGCTCTGGTATTCCGTCCTCATTGACTCAACAGGATGTCCGCTGACAACAGGAGCCACTCCCGCAGTCTACCATCAAAAAGCTGTCTCTGTCGCCGCGGGAGACTCCCATCTCGTTGTGCTGCTGCCCGACGGTACCGTCTGGGTCGGAGGCATTGAGCAGGACGATCCTGGCAAGTTCGACACCGGGAGCTGGAAGGATATCGCGGCGATCTCCGCAGGAAGCAACCACACAGTCGGCCTCAGATCCGACGGAACGGTGCTGGCGGTCGGTGCGAACAGCTACGCCCAGTGTGAGGTCGGCAAATGGAAGGACATCGTGGCGGTATCCGCGGGTGACAAGCACACGTTGGGCCTGAGATACGACGGCACCGTGGTGGCGACCGGAAAGAAGGAAGATGGCAGGTGTGACGTCTCCGGCTGGAAGGATATCGTGGCGATCTCCGCGGGATTGAAACATTCTGTCGGTCTCAAATCCAACGGCACGGTGGAGGCGGTCGGCGATAACTCGGATGGCCAGTGTGACGTCTCCGGCTGGACCGATATCGTGGCGGTCTCCGCGGGCGACTTCCACACCGTGGGCCTCAAGTCCGACGGCACGTTGGTGGCTGTGGGCTATAACGGAGACGGACGCTGCAACGTCTCCGGTTTCACAAACGTCGCCGCAGTGTCGGCGGGGATGGATCACACAGTCATCCTGTTCAAGGACGGCACCGCGACCGCCATTGGCAGCAACGAGTATTTGCAGTGCACCTTTGAGTTCCTCGACGGAGCCACCTTCAAGCTCCCGTAAGTCCTGCTGCCCGCCTGCACAGATTCCCACGCCGGCATGCGGCCGGCTCGGAATGACAACCGGCGGCAACCTCATGCGTCCCCCGGCCCTCAGTGCCCCGCGCATGTACGTGCTATCCTGTAGGGACGGCTATCATGTCGTCCGGTTTGCGGAGCAAACGATCGCATGCGTCAGCAGGCGATATAACCCGCTTTCATCGGTCAACAACGCAGCATTCACGCACCTGGCCCGGCTTTGCCTGCGGCTAATTGTCCGCCGTTGGCGGACCGGACGGCAGATTTGTCCCTACAGACGTGTGCCGCTGTACCACTTCTTACTTCTTCCTTTTAACCTCTTACTTCTTACTTACCCGGTCCATGCGGGGAGAAGGGCCGATGTGGTCATCGGCCCCTACAGGCGGGACCGTATCCCCCGTCTCCTATTGCCTTCTCCCTGTTGCCTATCCCCAAACTTTCCACTTTCCACTTTCAACTTTCAACTTCCAAGGGGGTCTTCCCGTGACAAAAATACTTTACCTCATCGTGATCCTGCTGCCGCTGCTGTCCGGCGCGGCGATGCCGCTGCTCAGAAAGGCGGAGAAACGGACGGTGCGCCTTTGCGTGCTGGCCGCTCTGGCCTTGGAGGCCGCGGCGGCCACGGCGCTGATCCTCACGCCCTCGGGGGAGGTTCTGCGCCTGTTTTCCATGTCCGAAACTCTGGTGCTGGCCCTGCGGATGGACGCGGTGTCCAAGCTCTTCCTGGCGGTGGCGGCCTGGGGCTTCCTCTTCTCCGGGATCTACGCCTTCCGCTACATGGCCCACGGCGAGCGGGAGCCCTCCTTCTACGCCTTCTTCCTGCTCTCCCTGGGAGGCCTCGCGGGGATGGATCTCGCCGCGAACCTCATCACCATGTACCTCTTCTTTGAAATGATCACGCTGCTGTCCATGCCCCTGGTTCTCCACGACAGGACCAAGGAGTCCATCCGGGCGGCCCTCAAATATCTGTTCTACTCCGTCGCCGGCGCCTTCCTGGGTCTGGCCGCGATCTTCGTCCTGGCCCGGTTCTGCACCACGCTGGACTTCGCCCCCGGCGGAAATCTGGACGCGGCCGCGGCGGCGGGCCACGAGACCCTGCTGTATATCGTGATCCTCCTGGGCGTCGTCGGCTTCGGCGCCAAGGCCGGTCTCTATCCGCTCCACGGCTGGCTGCCCACGGCCCACCCCGTGGCCCCGGCCCCGGCCTCCGCCGTCCTGTCGGGCATCATCGCCAAGGCAGGCGTCCTGGCCATCCTGCGGCTTCTGTACTACTGCGTCGGCGCCTCCTTCCTATACGGCACCTGGGTGCAGACGGTCCTGCTGGGGCTGAGCCTTCTGACCGTGTTCATGGGCTCCATGATGGCCTACCGGGAGAAGGTCTTCAAGAAGCGCCTGGCCTACTCCTCCGTCAGCCAGATCTCCTACGTCCTCACGGGCCTGTTCCTGCTGACGCCGGAGGGTCTCATGGGCGGCCTGCTCCACGTGGCCTTCCACGCCGTCATCAAGGTCTGTCTCTTCATGGTGGCCGGCTCCTTCATCGTCAATACCGGGGCCCATAAGGTGGACGAGCTCCGGGGTTACGGGAAGATCATGCCCAAGACCCTCTGGGCCTTCACCATCGCGTCGCTGGCGCTCGTCGGCATCCCGCCCGCCTCGGGCTTCGTCAGCAAGTGGTATCTCGCCGTCGGAGCCCTGAACTCCGGCCTCACGGTCTACAACTGGCTGGTGCCGGTGATCCTGCTGATCTCCGCCCTGCTGACGGCGGGCTACCTGCTGCCCATCACCATCGACGGCTTCTTCCCGGGCAAGGACTGCCCGAAGCTGCCCGAGAAGAACGACGAGGGCGGCCCCGTCATGTGGGTGCCCATCGCCCTGCTCGCCGCGGCCACCCTCCTCATGGGCGTCTTCGCGTCCCCCCTGGTGGACCGCGTCCGCGCCCTGGCCCAGTCGCTTAACCTCCCCTGATAAGGGGAGGGGGACCGCCAAAGGCGGTGGAGGGGTCACGCTCCGAAACGCATCACTTCGTTTTTTGATTTCGACCGAAAGGAGGCCGTCCCGTGCCGACGTATCTGCTGCTTGCCGCGATCCTGCTGCCGCTGGCGGGAGGCGTCCTTCTGTATGCCCTCAAGGGCATTCCCCTCAGGGCCCTGCGGATCTCGTCTCTGATCCTGACGGTCCTCACCTCGGTCCTGGTCTGGGGACTGATCCTCGGCGGCGGGGAGGGGAGCTTCCGGGTGACCCGCTTCGCCGCGGACCTCGAGGTGATGCTGCGGCTGGACGGCCTGGGCCGGTTCTTCGCCGGCATCCTCGCGACTCTCTGGCCGCTGACGGTGCTCTACGCCCTGTCCTATATGGAGAACGAGCCCCGGCAGCGCAGCTTCTTCTGCTTCTTCTGCCTGTCCTACGCCGTCAGTCTCGGCGTGGCCTTCGCGGGCAACCTCTTCACCCTCTACTTCAACTATGAGCTGCTGACCCTGGCGACGGTGCCTCTGGTGCTGCACGCCATGACCCGGGAGGCGGTCAAGGCCACCCGGACCTATCTGCTCTACTCCCTGGGCGGAGCGGCCTTCGCCTTCGCCTCCATGATCTTCCTGATCGCCGCCGGGGCAGGGGGGAGCTTCACCCTCGGCGGCGTCCTGCGGGAGGTCCCCTACGGGAACCCGGCCCTGGTGCGCATCTTTTTCGTGCTGGGCTTCTTCGGCTTCGGCGTCAAGTCCACGGTCTTCCCCCTGCACGGGTGGCTGCCCAAGGCCGCCGTGGCCCCGACTCCCGTGACGGCCCTGCTGCACGCGGTGGCGGTGGTCAAGGCCGGTGCCTTCGCGGTGATCCGGCTGACCTGGTACTGCTACGGCCCGGATCTGCTCCGGGGCACCTGGGCCCAGTATCTGCCCCTGTGCTTCGCCGCCTTCACGGTGGTCTTCGGCTCCGTCATGGCCGTGAAGCAGGCCCATTTCAAGCGGCGGCTGGCCTGGTCCACGATCTCCAATCTGTCCTATATCCTCCTGGGCGCTCTGCTGATGACCCCGGAGGGCCTGGCGGCGGGCCTGGTCCACATGGCGGCCCACGCGTGCATCAAGATCCTGGCCTTCTTCTGCGCCGGCGCCGCCCTGCGGCGGGCAGGGGCCCAGTACCATACGGAGCTCTCCGGCCTGGGGCGGAAAATGCCCCTGACCTTCGGCTGTTACGCCGTCTCGGCCCTGGCTCTGACGGGCATCCCTCTGTTCAACGGCTTCATCAGCAAGTGGCAGCTGCTGACCGCCTGCGCGGACCAGGCCTCCTGGGCCGCCTGGGTTGGGGCGGGGGCCCTGCTGATCTCGGCCATGCTCACGGCGATCTATATGCTGACCCCTGCCTGCCGGGCCTTTTTCCCGGGGCGGGACAAGGGCCGGGGCCGTCTGGCCGGCGTTCGGGAGGCCGACTGGCGCATGAGCCTGCCCCACGGGATCCTGGCCGCGGGCTGTCTCGTCTTCGGCGTCTGGGCCCAGCCCATCCTGGACGCCGCCGGCCGCATCGCCGGCCTCGGTTAGGCGATCGGACCCTCAGCTCCCGTCTTCCGCCGCGTCCGGCGTACGACCGTTCATCCGTCAACTTCCTTCGGAGGTCACTATGCTCCTTATACTGCTGGTCTTCCTGCCTATGCTGCTGGCTCCCCTGAGCTGGCTCATCGGGCGGCGCTCCCGGCGCGCCCGCGATCTGTTCGTGATCGCGGCGGGCTTTGCGGAGCTGGCGCTGGCGCTGCTGGCCGCGTTCCGCGGCGGCAGGGCCGACTTGCCCATGCTCTGCGACCGGGGCCTTGCCCTGCAGACCGACGGCTTCCGGAGGGTCTACTGCGTGGTCCTGGCCTTCATGTGGGCCATGACCCTGCTCTTTTCACCGGACTACTTCGCCCATCACCACCACCGCAACCGCTACTATTTCTTCCAGCTGCTGACCCTCGGGGCCACCATGGGCGTGTTCCTGGCGGCGGACCTGTTCACGGCCTTCGTCTTCTTTGAGATCATGTCCTTCACCTCCTTCACCTGGGTCATCCAGGAGGAGACTCCCGGGGCCATCCGCGCGGCCAAGACCTATCTGGCCGTGGCGGTGATCGGCGGCCTGGTCGCCCTCATGGGCCTGTTCCTGCTGTGGAGGGAGCTGGGGACCCTGACGGTCTCGGCCCTGGCCCCCGCAGCGGAGGCCCTGGGCAAAAAGCCCGTCCTCTATGCCGCCGGAGGCTGCGTCCTCTTCGGCTTCGGGGCCAAGGCCGGAATGTTCCCGGTCCATATCTGGCTGCCCAAGGCCCACCCCGTGGCCCCGGCCCCGGCCTCGGCCCTGCTCTCCGGCGCCCTGACCAAGTCCGGCGTCTGGGGGATCCTGGCCGTCTCCTGCAATCTCTTCCGGGGCGACGCCGCCTGGGGCGCGGCCCTGCTGATCCTGGCCTGCGTCACCATGTTCCTGGGGGCCCTGCTGGCCCTGTTCTCCGTGGATTTCAAGAGGACCCTGGCCTGCTCGTCCATGTCCCAGATCGGCTTCATCCTCACGGGCGTGGCCATGGGCTGCCTTCTGGGGGAGGAGAACGCCCTGGCGGCCCGGGGCGCCGTGCTGCACATGGTGAACCACTCCGCCTTCAAGCTGGTGCTCTTCCTCTGCGCCGGCGCCGTCTACCGCAATCTCCACGCCCTCGATCTCAACGAGATCCGGGGCTTCGGCCGGAAAAAGCCCCTTCTGATGATCTGCTTCCTCCTGGGCGCCCTGGGCATCGGGGGCATCCCCCTGCTCAACGGCTATATCAGCAAGACCCTGCTGCACGAGTCCATCGTGGAGGGGGCGGCGCATTTCGGCGGCATCCTGACGGCCGTGGAGTGGATCTTCCTCCTCTCCGGCGGCCTGACCCTGGCCTATATGACCAAGCTCTTCGTGGCGGTCTTCGTGGAGAAGCACCCCGACCGCCAGGCGGAATTCGACGGGAAAAGGGACTGGATCTCCGCCCCCGCCGCCGCCGCTCTGGCCCTCTCGGCCCTGGTGATCCCGGTTCTGGGCCTCACCGCCGACCGGTCCATGAACGCCCTCGCGGACCTCGCCGGGGACTTTCTCCACGCGGGGCACCTGCACCACGCCGTGCACTACCTGTCCTGGGAGAACCTCAAGGGAGCCGGGATCTCCGTCGCCGTGGGCGCCGCGGTCTACCTGGGGATCGTCCGCACCCGGATGCGGAGGAACGGAACTTATGTAAACCTCTGGCCCGCGAAGCTGGACCTGGAGGATCTGGTCTACCGGCCCCTGCTGCTGAAGGTGCTGCCGGGGTTTTTCGGCCGCCTCGCCGCCCTCTTCGGGGAGAACCGGCTGACCCGCCGGCTGGCCGCCGGGATCCTCGCCCTGGGCAAAGGGCTTGCAGCCCTCTTCGGCGAGAACCGGGTCACGGAGCCCGCGGCCCGGGAGATCTTCCGCCTGGGCGGGACCGTCGGGGAGGTCTTCGGCGAGAACCGGGTCACGGAGCCCGCGGCCCGGGGGATCTTCCGCCTGGGCGGAGCAGCGGGGGAGACCTTCGGCGAGAACCGGGTCACGGAGCCCGCCGCCCGGGGGCTCTTCGCCTTCTGCAGGACCGCCTTCCACGCGGTCTCCGACAGCCTCGACGCCCTGGTCCTGGGCCTGCAGCGTACGGTCTTCCGTCAGAGCCCGGAGCGTCCGGAGAACAAGGTGGGCTCCTCCGCCTCCTATCGTCTGGGCGAGAAGCTGGACAGGGCCGCCGCCCTGACCGGCCGGGAGGCGCCCGGGGACGACCGCTGCGCCAGGGGCCTCTACCGGGCCGCCCGGTCCTACAGAAAGACCAGGGCCCGCATCACCGGCAACCTCTCCTTCGCCCTATTGCTGCTGGTTCTGGCCATCTGCGCCATCTTTGCCTACATCAGCTTCGGCTGATGCGGCGAATGGCGAAAAAAAGGATTGTAATTTCCCGTTCGTTTTGCTATAATAACTTAGATAAAGCCCTGTTCGGCAATTCAGATCCACAGGAGGTACCTCCATGAACAAAGCGGAATTGACGCTGCGGGATATCCTCTTCGCCCTGCTTTCCCACGCGCTCGTCATTCTCCTGGCCACGGTGGTCTTCGCCGGGGCAGCCTGGCTCTATACCAACCGCATCCCGAAGAGATACCGCACCACCGTCGCCTTTCTGGCCCGCAACAACCCGAATACCCAGCGTGACAACATCATCACCAGCGACCAGGCGGCGTCCCGTCAGCTGGCCAACACCAGCTCCTTCATCATTCGCAGCGCCGCCGTTATGGACGTGGTCAGCGAGGAGCTGGCCAAGGAGAATATCCGTTACTCCGGACGCGCTTTGAAGGGTATGACCACCGTTACCACCACGACCTCGGAGTACTTCACGGTCACGATCTCCACCACGGACCGGAAGAACATCATCAAGATCGCGGATACCGTGGAGAGGGTTTCGGAGCAGCAGATCAAGAAGATCATGGAGGGCCGCGGCGACGTGGTGGTACTGGAGCACGCGACGGTGCCCACGAACCCCTACTATCCGAGCTACCGCACCAACGTGCTGACCGGCGCGCTGATCGGCTTCCTGCTGGCCTGCTTCGTGGTGGTGATCCGCGCTCTGACGGACACGACGGTCTGGAGCGAGGACGATCTGACCAAGCAGTTCGGCATCCCCGTCCTGGGCACCATCCCGCAGCTCAGCGGCGAGCGGCAGAACGGCCAGAAGGGAAAGGAGTGAGATCATGCTGTTTCGGAAAAAACGTCTGACGACCCCCAAGACCACCGCCGACGCGAAGCAGCGGATGCTCTCCTCCTCCAGCCCCTTTGCCATCCGTGAGGCCTATAACGCCGTGCGCACCAAGCTCCTCTTCACCGGCAAGGGCGAGAAATGCCCGGTCTTCGCTGTGACCAGCGCCATGATGCACGACGGCAAGACCACCAACGCGGTGAACCTTGCCATCTCCGTGGCCTCGGCGGCCAATCGCGTCCTGCTGATCGACGGCGATATGCGCAAGCCCACCGTCCACCGCTACTTCGGTCTGGAGAACAAGAACGGCCTGTCCGAGATCCTGGCCGGCCTCACCAACGAGGTCAAGATCCGCAAGACCAGCATCGAGAATCTCCACGTGCTGACCTCGGGACAGATCCCGCCGAACCCCGCCGAGCTCTTCGGCTCCAAGCAGATGGACAATCTGCTGGACTACGTCAAGGAGTTCTTCGACTACGTCATCATCGACACCCCGCCCATCAACGTCGTCACCGACACCGCCATCATCGCCGATAAGATCACCGGCTATGTCTTTGTGGTGCAGAGCGGCAAGAACCGCTCCAACGAGATCAGCTACGCTCTGAACACCCTGCAGCAGATGAACGGCAGCGTCGTCGGCTTTATCCTCAACGACATCAGCGGCAAGAGCGCCTCCCACTACGGCTCCTACCGCTACGGCAAGAACGGCTATTACGGGAAGAGCTACTATCGCCGCGGCTATTACTACAGCTACTACGGCAGCGACGACAGCAAAAAGACCCAGCACAGAGCGTCCTCTTCGAAAGAAACGAAATAGGAGCGCGGTCCCTTCCGATCCGCGCTGCAGGAGGTGAACGGCAGTGATCGACTTCCATGCCCACGTTCTCCCCGGCGCAGACCACGGCAGCGACGGTCTGGAAACCTCCCTGCGTCAGCTGGAGCTGGCGGAGGAGGCCGGCGTCACCTGCCTCGTGGCCACCCCGCATTTCTACCCCCAAAAGGACGACTACGCGGAATTCCTGCGCCGCCGCGACAGGACCTATGATCTTCTGGCGCAGAACTACCACGGTCCGGTGAAGCTTCGTGTCGGCGCCGAGGTCCACGTCTGCGTGGGCCTGGAGCATCTGAGCGGCGTCGAGGAGCTCTGCGTGGACGGATCCGACGCGATCCTGCTGGAGCTGCCCCGGCGGCACTATCCCCACGGCCTCGACGAGACCTTCGAGGCCCTGCGGGACGTCGGTCTCATCCCGGTGCTGGCCCACGTGGACCGCTACGATCCCGAGCTGATCACGCGGCTCTTTTCCGCGGGCCTTCTCGGCCAGATCAACGCCGATGCCCTCTGCCGCCTGCGCCACCGGCGGATCTATCAGCGGTGGATCGACGGCGGCTTCATCCGCGCCCTGGGCAGCGACATCCACGGCACCGACACAGGCTATTCCGAATACCTCCACGCCCTGCGCGTCCTCGGCCCCCGGGCCGACGCCCTGGAACGCCGCATGTGCGAGCTGCTGGAGGAAGACTGACGCCAGTTTAGCGGAGGACCTCTCAGAGGTATGAGGACCCTTCAGAGGTCAATACGAAAAGGACCGCAGAAGCGCACGATGCGCCTCTGCGGTCCTTTTTTCGATTGTCTGATGCCTGTGATTGCCAGTGGACAGTGGACTATGGACAGTGGACAGTTGACAGTGGACAGTGGACAGTTTCGGTGTCGCTGCGCGACGATTTTAAATCATTTTCAAATCGCAGATTTGAAAATACCGAAATTTTCAATTCTCAATTTTCAATTGCCTATCGGGCGGTGAACGGCGGGCGGCGAGACGCCGC
>JAEEGL012672224.1_pt1 | contig 10562 bp, 8 predicted proteins | sample 9134231 | NCBI WGS metagenome assembly JAEEGL01 (sample SAMN16246548, study PRJNA631951) | gut metagenome | biome: gut microbiome; feature: rumen; material: fiber-attached | host: Bos | place: Iran: Karaj | collected 2018-10
CGGAACGCAGCGGAAGATCCGGGCGAAGGAGCTGGATTACCGGCGGATCGCCCCGACCGAGATCGGGATCTTCGTCAGCCCGGAGGACGCGGCGTTTGCCGGCCGCAGAGGTGCGGTGACGCCGGAGGACCTGGAACAGAAGCCTCTGGTGCTGCTGGAGGGCCAGCAGAAGCTTCTGCCCTATCTGCGGCAGCATGGCTTTGCGCTCCCGGAAAACGGCAAGGTGATCCATACAGCCGATCTCGGGACCGTCAGGGAGGCGGTGCGCGCGGTACAGGGGTATTTTATCTCCACGGACTGCAGCGCCTTGCATCCGGAGGGGAACCCGTTTTCAGACGTGGTATTTCTTCCGCTGGAGCTGGAGGGCGTGAGCGCGGAAGTCGGATGCATCCTCAATCCGCAGCGTCCGAGGTCGCTGCTGGCTGAGGAACTGATCGCGGATCTGACGATGTATACCTGCTGACTTTGTCCGGCAAAAGCCCGGTGCAGACGTTTTTCAGCGTCCGCGCCGGGCTTTTTTTCGGCGCCGGAATCTATCGTTCCCGATAAAGAAAAACGAATTCCCGTAAGACGGAGGCTTTGCTATGCTTTGATAAAAGGACCGCGGCGGCGGTCTGTCGGGAGGAGGTAAATATCCATGGGAGCAGGACCGCTTGAGGGGGTCCGTGTCGTGGAACTGGCATCGTTCGTGGCGGTGCCCAGCTGCGGACGGCTGCTGGCGGATCAGGGGGCCGAAGTGATCAAGATCGAAGCCCTGGCAGGGGATCCCTGGCGTGCGACGGGGATGTCCATCACGCATACGGGACCTGAAGAAAACCCGGTCTATGACATCTACAACATCGGGAAACAGAATATCTGCCTGAATATCAAAACGGAGAAGGGGGCGGAGTGTCTCCGGAGGATGCTGGAGGGCGCCGACGTTTTTCTGACGAACGTCCGTCCGCGCTCCCTGAAAAAACTCGGGCTGGACGCGGAGACGCTGCATGAGCGCTGCCCCCGGCTGATCTGTGCCTCGCTGAACGGCTTCGGGCCGAAGGGGCCGGAGGCGGACCGCGCCGGCTTTGACAACGTCGCTTTCTGGGCTCGCTCCGGCTTTTCGGCGGATATGGTCCCGGCGGAGTCGCCGTATCCGCTCGTCGGGCCGACCGGGATCGGGGACACGATCGCCGGCGGCATCCTGCTCTCGGGCATTCTGGCGGCGCTTTACCGCCGGGAGAAGACCGGAAAGGGAGAAATCGTAGAGACGTCCCTCTACGCGAGCGCGATCTGGTCCATGGCCAGCATGATCGTCGGGGCGCAGCCGAAGTACGGCTGGAAACTGCCCAAAGAGAGGACGGATATCACCCCCGTCAATATGGCCTACCGCTGCGCGGACGGGAAATGGCTCAATATCACCATTCTGGAATACGCGCGCTACGCGGAGAGTCTCTACGAAGTCCTGGGGATCCGGGAAGCCGTGACGGCGATGGGGGTCACGGACTATGCCTCCATGCGCGCTCACACCGCTGAAATGCAGGCGCTGATCGGAGAGACGCTGATGAAAAGGCCCGCCGCCGAATGGCTGCCCCTTCTGCAGGCTGCGGACATCGTGGCCGATGAGGTGGCGCATTTCCGGGACGTGGCGGTATCGGAGCAGGCCTGGGCCAACGGATATCTGGAGGAGTACCGCTTCCGGAACGGGGACAGCTGCGTATTGCCCTGCCCGCCCGTACGGCTGGCATCATATGAGAAGAAACCTTCCGCCTGTGCGCCGATGCCGGGGGAGAACAGTGAAAAAGTGCTGAAAGAACAGGGCTATTTACCCGAAGAGATCGCGGAGATGGCCCGCCTGGGAGCGGTCCGGATCCGTGAAAGCAAAGGATAAGGAGGAGAGCGGAATGAGAAACGTAGTGATCACGGACGGGATCCGCACGCCGTTCGGCCGGATGGGCGGGGGACTGAGGCAGTTACACACGTCCGAGCTTCTGGGACTGGCGATCCGCGGCCTGGCCGAAAAGACCGGGATCCGGGAGAGAGCGGAGATCGACTCGGTCTACGCCGGCTGCGCGCTGGCCGACGCGCACTGCTACAACGTGACGCGGTTCGCCTCCCTCTATGCGGGCCTGCCCTACGAAACTTCGGCGGTCTTCATCGAGATGCAGTGCGGCTCCGGCATCGCCGCGATCAACCGCGCGGCACTCAGCATTGCCGCCGGGGAGATCGACATCGCGGTCGCCGGCGGCGCGGAGAGCTACAGCCAGCGGTTCGCGAAATTCTCCATGGCGACGGAACCGTACAAGCTGATCCCGCCGACCGCCGTCGTGAATACTCTTTCCCCGGTGAAGGAGGACGCGATCAGCATGCTGGAGATCTCCGACCGGATGGCCCGGCTGTGGGAGATCTCCCGGGAGGAATGCGACGAGTTCGCGCTCAGGAGCCAGCAGCGGGCGGCCCGGGCCAAATCTTCCGGCTTTCTGGAGCAGGATATCCTTCCGGTCGAGGTCCCGGTGAAGAAAGGCCCTTCCGTGACGGTCGGTCAGGACGAGCACCCGCGTCCGGAGACGAGCTTCGAAAAGCTGGCGGCCCTCCCGGCTGTGAATCCGGGCGGTGTGACGACAGCCGGAAACGCTTCGGGACGCAACGACGGGGCGGCGGTGGTCCTGCTGATGGCCGAGGAGACGGCCGAACGGCTGGGGTACAGGCCCGTCGCCCGCTGGCTCGGCGGCGCGGACTGCGGCGTGGATCCGAAGGTCATGGGGATCGGGCCGGTCTATTCCAACCTGAAGCTGATGCGGCGCTTCGGGCTCGGTCCGGACGATATCGACGTATTTGAATGCAACGAAGCCTTCGCGGCGCAGAACCTGAGCGTGATAAAGGAGATGGAGCGTCAGACGGGCAGGAAGATCGATCAGGAGAGATGGAATCCCAATGGCGGGGCTATCGCCTTCGGGCATCCGAACGGCGCTTCCGGCGGCCGGATCGCCCTGTTTGCCATGAGAGAGCTGCAGCGGCGGGAGGGCCGCTACGGCCTGTTTTCCTCCTGCTGCGGCGGAGGACTGGGCGTTTCGTCGCTGATCGAGCGCGTGTGAGAGATCATCATCTGAGAGGAGGAAAGAAACATGACGATCCGGAAAGTGGCCGTCGTCGGCGGCGGTGTGATGGGACGGCAGATCGCGCTTAACGCCGCGATCTACGGATATCAGGTAAAACTGACGGATATTTCGGAGAAGACCCGGGCCGACGTGGTCCGCTGGGAGGAAGAGTATCTGGCCGGGCGTATCGCCAAGGGGCGTATGAGCGCGGAGAAGGTGGAAGAGATCAGGGGGCGTTTTGCGGTGGTAAAGGATACTGCCGCTGCCGTCGGCGACGCGGATCTGGTCATCGAGGCGGTCGTGGAGGTGGCCGACGTGAAGAGGGCGGTCTTCCGGGAGATCGCTCAGTATGCACCGGCAAAGGCGCTGATGGCGACCAACTCCAGCCGGATGCCTTCGTCCCTGTTTGCCGGCAGCGTCGCAGATCCGTCGCTCCTTGCCAATATGCACTACAACAACCCGGCGCTGGTCATGAAGCTGGTCGAGGTGCAGATGAACGAACAGACCAGCGAGGAGACGGCCGAGACGCTGATGGAGTTCGTCCGGAGCCTGGAGAAGGAACCGGTGCTGATCCGGAAGGAAGTGGAGGGGATGATCGTGAGCCGGGTGCTCGGGGCCATCAACCGGGAGGCGTTCTATCTGGTCGAGAACGGGCACGCGACCCCCGAGGACGTGGACAAGGCGGTGGAAAAAGGCCTCAGCCATCCCATGGGACCGTTCCGCCTGCTGGATCTGACGGGCATCGATCTGACCTTCACCATCCTGAGCCGGCGCTACGAGGATCAGGGCGTAAAGCCGGTCGGCTACGATCTCCTGAAGGGCATGGTGGAAGAGGGGCGTCTCGGCCGGAAGACCGGCCGGGGATTCTACGATTACACGGAAGAGAAAAAATAAGGGGGAGCGGCCCCCACGAATCTCCCGGAGGCCGCACGCCGATGAAACGCATATGAAAATCCGGGCACATCTCGTGCCCGGATTGGTGTATAATCGAGTCATCGGAAGACTGTCGGAAAAGGGACCGGGTTGGAACTGGGTATCCTGGAAGGCATGGAAGAGATCCGGGCATTTACCGATAGTATTTAGGGGGAGAAAGAAATCATGCGGGCTATTGTCAATGCGAAGATCATCCTGGAGGACGGGATCCTCTGGAACGGGACCGTGCTCTGGGAGGGGGATAAGATCCTCTCCGTCGGAAAGACGGAGGAGGTCGCCGTGCCGGCTGACGCGGAAGTGATCGATGCCGGGGGGCTGTACGTCGCTCCGGGACTTGTGGATATCCATAACCACGGCTGCACCGAGGCCTGGTTCTACGAAGACCCGATTAAGTGCTGCGAGGTCTTTTTACGACACGGCGTGACGACCGTTCTGCCGACCTTCCTGAACACCATGTCCAAGGAGACGATGATCGAAGGCGCGGAAAAGATCCGGAAACTGTCTAAGACCGGCATCGGCAGGGTCATGGACGGCCTGTATATGGAAGGTCCGTTCATGCGCCTGAGCGGAGGCTTTTCGAGCCTCTTCTGCTGGGACGAGGAGATCCACCCCGGGGATTACCGGGAGATGATCGCCGCCTTTGGCGATATGGTCCGGATCTGGGCCATCGATCCGGGACGGGCCGGGATCGAGGATTTCATGCGCTACGCGAAAGAGAAAAAGCCGGAAGTGATCTTCGCCCACGGGCATTCCCACGCGACGGCAGGCGAGATCCGTACACTCAGGCATTACGGAGTGAAGGTCCGTACGCACCTGTTCGACAGCGGAAAGCTGAAGGGCCGCTGCCAGGGAACGTTCGGCGCCGGCGGGGACACCTTCGCGCTGTACGAGCCCGATATGTACGCGGAGCTCATCGTCGACCGCATCGGCATCCATGTGGAGCCGGATCTGGTCAGGATGGTCATCCGCATGAAGGGCGTCGACCGCATCTGCCTGATCTCGGACCATACGAGCAGCCACGGCGGGGTCTTTTATAAAAACAGCGAGAAGGACGGGATCTGGTACGGACCGGACCTCAACTATGACGACCGCGGAAAGCTTGCCGGCAGCCTGATGAATCTGGACGAGGCCGTGAAGAATGTCATGACGCATACGGGCTACGGGCTCTGCCACGCCGTGAAGATGGCCTCGCTGACGCCGGCGCGTCTTTTGGGGATCGACGACAGGGTCGGCAGCATCGAAGCCGGGAAGACGGCCAACCTGCTCCTGATGGACGACGCGGTGAATATCCGCCGGGTCTTCCTGGAAGGGGAAGAAGCCGTCGACGAGGCGGGCAGGATCCTTATCTGAGAAGGATCTGCGGACGCAGACGGGCGGAGGACAGTATGGGATCATCCGAAACAGTGAAAGTCGGCTTTCTGCCGATGTATATTAAGCTCTATGACGATATGGACCCGGCGGGGCGGGCGCCCAGAGAGGCGTACGCTTACGCGTTAGCGGACGGGCTCGCGGAGCGCGGGCTTTCCGTGATCAAGGCGCCGGTCTGCCGGACGAAAGAAGAGTTTGACGCCGCAGCGAAACTGTTCAACGAAGCGGACGTTGCGGCCGTCGTCACCTATCACCTGGCGTACTCCCCGTCGCTCGAGTCCATCGAAGCGCTCCTGAGCCTCAAAGCGCCGATCGTGGTTCTGGACACGACCCCGGACTACGAACTGATCGACGTGGCGGCAGAAAAGGACTGCATCATGGACAACCACGGAATCCACGGGGTGCAGGACATGTGCAACCTGCTGAAGCGGGCGGGCCGGCCATATACCATCTGCGCGGGTCACGCCCTCCACAGCGATGTGCTGGATGAAACCGCAAAGATGTGCCGGGCCGCGTCCGCCGCGAAGGCGTTCCGGACCATGAAAGTCGGGTGCGTCGGCGGGACCTTCGCCGGCATGGGCGATTTCCTGATCTCCCGGGACCGGTACCGGGAGGAGATCGGCGCGGAGGTGTTCGACCTGACACCGGAGACCGTCCGGGAAGTTGAAGAGAAACTCTCCGCCGAAGAAGTGGCGGCGGAGATGGAAGAGGACCGCCGGCGGTTTGCCGTGGAGATCACAAGCGAGGAAAACTACGCGGCTGCGACCCGGGCCGGGCTGATCGTCCGGAAGTGGATGGACGAAAACGGGCTGGATGCCTGCACGGTCAATTTCCTGAACCTTGGCCGAAGCGGCCTTTCCAAGATGCCTTTCGAGGAGTGCTGCAAGATCCTCGCGCGCAGAAAGGGCTACGCCGGAGAGGGCGATACGCTGACGGCGGGGCTCGTCGCGGCGTTAATGAAGATTTCTCCGGACACGACTTTCGCGGAGATGTTCTGCCCCGACTGGAAAGAGGACGTGATTCTGCTCAGCCATATGGGGGAATCCAATCCGAGACTCGGAAGCTGGAGGCCGTTAGTGACCGACAAGAAATCGAAATACGACGGCGGGGACACGGTGGCGATGTACAACTGCTACCGTCCCGGCAAAGCCGTGATCGTCAATCTGGCGCCGATGGAGAGGGGCTTTTCCCTGATCTTGGCGCCGGGCGAGCTCCTCGGCTGCGGGCTTCCGGACGGCGTTTACCGGAAGGCGACCCAGGGCTGGTTCAAACCGGAAAAGCCGCTGCGCCGGTTCCTGCGGGAATACTCCGAAGCCGGAGGCACGCACCACTCGGCGATGATCTACGATCCGGATCCGGACGAGCTCCGGGCTTTCGGAAAAATGATGGGATTCGAAGTGGTGGAGATATAAATCAGAAAACGGAGCCGAAAGGCTCCGTTTTCGTTAACCAGACGTGAGGCGGGGATCAGCTCCGGTATTTCATCATCAGACGGAACAGCCGTCTGTCACCGAAGCCCGCCGCCGCGAAGAAATCTTCGCCGGCGGCTTTTTCGATCCGGATAACCGACCCTTCGCCGGCTTCTCCGCTGTAGTCGCAGCGGATCCCGGCGATCTCTTTTTCCCGCAGGGCGGGGGGCATGATATCTTCCGCCAGGTCGAAATAGCGGGTGTTGTTCATGTGGCCGTTGAGGTCGAGGTAGCTGTAGGGCACCGCGAAATTCCCCCCGTCCGTGAGCGCGGGCAGGCGGGGCATGCCGGGCGGCGGAAGAGCGGGCAGAGAGGTCTCCGCCTCAATGTGTATGTCATACTCTTCCGGGAAGACGATGTGGCGGCTCTCCCGGTCCATCAGCGCCCAGAGCATGCTGGATTCGGCGAGAACGTTTCCTTCCTTGTCCGTCAGGCGGAAGAAACGGGGAAAATAGAGGTGCATCGTCTCCCCCGGCCAGGACGAAAGGGTCACGGTCTCATCGTAGACCGGCAGGCGGGCGATATGCGTCTCCTGCATCGTGACGATCCATAAGAGCCCTTTGTCCAGTGTTTTTTCCCGGCCCATGCCGAGCTCGGTCGTGTGCGCGATGGCCGCTTCCTGCAGGAAGGTGAAAAGCGAAGAGAGCCGCAGCCTCCGGCGGACGTCCACGTCCGAGCTTAAAAGCGTGCGGCTGAAAGACCAGACACCCATGGCCGGTCAGTCCTTCGGCAGGCGCTTTTCGATCGCGCTCACCACGTCGCCGAGGCTCTGGAGTTTGGACCACTGACGGCTGGGGATGCGCACGTCGAAGGCGGCCTCAAGGCGGCAGAGGATAAGGGTGAAGCCCATGGAATCGATGCCGGTATCGGTGTTGATGACCGTCTCCTCGGTCAGTTCCAGGCCTTCCAGCTCGGGCGCGCTCTCGTAGATGATGTATTTGGTCCGGTCGAGGATCTCCTGTCTGGAAATCATAGTCTAAATCTCCCAGTGTTTTATTTTTCCGCTGGCCGTGCGCGGCAGCGGTTCGTTTCTGAATTCGACGCGGCTGATCTGCTGGCCGCGGGGGCGCTCCGTGAGCACCGGCCTGAGCTTTGCGAGGACTTCTTTCTGCTCGCCCCCGGTGGTGCTTCCCAGGATCAGCGTCAGGCCTTCCGGCCGGGCGGCGATGCACAGATCATGCGTGCCGAGGACGGCGGCGCAGGCGTTTTCATATTCGGGAAGGAAGAGCTTCGTCCCGTCGGGAAGGACGATCATTTCCTTCTTTCGGCCGGTGATGTGCAGTTTCCCTGCCTCGTCCAGCCGGCCGAGATCGCCGGTATAGAGGATCCCGTCCTTCAGGACCGCTTCGGTGGCGGCCGGGTTTTTGTAATACCCCTCCATCATGCAGGTGGGGGCCTTGATCAGGATCTCCCCGTCCTCCGCGTTGGTGATCGTATCGTCCGGGCAGACGGTCATCGCGTAGGGGTCGCCCTCCGTGCTTAAGGCAACGCCGGAACTCGTTTCCGTGAGGCCGTAGCCGAAGCAGATGCGGATGCCCAGGGAGGCCGCTGCGGCAAGGAGCGGGGGCGGGCAGTCGCCCGCCCCGATGAGCACGAGCTTCAGCTCCGGATTCAGAGCTTTTGCTTTCAGCAGGAAGCCCCAGAGCAGGGGGACGGCGGAAAGAGCGGTGGGCTTAAAGAAGCGGCAGTCATCCGCATAGTGGCGCGGCCCGCGGCCGAGGGAAACGGACGCGCCGCAGGAAAGGCCCCAGAGGAGCCCGCAGACGAAGCCGAACACGTGGCCGAGAGGGAGCAGGCACAGCAGGTTGTCGCCGGGGGAAAGGGGCAGGAGGGCTCCGCCGTTCCAGGCGCTGGCCATGAGGCTCCGCTCGGTCAGTACCACGGCTTTGGAGCGTTCGGTCGTGCCGGAGGTGAAAAAGAGGAGCTTTCCGGCTCCGTCCTTCACGCCCGCCGTCAGGGCGGGTGTGAGTTCCTCGACCAGTTCCGGATCACCGAAGAGACAGTCGATATCGGTATAGACGATCAGTTGACGGAGAAGGTCCTCCGGCAGGTTCTCGTCGAGCATGACGACCTGCAGGCCGGCTCTGACGGCCGCGAAGAGTTCCGTCACGCAGGCAAGGCTCCCGTCGGAAAGAAGGCCAAGGCAGGTCTTGCCTCCGGCGCGGAGCTCCTCCGCTCTCGCCGAGACGCGCGAAAGCAGATCCCGGAATGAGAGGCACCGGGGAGATTCCCCTTCGTAATATAGCGCAGGGGCATCGGGCGAGACGGCCGCGTAATGGGCCAGCATCCCGTAGAACGAAAGAAAACGCATAACGGACAGCTCCTTTCGGGAGGATTATAGCATTTCCTGAGAAAACCGGAAAGAAATCTTCGAAAATTCTAGCATTTTTCTGAAAAGGAGGCTATAATCGCAGTAAGCTGAGAAGTACGGCTTAAAACACGGAGGTTTCTCAATGGACAAGAACGTGAAGATCTGCATCATCGGCGGAGGCCCCGCCGGTCTTTCCGCAGGCATGTATCTCGAAAAAAAGGGATACGAGAACTACGAGATCCTGGAACGGCTCGACCGCGTCGGCGGCAAGTGCTGGTCCCCGACCTACAACGGACGCCGCTATGAGATGGGCGCCATCATGGGCGTGCCCAGCTATTATGCGGTGCATGACGTCGAAGAATTCTGCGGCATCACCCACGACGGGCCGAAGCTGAACCGCAATTACAAGAATAAAGAAGGAAAGGTCATCGAGCCTTTCGAGCCGAAGAAGAACATCCTGAAGATCCCGCGCCTTCTCAAGATGAAGAAGCAGGTCAAGAAGCTCGGCGAGATCCTGGAGACCAAATACAAAGGCTACGACGTGAACGGCCACCGCGGCGTCTCCGAAGGCCGCTACGACGGTTTTTCGCAGGTGAACGCGAAGCGCGAGCCGGTGAAGGGCGAGAACCCGAACCTCAAGGATCTGTGCCTGCCGTTCAACGAGTTCTGCAAGCTCAACGGCGTGGAACTGACCCAGGACATCTGGATCGGACCGTACACTTCCTTCGGCTACGGCTACTTCGATGAGATCCCGGCCGCGTACGTGCTGAAGTATCTCGACTTCCAGACCTGCATGAACTTCGTGAAGGTCAACCTGTGGACCTGGAAGAACGGCACCCAGTACATCTGGGAGCAGCTGAACGACCACCTGAAGCATCCGGCGGTCCTGAACAGCACCATCGAGAAGATCGAACGGAAAAACGGCAAGGTCTATGTGACCGTGAACGGCGAAGTGAAGGAATACGACAAGCTGATCGTCACCGCCCCGCTGTATATCCCGAACAAGCGGACCGACGGACAGAAGGGATTCGTGGAATACTGCGATGCCCGCGAGGACGAGAAGGAACTGTTCTCCAAGATCGATTACGAGCGCTACGACGTGCTGGCCGTGGAAACCAAGCCCGAAGATCATCCGGAAATCTCCTACTATGTATTCGAGAACATGGCCAAGGAACGGCTGGGCCATCTGATGGTCTACTACCGCCGCTGGAAAGACACCAAGGACCAGGTCATCACCACCTACGCCCTGCGCAAGCACAAAGACACGAAGGAGATCCCTTACGAAGAGTGCCGGCAGACCGTTCTGGACGACCTGAAGGTCATGCACAACCCGGCTTCCAACGTCGTGAACGAGTGGAGCGTCTACTACTTCCCGCACGTCTTCAGCGAAGACTACAAGGCCGGCTGGTA
>JAEEGL013308576.1_pt1 | contig 10562 bp, 6 predicted proteins | sample 9134231 | NCBI WGS metagenome assembly JAEEGL01 (sample SAMN16246548, study PRJNA631951) | gut metagenome | biome: gut microbiome; feature: rumen; material: fiber-attached | host: Bos | place: Iran: Karaj | collected 2018-10
AAAACCAAGGAGTGTTACTATTCGTAACTCCTTGATTTTCAGTTTGTGGGCGTTTACGGATTCGAACCGCAGACCCTCTGCTTGTAGGGCAGATGCTCTAAACCAGCTGAGCTAAACGCCCTTCGTCGAAGTAATTTTTACTTCCGTTCCGAAAGCGAGTGCAAAGGTACTGCTTTTTTTTGACATGACCAAATTTTTTGGCAAAAAAATGCAAAAAAAATGCATTTTTCCTTGTTTTCACTCCTAAAACCGACTTTTTTGCTTATTTTACACACAAAAATTCCTAAAAAATCAGACAAGCAGTCGTCTGAAAATAGTGGCGATGAACTTTCACTTTGTGCCTCTCACACTCCATTTTGTAGCCATAATGTGCTTGCACGTACAACCAACGCATAGGACGATAATTCACACCACAAATAAATTGATGATTGCAATAGTCCGGCAAATAGTTGCACCAATCGCGATATGCGTCATATTTGGCCATGACTGACCATTGGTTTTTCGTGGACTTATTCGGATTGATTGTGTACTGCAACATGCCATACCAACCGTCCGAACGTCGGTCATGCGTTCTACCATAGACATATTCCGCACGAGCCAGCCAATGCTCTTTGTCGTCGTAACGGAACGAAACCGCATAACGGTCGCGCCTCGTCATCAGCAATGTATCCTTAGCTTGAGGAGTCTTCTCCACTCTATTGTACGCGCCTATGTAGAACGAACCGCCTACAGTAATGGCTTTAATCGGATGCAGATACAAGCAACCGCTCACATCTTTCATCACATCCTGATCCAGACAATTCATGCCCGAACCGTTGTACACACCCAGTTTGTATTCAAACAGGTCATGCATCTCGCCACCCCAAGGCACACGCAACGCATAGCCATACACGGCCAGACCGATGTCACGCCCGCCGGCCATATTGGTCAATTCGGGCGTCAACTGCTGACTGTAACCGCACAATGCCTGAATCACCTGCGTGTAACTGACAGCTTCAAACTGAGCCGGCCCCAACTGGCTCTCCATCGTCAAAGGGGTCTTGCTCTGTCCTGCCCAGATATTCAAATACTGCGACTGCAAATTCAAATGAGCCAACGGATGAAAATCCAAATTGAAATCCAGAACACGCACTTTGTTGGCAAAATCTATCTGCATGTTGTAGTTAAACCAATCCAGCGGATTACCCTTCACGTTCAGACGAGCTGTATTGAAGGTAAAAGAGTTGGTGTAATTGTTCTCCGCCGGCACTGCATTCAGGAGATATCCAATTTGAATGGCCCCGCTAATGGTAGGTATATAGCGGCTTTTCGCTTCTATCTTGTCCATCACCTTGCACAACAATCCGTCCAAATTGTCATCCTCCTTATAGTTCTGACCGACCACACAAACGGCCATCAGCACAGCAAAAAATAGGGTCCAAACACGTTTCATCATTTCAATTCAATTTAATCAATTAAAGAATCCCGCAAAACCTATATTCAATGCCAACACACCCGGGTACATGGCACGCGGATGATGTTCGTAATCGTAGTATGCCTTCTCCAGTATTGTAGGCATAAAGTGTTGCACGTAGCAGCCTTCTATGGCAACGGAGAATTTGGGCGTCACGAACCACTCAAAAGCAAGAGACACTTTGGCCGAGGGCAATACATTAAACTTGTTGTTGATAGCATAACGAACTTCGCCATCCGGCCTGACTTCCGCCACACTCACATTCTGCGGCATTGCCAAAGTTGCACCGGGCTGTAGCATGAACGAGACGTTGAACTTGTTGAAATACGGATGCTCGTAGAACTCCTTCAGATTAGCCACCAACGGCAAGCGATACCCGGGACCCAAGAAGAGCGAATAGTAGAGAATCTGTCCTGAAATGACATTGATTTCAGTATTGCTCCACTGGTCCACCATCTGAATATTCTTGTAACGTGTAGTGTTGTTGTCAACACCCACCGCCGCACACCAGCCGTAGTTCTTGTGCAGACGCCATTCCAAACACATCTTGGCATAGAAACTGACACTCTCTATCCTGTTAGGCGTGTATGACACACCGAAACAGGTTGGCACATCAAGTTCACTGAACCAATTCTTCAGCGTATAATGGGTAATGGGTTCGTAGTATTCCCTGTCGGGATGCGCAGCACGAAGTACAGAGTCCGGAGCCTCAAATGCTTTGAGCGGGCTACCCCACAAAAGACAGCCCGTCATCAGCAGCAAAAGAAGAGAAAAACGCTTCATCAGCAGAAATTACAGTTCCTTGCTTACTTCAATAGTCTCAAAGGTCTCCAGAACATCGCCTTCCTGCAGGTCGTTGTACGAACGAACCGACAAGCCGCACTCCTGGTTGACACCCATTTCCTTCACGTCGTCCTTCTCGTGCTTAAGCGAAGCAAGATCGCCGGTGAAGATAACAATACCGTCGCGGATAACGCGCACACGATTCGAACGCTTCACCTTGCCCTCGCGAACGACGCAGCCGGCAATAGTACCAATCTTGGAAATATGGAACGTACGAAGTACTTCCAGCGTAGCCGTCACTTCCTCCTTGATTTCCGGAGCAAGCATACCGGCCATAGCAGCCTTAACTTCCTCGATTGCGTCGTAGATAATTGAGTACAAGCGGATATCCACCTCTTCGCTCTCAGCCATCTTCCGGGCACTACCCGTAGGACGTACGTTGAAGCCGATGATGATAGCGTCCGAAGCCGCAGCCAGCATCACATCCGAGTCGGAGATAGCGCCTACAGCCTTGTAGATGACGTTCACTTGAATGTTCTCTGTGGACAGTTTAATCAACGAGTCGGCAATAGCTTCGGTTGAACCGTCTACGTCTGCCTTCACGATGATATTCAGTTCCTTGAAGTCACCAATAGCCAGACGACGGCCGATTTCCTCCAAGCCCACGTGCTTTTTGGTGCGGATGGACTGCTCACGCTGCAATTGCTCACGTTTGGAAGCAATCTCGCGTGCCTCCTGGTCAGAAGACATCACGTTGAACTCATCTCCGGCCTGAGGAGCACCGTTCAAGCCCAAGATCACTGCAGGCTCACCCGGAAGAACCTCCTTAATGCGCTGGTTACGCTCGTTGAACATAGCTTTCACGCGACCATGAGCTGTACCTGCCAGCACAATATCGCCCATTCGAAGCGTACCGTCGCTTACCAACACTGTAGCCACATAACCGCGACCCTTGTCCAACGAAGACTCGATGACAGAACCCTTGGCACGACGTTTGGGATTGGCTTTCAGGTCCAACATCTCGGCCTCCAATAGCACTTTGTCCAGCAACTCGTGAACACCGTCACCTTTCTTGGCAGAGATGTCCTGACTCTGGTACTTGCCACCCCAATCCTCTACGAGGATATTCATGTTGGCCAGTTCCTCCTTGATTTTGTCCGGATTGGCGCCCGGCTTGTCACATTTGTTGATGGCAAACACCATCGGCACGCCGGCTGCCTGCGCATGGCTGATAGCCTCACGTGTCTGCGGCATCACACCATCATCAGCAGCAACGATGATGATAGCAATATCCGTCACCTGAGCTCCACGGGCACGCATTGCCGTAAAGGCCTCGTGACCCGGAGTATCCAGGAAGGTGATATGCTGACCGGACTTCAGTGTCACGTTGTATGCAACGATGTGCTGCGTAATACCACCGGCCTCACCTGCAATCACGTTGGTATTGCGGATATGGTCAAGAAGCGAAGTCTTACCGTGATCCACGTGACCCATTACGGTCACAATCGGAGCACGAGGCACAATATCTTCGTCCGAATAATCACCCTCATCTTCACGAATCTCAGCCACTACCTTGGCGCTGACATACTCTGTTTGGAAACCAAACTCTTCGGCTACTATATTGATAGTCTCTGCGTCCAAACGCTGATTGATACTTACCATCATACCCAGCGACATGCACGTACCGATAATCTTCGTCACAGGTACATTCATCATTACCGCCAAATCGTTGACAGTAACAAATTCTGTGAGTTTCAGTACTTTAGATTGTGCTGCCTCTTGCTGCAGTTCCTGCTCGTGACGTTCACGCACCTGTTCACGTTTGTCCTTACGGTACTTGGATGCATTGGTTTTACCCTTGCCGCTCTGCAGGCGATTGAGGGTGTCTTTTATCTGACGCTGAACCTCTTCGTCATCGATCTCAACCCTAACCGACTTTTTCTGGGTCTTGACCTTGCCCTTCTGGTTCTTGATGTCGTTAATATCCACTTTACCCTGCTTGATGCGCTCGCGCTTGCGTTTCTCACCATCAGCAGGTTTGGACATAGCTGCTGCTTGACGATTCTGAGCAGCCTCTTTCTTGCGCTCTTCGCGCTCTTTTTGCTTCTGCTCTTTCGTTTTCGACTTGGGATGAGTACTCTGGTTTATCGAGTCCAGATCTATCTTACCCAACACAACAGGCACTTTCTTCAGTTTCGGAGTTCCCAAAGTGAACACTTCGGTTTTCGGCTCCTCAGCCTCGGGTTTCTGGGACTTTTGTGCAGCTTTTTGCTCTTCCAAAGCGGCTTTTTTCGCTTCCTCCTGGGCCTTCTTGGCCGCAGCTTCTTCTGCGACTTTTTTTGCCGCAGCAGCCTTCTCGGTTGCGGCTTTTTGCTCTGCTGCCTTCTTGGCTTCTTCGGCAGCGCGGGCAGCCTCTTCAGCAGCTTTCTTGGCAGCCGCAGCTTCTTCTGCAGCGCGAGCAGCCTCTTCCGCTGCCTTCTTGGCCGCTGCGGCCTTCTCCGCTGCTGCTTTCTTGTCTGCATCCAAATCGATTTTGCCTACTACTTTCGGCCTCTGCACTGGATGTAACAATTCGGGCTCAGCCTCTGCCTCGACAGTCAACACCCGTGGAATATCGCGCTCCTGACGCTCTTGAGCCTGTTTGGCTGCTTCCAGACGAAGTGCCATATCTTTGTTGAACTCTTTGGCCAACAACAGATACAGTTCATCATCAATGCGAGTATTGGGGTCCATGGCTATTTCGCGACCGCGCTTCGCCGCAAACTCAACAGCGGTGGACATGCCGATATTGAGTTCCTTACATGCTTTGATTAATTTTATTGCCATTACTTAGTCGGTTTTTATGTTAATGGTAAACTATAGTGACGAATTATTCGCCTTCAGTACTGGGGGCTTCGTCGTCGAACTCTGCAGCCAAAATACGACGAACATCTTCGATGGTTTCGTCTTCCAGGTCGGTACGTTCTGCCAGGTCCTCCGGCGAGACCGCCAACACGGCCTTTGCCGTATCCAAGCCGACAGCTTTCAATTGGTCAATAACCCACTGATCGATTTCATCGTTGAACTCATCCAGATAGATATCCTCGACATCCTCTGCTTCCATCTCGCGGAACACGTCTATCTGATAACCTGTGAGCATGCATGCCAACTTGATATTGAAGCCACCCTTGCCGATTGCCAGACTAACTTCTTCCGGTTTCAGGAATACATTCACCTGCTTTTCCTCTTCGTTGATCTCCATCGATGAGATATGAGCCGGTGCCAATGCACGCTGGATATACAGGTTGGTGTTTGTAGTGAAGTTGATTACGTCGATGTTCTCATTACGTAACTCACGTACAATACCATGGATACGAGAGCCTTTTACGCCAACGCAGGCGCCTACAGGGTCGATACGGTCGTCAAAACTCTGCACAGCCACTTTGGCGCGCTCACCCGGAATACGCGCAATGTTCTTGATAGCAATCAGGCCGTCGTGAACCTCGGGAATCTCCTGCTCAAACAGACGCTGCAGGAACAACGGCGAAGTACGGGAAAGGATAATCTTCGGGTTCTGGTTTTTATTGTCCACCTGTACTACTACACCGCGGACGGTATCGCCCTTGCGGTAGAAATCGGTAGGAATCTGGTTCTGCTTGGGCAGGTACAATTCGTTTCCGTCCTCATCCAGAAGCAACATCTCGCGCTTCCAAACCTGATACAACTCGCCACTAACCACGTGACCCAACATATCCGAATAGCGGATATAGAGGTTTTCCTTTTGCAGCTCCAGAATCTTCGATGCCAATGTTTGGCGCAGATTCAAAATCATACGACGACCAAACTTCGTAAAGTCCACCTTGTCCGTAATCTCTTCGCCAACTTCACACTCGTCATCAATCTGACGGGCATCGCTGAAACTGATCTGTGCCTCCGGATTCTCCACTTCGCCGTCCTCTACAATCATACGGTTGCGGTAAATCTCCAAATCGCCCTTGTCCGGATTGATAATCACGTCATAGTTCTCATCCGATCCGTACATCTTGGCAATTACGTTACGGAAAGAATCTTCCAGCACGTTGATAAACGTCTGGCGGTCAATGTTTTTTAGTTCTTTGAACTCGGAAAAAATGTCAATCAGGTTAACTGATCCCGGTTGTTTTTTAGTTGCCATTGTTATATGTTATAAAGATTTATTCTCACACTTTCAGGTCGTATTTGCAGTACTTTACGTCTTGGTATCCAAACGATTGAGTCTGCACCTGTTTTTCCTTTTTCTTCTTACCCTCCACCTGCACCAGCACTTCTACATCGGCTTCGAAATGGTCTTCTTCCACATTCACGAGTACTCCATGCAGTTTTCTCCCGTCTTTGGTCAGAATCTCCACATCATGGCCCAGATGTTTCTCATACTGCATCTTGGTACGGAACGGGTCGGTGATGCTCACACTGCCCACTTCCAGCTCGTAGTCTTCTGCATCGCGGTCCAACTGTTCTTGCAGATATCGGCTCAGCGCTGAACAATAATCCAGATCTACGCCCTTGTAGGCATCCACTTCCACCAAAATACGGTTATCCGGCGACACCTTCAGGTTGATTAACTGTACGTCACTACCCTGCACGTAGTTCGCCACCAATTCTTCTATTTTCTTCGGGTCTATCATAATCCTATATTTAATGCAAGAAGGAAGCCCGCAGGCCTCCTCCTCTGAGAATCGAGTGCAAAGGTACAACAAATTTTCGACATATGCAAATAATTTGCAAGAAAAATGCTCATTATTTACGTTTTTGAGTCGTTTTTTGCCCTTTTTTACTCATTATTAGCTTTTTTACCGCATATATTGCATATAAACGGATGAATACTCATCCACAATATCGTTCAACCCATAACGCTCGCTTTGCTGCAAAACAAAGCCCAGAATAGCACCATTCTGTTGAAGCGTCCGCTGAACACCTGCGCGTTGATTCTTGCTGAGCGAAGCGCCCCAAACGGTATATTCAGCACATGTTTTTGCCACTTCACGGAGGATGGCAGCGCCTTTCTCTTTTTCGCCGCACTCCAGATAGTAGCAAGCCATCGTAGCAGACGTATAGTCGTAAGGAATATTGTATCCGGGAAGTTCTGCTTCTGCCCTGTCGAGTACAGCTACAGCACGTTCTTTGTCGCCCTGTTCCAATAATGATGAGATCAGTTCGGCAAACATCATCCTATGGGTACGACACATGCGCATCAAGTTCTCATCGATATAGATGCCGGGCTGATTCATGTTGCCGTAAGCAAACTTATTCATCATATTGTCGTACATCTTCTCCACATTCACGCGTGGACGACCCGTACGCTCGTAGTCATTGGTACGAACAGGGGTAATCTGATAGGCCAGACCTACATTTTCCATGTACGGTTCCATGCCCTGATTGTAGTCCGAACCGATAGTGGCAGCAAAATAAATCGGGCGTTGCCACTTGGCCTGAGTAACCAATTCCAACACCATCATCTCACTCTTCGTCAAGCGACGGCCCAGTTTGATGTCGATTTTGTCTGCCAACTCTGTTGTGTCATAGCGTCCTGCAAACACACTTCCAGGTCCCAAAGCCTCTTCTGCTTTTACGGGGATATACAACTTATCGCTTGGCAGGAAGTTCTCACCTTCGCGTTTGGTTCGGGGATCATCACTACGAACAAAGTCAAAAGCTGTAGCCACATCCACCGGCGATCCTACACGATTGTCCACCCAGACCACCTCGTTCTTGCCGGAGATATAGTCCTTCAGTTCCCAGGTAATGGGCAAAGCCGGAGAGTCGTAGTACGGACGTTTCATCTGGCTGATATACCAATCGGTCTGCAGGTAACTCAGGTTGCAAACACGCAGGTCCGTTCCCACTTCCTCCACTTCCTGGTTATACCAAAGCGGGAAGGTGTCGTTATCGCCGTTGGAGAAGATGATACCATGCTTCTCGCAACTCTTCAGATAGTTAGCTCCAAAATCGCGGGCAGAATAGCGTCCCGAGCGGTTATGATCATCCCAATTCTGCTGAGCCATCAATGCGGGCACACCCAATGTGATTAGCACGGTTAGTGTTGCGATAGCAGTCTTTACTGCTTTGTTGTCGGTTTTCGCAAGATTAGACAGCCACTCCGAGAGTCCCATCACGCCCAAACCAATCCAGATACAGAATGCATAGAACGAGCCGGCGTAGGCATAGTCACGCTCACGAGGCTGGATTGGCGTTTGGTTCAGATATACAACTATTGCCAGGCCTGTCAACAGGAAGAGGAGGGCCGTCAACGAGAAGTTCTCGAAACCGGACTTTTTCTTGCTCAACTGGTAAACAATACCCGCCAGACCCAGCAACAACGGCAGGAAATAATACACATTATGCGCTTTGTTTTCCTTCAGTTCTGTCGGGAGCAATTCCTGATTGCCCAAACGTGCGTTATCTATGAAAGGAATACCGCTAATCCAGTTGCCTTTCTCAATACTACCACTGGCATTTTGCAGGTCGTTTTGGCGACCGGCAAAATTCCACATAAAGTAGCGCCAATACATCCAATGTACCTGATAAGCAAAGAAGAAACGCATGTTCTCTCCAAAGGTCGGGCAATAGTCGGTCTTCTGCTGACCGCAGTAGGTGTAACGCACTTTCTTGCCCTTCACGTTCGCCCATGCCTTATATTGCTGGACGTGCGACCCCTGTCCCGAGTGCATACGCGGGAAGAACATCTTAAATTCATCCATGTACTCGTACGAGTTCTTATACCCGATGATCATATACTCATCGCGCTCGTTCTCGGAGGACTTGGGCTTCGGAGCATACTGTGCATGACCCTGTTTCTCTACGGGGATACACATATTGCCCTTCACTTCCAGTTTGACCGGAGCGTTATAGACCTGTCCGTACAGCAAAGGGGTATCACCGTACTGCTCACGATTCAAGTAGTATTTCAGTGAGAACACATTGTCAGGCGAGTTCTGGTCCATAGGTGTATCGGCAGCCGAACGAATCACAATAGCGGCATAACTCGAGTAACCTATCATCAGCACAGCAATCATCACTGCCGCCGTGTTCAAGATACGCATAGACACATGCTCGCGCTGAACAATCAGAATCACAACCAAAGCAGCGATTACCAGCAAGCCAACCCAAACGCTTTCCTTAAGGAACGGAATACCCGAGAGGGTTACTGCCAACACAAAAGCTACGATAGTGCGGGTGTTCAATTCCTCGTTGCGGTTGGTTTCTACGATGGTCCAAATCAGTGCAACCGCAGCCAGAATCAGATAAATAGCCAAGCCTGTGTTGAACGGCAGGTGCAAAGTGTTCACGAAGAACAATTCAAACCAGCCCGCTAGCGTCGGAACGCCCGGAATCATACCGTACAGAATAGCAGCCAAAATCAGCACACTGGCCAATAGTGCCACAAAAACGCCCTTCCACGAGAAGTCATACTTATGGAAATAGTACACAAGTACAATAGCGGGAATGGTCAACAGGTTCAACAGGTGAACACCAATAGACAGACCCATCAGGTATGCTATCAATATCAGCCAACGGTCACTACCCGCCTCTTCAGCATGCTCATCCCACTTCAGGATGGCCCAGAAGACCACGGCTGTAAACAGACTCGACGATGCATAGACTTCGCCTTCCACTGCAGAGAACCAGAACGTGTCACTAAACGTATAAGCCAATGCGCCTACAGTACCTGCGCCAAGAAGAGCAATCATTTTGGGGAGCGTCATCTCGTCAATAAGTTTCTTGCCAAGCGCAGTGATGGTCCAGAACAGGAACAAAATCGTAAACGCAGAAGCCAAGGCCGACAATGCGTTCACACACATTGCCACATGGCTCACGTCACTGGCAAACAAACTGGCAAAATGACCCATCAGCATAAAAAACGGAGCTCCGGGTGGATGCCCCACGTCAAGTTTCCATGCCGAACTGATAAACTCGCCGCAATCCCAGAAACTGGCTGTCGGCTCAATCGTCATCAGATACGTCGCAGCAGCAATGGCAAAGACCATCCAACCGCAAATCGTATTCCACAACTTGAAATTCTTCATTATCAATCGTTTATTACTATTTATACACAACTGCTTCGGTGCATCACACACTTTTGCGGTGCAAAGTTACTGCTTTTTTCTGACATATGCAAATTTTTTTGCAAAAAAAGTGCACAAAAAAGAGTCGAGCTGAGAGCAGGCAGCCGCAAAAAGAAAGAGCCCCGAGACGAATCTCGAGGCTCGGAAATGGCGGCTACCTACTCTCCCACAAATGCAGTACCATCGGCGATGCTGAGCTTAACGACCCTGTTCGGAATGGGAAGGGGTGGGACCTCAGCGCTATA
>JAEEGL013386818.1_pt1 | contig 10562 bp, 7 predicted proteins | sample 9134231 | NCBI WGS metagenome assembly JAEEGL01 (sample SAMN16246548, study PRJNA631951) | gut metagenome | biome: gut microbiome; feature: rumen; material: fiber-attached | host: Bos | place: Iran: Karaj | collected 2018-10
CAGTTCCAGCGGTTTCTTCTTCCATCGTTGTTCCCACTTCACCTTTCCGCGCCTCACAAGCACCTGACTGATTCTTAGGTCGAGCGGTGTGTGCTTGGTGGTGTCCTTGGACGCAAAGGCATCGATGAGGAACTTGAAGTTGGGGTCGCATTGCTCGCATTCCTGATACAGGTTGGCGTGCATTCCGAACAACTGGGCGTTCTCGATGCGAATCTTCTTTTTGATGAGCTTTTGGATGTCAAGTCGAGCGCCCATACGCGCCACATGAAGCATCTTTTCGTTTTGCTTGTCCCAAACATCAAGGTCGTCAACAATGATTCTGCCTGTCAGGTCTAACGAAACTTTTCCAACCTCCACTTGTGTGCCAAGCACGTCTTCGAGAATGTTGTCCACACCCTTAGCAATCCATCTTTGTACAAACGGAATGTTAATTAGCAGCAATGTTGCAAGATACAATCCCACAACAATACCAACTATCCAACGTAATATCCGTCTTACATTCTTCACTTTATGGGGCTAAAGGCTAAGGGCTAAGGGTTTAAAAGTTTAAAAGTTTAAAGGTTTAAAAGTTTAAGGGTCTAATCGAGTTGCGCCCTGTTTAAAAGGCTAATGTCAAATGGCTAAGGACGACTAAATCAGCGTCATTCCTGCTACACGGCAAGCTTGGCGCATATCATCGGGCCAGATGGAAGACTGCGTTTCTCCGATGTGAGCCTTGTGAAGCAACACCATACAAAGGCGGCTTTGACCAATGCCTCCACCAACAGACAAAGGCAGTTCTCCCTTGAGCAATCGACGATGGAAGTAGAGTTCCTTTCGCTCTTCCTTGCCCTGCAACTGAAGTTGACGAGTCAGCGCTTCGGCATTCACGCGGATGCCCATCGAAGAGAGTTCAATAGAGCGATTCAAGACGGGATACCAAATCAGCAAGTCGCCGTTGAGTCCGTTGTATCCATCTTCGTTCTTTGTTGACCAGTCGTCATAGTCTGGTGCACGCAAATCGTGTTCCTTTCCATCGCCCAATTTGCCACCAATGCCAATGATGAACACAGCACCATGTTCCTTGCAAATCTCGTCTTCGCGCTCTTTCGGAGTGAGGTTGGGATACATCTGGCGCAGTTCCTCGCTGTGGATGAAGAACACATCTTCGGGCAGATAGGGACGAAGTTGGGGATAGGTCTCGCAGATATAGAACTCGGTGCGAAGGATGGCAGAATAAATCTTGTTGACTATCTTACGCAAAAAAGTTAGGTTGCGCTCTTCGGCAGTCATCACTCGTTCCCAGTCCCACTGGTCAACGTACAGCGAGTGGATGTTGTCGAGGTCCTCGTCGGCACGAATGGCATTCATATCGGTGATGATGCCAAAACCTGGTTTCACATCATATTCTGCCAAAGTAACACGCTTCCACTTGGCCAGCGAATGAACCACCTCTGCCATACTCTCGTCCATACATTTGATGGGGAAGGATACAGGGCGCTCAATGCCGTTGAGGTCGTCGTTCAAGCCCAGTCCCCTGAGCACGAACAAGGGTGCAGTAACGCGGCGCAATCTCAGTTCTGTGGACAGACTATCGAGGAAGAAATCCTTTATCTTCTTGATGGCCAGTTCTGTTTGTTTCAAATCGAGCAAGGCCTTGTAGCCCTGCGGTTTCACTAATGTATTCATACAATGAGTTGTTTAATGTCAAATGTCAAAAGTCAATATTCTTTGCAAAGATACAAATAATTCTTAATTCTTATTTCTTAATTCTCAATTTATTTGTATCTTTGCACAAGAAATGGCTCCGTAGCTTAGTTGTATAGAGCGTCAGATTCCGGTTCTGAAGGTCGTGGGTTAGAATCCCACCGGAGTCACTTCAGTGTTTTAAATCTGTGCCTATGAAGTACTTTGTTTCCATTTTTATGTTTATGTTGGCTGTTAGCGCCAACGCTCAACAAGGTCACAAAAGTAACCTGCGTATCAACATTGGTTCTGCTATGTCATCGGCAGGCAAAGGTGCCACTGAGGTGAATGCTTCTTCCCTCAAGATTGCGCTGAAGTCGGCTGCTCAAGGTGATGTGGACGCTCAGCGGACTGTGGGCGATTGCTACTTTTATGGTAAGGGCACAGAACGCGACTTTGCTCGTGCTTTTATGTGGTACGAAAAGGCTGCTGCTCAGGGCAATCTCGATTCGCAGTTGAAAATGGCTGAATGCTACCACGATGGATTGGGTGTGGAAAAGAGCGACAAACTCTATCTGCAGATGCTCGAGAAGATTGGTGAATCAGGTGTGGAAGACGAGCGAGTGGCTGATATTCAGTATCGTTTGGCAGAGATGTACAGAGAAGGAAAAGGTGTGGAGAAGAGTGAGAAGAAGATGGCCTTCTGGTATGAGAAAGCTGCCGAACAAGGAGTGGTGGAAGCTCAGAACGAAATCGGAATTTGCTACGCCAATGGTCGTGGTGTGGAACCCAATAAGGAAAAGGCCTTCGAGTGGTATCGCCCCGCAGCGGAAAAAGGTTTTGCCGATGCTCAGTTCAATCTGGGTTCGTGCTACTATTATGGTGAAGGTGTGAAGAAGGATTTTAAGAAGGCTGCTGAATGGTTCCAAAAGTCTGCTGAACAAGGCAATTCCAGTGCCCAGTATGCTCTCTCCATTTGCTACGAGAATGGCGAAGGTGTGCCCAAGAGTCCAGCTTTGGCTGAAGAGTGGATGAAGAAGTACGAGGATAATCCCAACTAAGAATTCCACACTAAACCTTCCCGAAGAAAGGACTAAAATGGATAGTTGCGTTAACCCGTTAAACTTTTAACCCGTTAGCCTGTCTAACTATTAAATCGTTAAATCTTACAACACATGAAACGCCTATTATTAGTCATTTGCTGCTTGTCTTTTATTGTTTCTGCCCAAGCGCAGGACACCATTCCACATCTCAAGTTTATGGGATATTCAATGGGAGTGCCCATTGCCGACTTCACGCAGGAAGTGCGACAGCGTTTCCCCTTGCAGAAGAAGGTGGGAGGAGATCAGTATTACATCTATCGTGGTAATGTTTATGGTCATGATTGCTATTTCAAGGGTGAATACACTCGCAAGACCAAGACCTTGTACAAGATAACGGTTACTCCCAAGCAGATTGACCAGAATGCGCTTGCCGATTCCATTTGTGCTCACTATGGTGAAGCGATGGAGATTGCCAACGGTATGCGTTGGAATGTGGAGGGAGGCACCATCCTTCTTTATTTGCCGCAAGGCTACGATCCTGTGCTGATGTATTTTGATGAACAAGGTGTGGCTCGTTTCCGCGAAGAAGATAAGAAGTAAGGAATCAAGCATTTGACATAAAAAAACGAGAAAGAGGGTTGATTGCCCTCTTTCTTTGTTTTAGTTCACTCTATGTTTCCGATGCTTGTATAGCTTACATCTCGCGCTTAAACCACTGGGTGATTTGGCGGAACAGGTGATAGCGTGTGTTGCCCCCATAGATGCTGTGGTTGCGGTTGGTGTAGGTGAGCATCTTGAAGTCTTTGTCGGCTTGCACCAAAGCCTCAGTGTATTCTGCCGTATTGCGGAAGTGCACATTGTCGTCGGCCAATCCGTGACAAATGAGCAGATTGCCTGATAGTTTGCTTGCACGCGAAATTGCATTCACATCATAGCCGTCAGGATTTTCATTGGGGGTGCGCATGAAGCGTTCCGTATAGACGCTGTCGTAGTAGCGATAGGAAGTGACGGGGGCTACAGAAACACCTGCAGCAAAAACAGGACGACCTTCGGACATTGACATCAGGGTACAATAACCACCGTAGGACCACCCCCAAATGCCAATCTTGTTTTTATCGACGTAGGGTAGTGTGCCCATGTAGATAGCTGTTTCCACTTGGTCTTCTGCTTCCATTTGTCCCAGACGCAGGTAGGTCTGCTTCTCGAACGAGGCTCCTCTGCCTCCTGTTCCTCGTCCATCAACACAGACACTGATGAATCCTTCTTGCGCCAAGTATTGTTCATAGAGGCATCCGCCCATGTTGCCAGTCTGCCAGCTATCCAGCACCTGCTGACTGCCAGGACCACTATATTGGAAGAGGATGACGGGATATTTCTTGGCAGGATTGAAGTCGCGAGGTTTCACCATATAACCATTCAGCTCGGTTCCGTTTGCTGTGCGGAAAGAGAAAAACTCTTTGGTGCCCAATTCCTTAGTTGATAATGTACGTGTAAGTTCGTTGTTGTCGATGAGTGTTTTCAGGGTAGCGCCTCCATTATCGCACAGAGTTGTAACAGGTGGTGTCTGCAAGTTGCTATAGACGTTCATGTAATACTTCATCGACTTGCTGAATATAGCACTATTCGTGCCTTGCTGCTTCGATATTTTGGTCACCTTTCCTTTGGCGTCAGTCTTGTAGATGGCTCGGCGCAGTGGACCTTCTGTCATTTGGTAGTAGAAGGTTTGTGTGCGTTCGTCATATCCATAGAAATCAGTTACTGCAACGCCTTCTCCCTGAGATACTTTTCGCTTCAAGGTGCCGTTCAGGTCATACTGATAGATGTGGTTCCAACCGTCTCTTTCGCTGGTCATTGCAAAGCCACCTGTGAAGAACTGCATTTGGTTGTAGGCGTTTTCCCCAATGTAGTATGGCACTTCATCGCGCACGGCCAGTCGAGCCTCAGTGGAACGAGGGTTGGCCATATAGATGTCCATGCGGTCCTGGTGTTTGTTCAGGGTTACTACAGCCAGTTTCGAAGCATCGCTTGTGGCAAATATGCGAGGAATGTAACCATCCTCATCCAGAGGTACTTGTAAGGTGCGTGTCTGATGACTCTTGATGTCATAGCTGAGCACACTCACTTTGCTGTTCTGTTCGCCTGCCATCGGATATTTGTATTCATAGTTGCCTGGGTAGGTGCGGTATTCCGACTTCTCAGGATTCAGTCCTTTGTACCACGGGAAGGAATAGGTGGGCACATTTGTTTCGTCGTAACGTATCCAACAGAGCATACTGTTGTCTGCCGTGAAGCATAGACTGCGGTCGGTCAAAAACTCCTCTTCGTTCACCCAATCAGGCTTTCCGTTGATGACTTTATTAAAGGCTCCATCCTTTGTGATTTGGCTTTCGCTGTTGTTGAATAATAGTTTGATTAAGAATATGTTGTTGTCTCTTACGAAAGCAACCATATAACCATCAGGGCTCCACACTGGACACTCTTGTGCGCCACCATCGGAGAGAGGTGTGAGTGTTCGGTTGACTATATTATAGATGTAATATACGGCTGTTTTGGAACGCCGATAGATGCCTTGTGTTTGGGTTTGCACCAAGATGTTCTTTTCATCGGGACTCATAATGTAGCCATCGATGCGACTGATCTTCGTTTTGCCTTTGGTTTGCTCCACATCCAGCAAAGTGCCGGTCTTTTCTCCTGTGCGGAAGGAGTAGGTCACAACCTGCTTAGCGTCTGTGCTCAGTTGTGAATAGCTTTCACCATCGTTCAGCGGGTGCACACCATAGATGCGCTTTGCTGTGTATTTGCCTGAGGTTAGGTCCTTTAGGTCGAGTTTTTCGGCTTTGCAGTTGGCGAAGGGAAGTGCACTGAGAAATAACAGCGCAACTCCTTTAATAAGGAATGAATGTTTCATATTTGTAACGTATATAGGACAAAGTTATAAAAAAATCCCCAATCCTTACCCCTTAATCGTCAATCTTTTTGTATCTTTGCCTTAATTTAACATATTACAACAATGAAAATCTATCGACTTATTTCTGTTATCTTTGTGTGTCTTGCAAGTGCTGCAATGAAAGGTCAAACGCAGTACGACTATAGCAAATTGCAGATGGAACGCCTCAATCGGGGTGTTGTGGCTGTGCGAACCTCTCCTGACAGCGTGCTGGTTTCGTGGCGCTATCTCAAGGAGGATGCCATAAACACCGAGTTTGACGTCTATCGCAACGGCAAGAAGGTGGGCCATGTGGGCAACCGTAAGGGTACTTACTTCATGGACTACAATCCCTCGCAAAAGAAGGTAAAGTACGAGGTAAGGATAACGAACGATAAGTCAAAGGTGAAGAACGAATGGACGCTTCCTGCCAATGCTCCTGTCGGCTACATCGACATTGCCCTGAAGAAACCAGTGGGCTACAAGGATGTGACAGGCAAACCTGTTGAATACATTGCCAACGATGCCTCAATGGCTGACTTGGATGGTGACGGAGAGATGGAAATCGTCTTGAAGTGGGACCCTTCGAACTCGCGTGACAATTCACAGTCGGGCATCACCAACAACACTTTCCTTGATGCCTACAAGTTGAATGGCAAACTGCTGTGGCGCATTGATTTGGGCAGAAACATCCGTTCTGGTGCCCACTATACCCAGTTTATGGTCTATGATCTGGATGGAGACGGAAAGGCAGAACTCGTGTGCAAGACTGGTGACGGAACCATTGACGGACAGGGAAATGTGATAGGCGATCCCGATGCCAACCATGTTCGCCAACCGGATAATTCTGCTTATCAGGCCAATGGCAATCCTGGAGAGCAATTCCGTGGTCCAGGGTGGCCAAACAATATGGACCGTAAGGCCAAGCGTGGAGGATTCCTCTATAAAGGTCCTGAATATCTGACAGCCTTCGAGGGTGCATCTGGACGTGCTTTGTGCACCGTTGACTATGTGCCCGAAAGAGGAGAGTTGATGGGCTGGGGTGATAACTATGCCAACAGAAGTGACCGTTTCCTGGCTTGTGTGGCTTATTTGGACGGGGTGCATGCCTCAGTGGTGATGTGTCGCGGCTATTACACCCGCACAGTGCTGGCTGCTTGGGATTTTGTGGACAAGAAACTGAAACTGCGTTGGGTGTTCGACTCCAATAATGAGGAGCCTAAATATGCAGGACAGGGCAACCACAACCTGAGGGCTGCTGATGTGGACGGAGATGGACGTGATGAAATCACCTATGGTTCGATGGCTGTTGACGATAACGGAAAAGGACTTTACAGCACAGGCTTCGGACACGGTGACGCCCTTCATGTGACCAGTTTCTATCCCCTTGACGACCGTCTGCAAGTGTGGGATTGTCATGAGAATAAGCGAGATGGAAGTGATTTCCGCAATGCTGCTACGGGAGAGGTCATCTTCCAGATCAAGGACAATTCGGATGTAGGTCGTTGTATGGCTGCTGATGTGCTTCCCGAAAATCCCGGCCTTGAGATGTGGAGCAGTCGCAGTGGTGGTTTGAGGAACGTGAAGGGCGAGGTGGTAGATAGTTTGGCCCGCATTCCCATCAACTTTGCTGTGTGGTGGGATGGAGACCTTCTTCGTGAGATGCTCGACCATGAGACGGTTTCGAAGTACATTCCCAAGGAACATGCTTGCCGTCCGCTGATGCAAATGTTTGACTGTCAGTTCAACAACGGCACCAAGAGCAATCCCTCTCTGGCTGCAGACATCTTAGGCGATTGGCGTGAGGAGGTGATTACTCGCACTCGTGATAATGAGCATTTGCGCATCTACATTTCTCCAATGCCTACGGAGTATCGTTTCCACACCTTCTTGCAGGACCCTGTTTACAGGCTTAATGTTGCTGTTCAGAATGTGGCTTATAACCAGCCCACCAATGTAGGTTTCTACTTCGGAGCAGAGCTCAAGGGTAGCGGCAAACTCTTCCGTGGATGGCAATTCTAAAAAGCCCCATCAGACTCCCCCAGGAAAGACCTAATAACCTCAAAACCTCATAACCTTATAAACTTACAACCTCATAACCTCATGAAACGTATTGCTTTAGTAACTCTTATCCTTCATTTTTCACTCTTCACTCTTCACTCGCAAGAAACTCGCATTCTGAGTCCAGATGGGCAGACATTTGCAGATGTTCGTTTGGATGACGGGAAACTGATGTATGCAGTGGGATACAAGAAAGGGGCGGACATGGATGTCCGTGTCCTGGACTATTCTCCATTGGGCCTGTACACCAATGTGGGGGATTTCAGCAGACACCTTACCTTGAAGGAAACAAAGAGTGATCGCAAGCACATCACCTATGACCTGTGGCAGTCAAAGAAGAGTCACATTGATGTGGAATATCAGCAGCAAGTGTTCAATTTGGAAACTTCACGCGGAGGCAAGTTTTCTGTGGAATTTATGGTAGGCAACAACAACATTGCCTATCGTTACCTCATTCCCATGCAAGGCGAAACCGCTGCCGTTGTGGTGAATGGAGAAGCCTCAGGGTTCCAGTTGCCAAAGAACACCACCACCTTCCTTTCTCCGCAAAGCACCTCTATGATAGGCTGGAAGCGTACAAAGCCCAGCTATGAAGAGGAGTATACGCCCGACGAACCCATCAACACCAAGTCCCGTTATGGTCAGGGCTACACTTTCCCATGCCTGTTTAACGTGAACGTGAACGTCAACGATAACCCAAACCCTAAAACCTCAAAACCTCAAAACCTTAAAACCTCATCAGCTTGGGTGTTGATAAGTGAGACAGGCGTGGATGGCCGCTATTGTGGCACTCACCTCAGCGAGGGTGTGGATGGGCTGTATCTGATTGCTTTCCCAATGGAGGGCGAGAACAACGGATTTGGCAGCACGGGTGCTCAGTTCGGATTGCCTGGAGCCACTCCTTGGCGCACTATCACGCTGGGTGAAACACTCAAGCCCATTGTCGAAACCACAGTTGCATGGGACGTGGTGGAACAGCTTTATGAACTAAGTCCAAACCATAACGTCAACCTAAACCTCAAAACCTCAAAACCTCAAAACCTTACGACCTCACTCGGCGGTCGCAGCACATGGTCGTGGATTGTTTGGCAAGACCCAAGCATCAACTACGACGATCAGGTTCGCTTCATCGACCTCGCATCCTCACTTGGGTGGGAATACTGCCTCATTGATGGCGGTTGGGAAACCAACATTGGCAGGGAGCGTATGGAGAAACTGCTTGCCTACGCAGTCTCCAAGAATGTACACCCCTTTGTTTGGTACAATTCCAATGGAGGTTGGAACGATGCCCCCCAATGTGCCAAGCAATGCATGTACAGCCCCATAGTCAGGAAGAAGGAGATGAAGTGGCTCATGGATAATGGTGTCAAGGGCATTAAGGTCGATTTCTTTGCCGGCGACAAACAGGAGACCATCAAGCTGTATGAACAAATCCTCTCCGATGCCAACGACTACGGATTGCAAGTCATCTTCCACGGATGCACGCTGCCCAGAGGATGGGAAAGGATGTACCCCAACTATGTAAGCAGCGAGGCTGTGCTCGCCAGCGAGAATCTCGTATTCTCCCAGCACTTCTGCGACCAGTTCCCCTTTAATGCCACCCTCCATCCCTTCTGCCGCAACGCTGTGGGCAGCATGGAATTTGGTGGAACCTTCCTGCAAAAGCGTCTCAATCGGGGTAATAATGGAGGCACACGTCGCAAGACTGGTGACATCTTTGAACTGGCCACAGCCATTGCCTTCCAAAGTGCAGTGCAGAATTTTGCCCTCACGCCCATGTGTCTCGACGAGAAGGTGACTCCTAAGTTCGAGATTGACTTCATGCGTCAGGTGCCCACCCTGTGGGACGAAACCTGTTTTATTGATGGCTATCCTGGCAAGTATATAGTCCTTGCCCGCAAGAGTGGCACCAAGTGGTATGTCTGTGCAATGAATGGCACAAAGGAAACTCTGGATGTCAATGTTCCTCTGCCCATGTTTGCCTCTCAGCAAGTCACCCTGCTCACTGATGGCGCAGACGGAAAGACTCCCTCTTCACAGCAAATCGCTCTCGACAAGAAGGGTACGCTCAAGGCCCAGATTGCTCCCGCCTGTGCGGTAGTCCTTTATTAGGCTAAAGGCAGGCTCGAAGTGCAGCATCAAAGGCTAAAGGAAAACAATACCGCCCGACTCCATATAAGAAGTGGACGGTATTTTCTTTTTCCCTAATCCCTTTCCTCCTCTTTGTGTAGGAGGGCGGGAGAGGATTACTCAGTTACTCCAGGGTCGCCGCCACTACCAGAACCGCTTCCGCCATCATCAGTAGTTTCCTCCTGAGGCAGATTAGCTTTGGCAGCCTTCTTGGCAGCAGCTTGCTCTTCGCGAGTCATCACATACTCGTAGTCCACATCCGTGTTCACCTCACTCTTGGCGTTTTCATCTACACTGGTGCGGATGTTGATTGCTTTGATCATGGAAGTAGAGAATTCCTGAATGGTGTCTGCCATGTCGCTCTTGCAGGTAAGATAAAACTTAGCCAGTCCATCAAGGTCAATGCTATAGCCACTTTTCAGTAGTTCTATGGTGCAGTTGACCATATCTGCCAGGACGTGGTAGATTGTGCCTTCACTGATGCCTGTTGCATGGTTTGCCATGTGCTTAGCCAAAAGTCGTAAGCCAATGGTTTCTCTACTTTGCAGTGTTGCTGCAATTTTCTTCTCGCTCTCGGCATCTCCTGGGTTTACCAAACGAAGACTGAGGGAGTATGGGATGCTCCCAATTTGGTTGTTTGCCATAATTAAATAGGTTTAAAAGGTTATTTTGGTTGGCTGGGCAACGTTACTATGGTTGCGTGCCAAACCTGCATAATGTTCCACATTAAAGAAAGG
>JAEEGL014571613.1_pt1 | contig 10562 bp, 10 predicted proteins | sample 9134231 | NCBI WGS metagenome assembly JAEEGL01 (sample SAMN16246548, study PRJNA631951) | gut metagenome | biome: gut microbiome; feature: rumen; material: fiber-attached | host: Bos | place: Iran: Karaj | collected 2018-10
ATGATGAGCAGCGGAGTAACAGGAATCTCCGGACTTGATGCATCCAATTCTTCTTTCTTTGGAAAAGGAATTGATGCGGAAACAATGGCAAGCTATGTAACTGAGCACAGCTTTGACAATAACCAGTTTGTATGGACAACTAACTCCAAGGGTGAAGATGTTATTCAGATGTCAGAGGAGCAGTGGAGTCTTGTTCAGAATCTTGATGTAAATATTTTCTATGATGATGGTACGGGATACGTTGACCTCGGACTTGATAACTCCTATGATATCGACGATGACGGCAATCCGGTTGCACCTTCAGACAGGACATGGATATCAATCAATAAGCAGCCTGTTGAGTACATTCGCATAGATACTCAGGGAGATGAGAACAGCTATGCAATAATGGGAAGAGTTCCATGCTTCATCAACGATGTAAGAGCTAACCTTATTCTTATATTTGATTCAGAAAATGAAGACGGATATGTGGCAGGTGTGTGCTACGATTATGTCGAGGGTGAGACAGAGACCATTGCGAAAAATCTCACAGAACTGCAAACTGGTGATAGAATAGATTTTGTTTGCGACTTCTATGACTATGATGAGAACTTTCAGGATAAGTATCACCTCGGTGAGACTTTGACTGTGGAGGGAAGCATGGCAGACCTTCACATTTCCAACACAACAGTTGGTGATGGCAAGGTACGTGTGACCTTCAAGATTACAGATATTTATGGGCAGGAGCATTGGACACCTGCCAAGGAGTATTAAGCCTTAATGGGAAATTATATTGTATTTGATCTGGAATGGAATCAGGGAAAAACAGTAAAGGAGAGAAATGGAAAATCTCTTCCTTTCGAGATAATAGAAATCGGAGCAGTGCGTCTTGATGAGAACAGAAACAGGACCGGAGAATTCAGCCGCCTTGTCCGTCCTCAGGTTTATAAAAAGATGCATAAGATTACAGAGGACCTGATTCACATTTCAATGGAAGATCTTCAGAGCGGTGATGATTTTGTAACAGTCATCACTGACTTCCTCGAATGGTGCGGAGAGGAACCGACCTTCTGCACCTGGGGACCCCTTGATCTTACAGAACTTCAGAGGAACATGGACTTTTTTGACCTGCCTCTTCTTTCAGACAGACCGCTTCCATTCTACGATGTGCAAAAGCTTTTCAGCATCCAGTACGAGGATGGAAAGATGAGAAGATCCTTAGAGCATGCGACAGAGAGTCTCGGTATGAAAAAGGATTCAGCTTTTCACAGAGCCTTAGCGGATGCGGACTACACAGCCCAGATTTTTTGTGAGCTTAGCCGCAAGGTATTTTACAACTACTCCTTTGACAATTATGTCACACCAAAGACTAAGGATCAGGAAGTTCATATTGTTTTTGAACACTATGCAAAGTATATCTCACGAGAGTTTAAATCAAAGGAAGAGCTTTTATCTGACCCTGAAGTAATGGGAACAAAATGCTATCTTTGTAATAAGCCGATAAAGAGAAAGGTCAAATGGTTTTCAAATAACGGAAAGCATTTTTACAGTGTATCTCTTTGCAAAGAGCATGGCTTTATGAAGGCAAAGGTCAGATTAAAGAAGGCGGAAAGCCAGAAATATTATGCTGTAAAAACCTTAAAATTCATCACCGATAAGGAGATGGAGGAGATGAAGGCTAAATCGGAAAAAAAGAGCTATAACAGGTTGGGAGACCATAAGAAAAAGCGGACTGATTAATTTTAGCCCGCTCTTTTTATAGACATTTTAAAGTCTTGGTCCGTTTCGTTTTCTTGCTTCTCGTTTTCTTCTGTTAAGTCTCTTTCTGTCTTCGCGGCTTACACCGGTACTGTATGCTCCGATAAGAGAGGATACATATATCAGGAAGACAAGTGATCCACCTGCAATTGAGATAAGAATTATTATGAATTTGATATTTATATATATCATGCTGGCAGCAGCTTCCGGATTCACATCAGAGGAAAGAGCTGCATTCTGAGAAATAATAATATGCCCTGAACCAACAGGAACACCGTTAAAGCTGTAATTGATAGTGGCTATATGTCCTGTACTTTCCGCGTCCTCATCGTAGGATACTGTGGATACTGCATCTGACAGAGAAGAGGTCACAGGAAGTATTACATAATCTGATTTTGCAAATTCCAAAAAGGAGCTCTGTGTGGTGAAGAAGTCCTTATCTGATGAGAAAAAGGAATTGTCCTTGGGGATATATCCGTTTTCTTCACTTTTAACATTAACTGTCTTGAAGTTATTAAAGCCGTAATCAAAAAGTGTAACTGTATCAGTAAACTGTGCCGGGGATTCCTCCATAAATACAACACAGACAAGCTTCATTCCGTTTTTCTCGGCGCAGGTTACAAGTGTTTCTCTGGCAAGATCGGTGTAACCTGTTTTTCCTCCGATTATTCCTTCGTAGGAAACCTCGCCTGTTATAAGCTTATGCTTGTTATTAAGATAAAAATCATCAGGCTGACCGGCACTTGGTTCAAAGTGATATCTTGGAGTATTACCAACTCTGCAAAGAAGTTCATTTGAGAAAAACTGAGCAGATATCAGAGCCAGGTCATAGGCACTTGTGTAGTGGTTTGGATCCTGAAGACCGTTCGCATTGGCAAAATGAGTATTGGTGCAGCCAAGGGACTTTGCCTTTTCGTTCATGAGATCAATAAAGCCATCAATTGAACCACTCACATGCTCAGCGACTGCGTTGGAAACCTCGTTGGCACTTCCGACCATTATTCCGTAAAGACATTCCTCCAGTGACAGGTACTCACCTGCATCCATACCGATCTTGGAACCATCGGCGGGAACTGAATGAATTGCATCGTATGTAAAATCGACCCTGTCATCGAGGCTTGCATTTTCTACAGCGAGAAGACAGGTCATGATCTTCGTGGTACTGGCAGGATATAATTCCTCATGTATATTTTTCTCATAGAGAATCGTTCCTGTATTAACATCCATAAGGATAGCAGCTTCGGCACCGATCTGAGGGCCTTCTGGCCATCCCGGAATCTCATTACTTTGTATAGGAAGCTCTTTTCTTGAGGCTGCAGCACTTTCTAAATCGGTTTCTGCATGGCTTACAAATGTGTTCGTAAGAAAAATAGCAATAAATGAGAATATTAATGCACCTCTATTCAGTTTTTCCACAAAATATCTGCGATTCATTAAAAACTCCTTATAGCAACATTCTGCTAATCTATGATACACTAAAAGAGGATAAAACCAAAGATAAAGCTGCAAAAAACTTTTCAATAAGTGGCTATTGGCGTATTCTCTATTTATGGTACAATTAATTTATATTTGAAAGGTGATTTTTTATATGCGGCTTAGAAATGTAGCCGGATCCAGAGAGAGGATTGCTGAAAGTCCCTTTACCATCGATAACCCGGAAGAGAACAAGGGTAAATGGAAAGAGGTTTTCGGGAATGACAATCCTATCAGAATAGAGGTTGGAACCGGAAAAGGAAGATTTATTATGGATATGGCTGAGGCCAATCCTGACATCAACTACGTTGGAATTGAGAAATACTCAAGTGTTCTTTTAAGAGCAGTACAGAAGCAGACAGAGCGGGAGCTTACAAATGTAAGATTTATCCGAATGGAAGCTGAGATCATTACAGAGGTCTTTGAGGAGAATGAAGTAGACAGGATTTACCTTAACTTTTCAGATCCCTGGCCCAAGGACAGACATGCTCAGAGAAGACTTACATCAAGTACTTTTCTTAGAAGATATGATCAGATATTAAAAAAAGACGGACAGTTGGAATTTAAAACAGATAACAGAGGCCTTTTTGATTTTTCACTTATGGAGCTGAATACTGCAGGCTGGCATGCAGAGGCAGTTACATATGATCTTCATAATGATTCATCCATGAATGAAGGTAACATAATGACAGAATATGAGGAGAAGTTTTCCGCAAAAGGAAATCCGATCTTCAAATATATTATCAAGCGGTAGGGTTGTTACATTATTTTATGCAAAGCGATAGTACTTATCGCGGAAAGAGGTGGACGATGGCTGAGTACACATTTACAACAGACAACTTTGAGGAAGAAGTTCTCAACAGTAAGCTTCCGGTTCTTATTGACTTTATGGCTGACTGGTGCGGACCTTGCAAGATGATGGCTCCTATGATTGACGAGTTTGCCAAGGAGTATGACGGAGAGCTTAAGGTTGGCAAGATAAACGTGGATGAGCAGCCTGAGATTGCTCAGAAATACGGAGTTATGTCCATTCCTATGTTTGCTTTTATTAAGGATGGCGAGCTTGTAGATCAGGCAGTTGGCGCACAGAGCAAGGCTAAGTTGCAGAGCATGATCGACAAGGTTGTTTCTTGAATGTAATTAAATTAAATTATGTGATAATATAGAGTTCGGGTAGACAACCAAGTCTGCCCGAGCTGTTTTTAATTTACTGGAAATTATTTTTATATGGGGGAGATGTTGACCAAGGGATTTCCCGGAGGAGAAGTCATGTCGGACAATATCAGGAATTTTAACGACTACAGAAAAAAGATAATAAATGATGAACAGGCAACAGAGGAAATAAATATTGAGATTCAGGATCCGCTGGATTTTTTAAGTGCAGAGGAGAGAGAAGAATACTACAGAACCCAGCATGAAGCCATGGACAGGGAAAGAGAAAGCCTCAGCGAGGATTCGGATGAGTTTTATCTGGATGAGGATTTTGAGGTAGAGTACGAAGAACCTGTGAGAGAACCTGAAAGACCCAGAGCTGAAAGCAGTAGGAGAGAATCTGCAAGAGAAAGATCTGAAAGCAGAGACAGAGAACCTGCTCCTACTAAAAAGGAGAGACGACCTGAACCCAAGAAGGAAAAAAAGCGTCCTGAGCCTCCTAAGAAAGAGAAAAGAAGGCCTGAACCCAAAAAAGAAAAGCAGGAATTTATTAGGAAAAAGCACCGTAAGGAAGTAGAAAGAAGAGATACTGAAGACGATTACGATGATGAAGAGAATGAATTTCTTCCTCTTTTAATAGTAAGGATTTCTTCTATTATTACAGGTGTTGTAATACTGGTACTGATTGGAATGATCTTAAAGAATAAGGTATATGACAAATACTTTGTGCCAGATCCTGACGAAGAGACCACCACTGAAACAGTTGTTGGAGAGCTTGCCGGGTATTCCAAGACCGGTGATAAGATCGTAACTACTGCAGACCTTAATCTTAGAAATACACCCAGCACTGCAAGTGATGACTTTATTGTAGTTCAGGTACCGCAGGGCACCGTCCTTGACAGAGTTGCTGTCAGCGATGACGGTGAGTGGGCACAGATTCAGTACGAGGGTCAGCTTTTATTCTGTGTTATGAAATACGCTCAGGTTCAGGAATAAAAGTTGTGGATCCAGGAACAGAATCCATCAAGAGCATCTGAAATATCATCCTTTTGCATGCACAAGGAATTGATTTTATCAAAGATCTCTTCAGATGTGATTTTGTTATCCAGGGCAGATGAGAGTTTATCTGCATTGGTTTTTTCGAGGGCATTTACATCCATATGAATAAGAATATCCTCATAGAGTTGTTCAACGCTTGTGAACAGATGGGGATATTTTTTGCGGATGTAGGAAAACTCATCGAGATAGCTTTCTCTTCTCTGAAGAAGGAAAAGAATATAAACCGGCTCGAAGATTTCACGAGGCTCTATTTCTTCCATATAAGAACCGTCCTCGTAGTCAAGACCGGATGCGTAGTATTCACATACCTCCTGTACAAGGGGGCTTACGTGTGAGTCGTCATATAATTTTTGTAATTCGAGTGTAAATGATTCTTTCATAATTAATAATGATACAACAACGAGGAACGATATGCGAATAGGAATTTTTGATTCCGGTATAGGCGGACTATCAGTTTTACATGAGGCTTACCACAGATTTCCCGATGAGGAATATATTTTTTATGCAGATACCAAGCACGTACCCTATGGAACCAAGTCTGAGGATGAGATAAAGGGATATGTGGATGGCATAGTGCGCTTTCTTATAGAAAAGAAGGTGGATGCTATCGTAATAGCCTGCAATACTGCCACCAGTGTAGGCGCTTCCATGGTAAGACAAAAATACGATCTTCCCATACTTGGTATGGAGCCCGCAGTTAAGCCTGCAGTGGAGGAGTCTCCCGAGGATGAAAGAAGAATCCTTGTTATGGCAACTCCCGTTACCTTAAGAGAGAAGAAGCTTGAGATGCTTCTTAACAGAGTGGATATAGGGCACAAGGCTGATCTTCTTGAGATGCCGGGACTCGTAACCTTTGCTGAAAAAGAAGAATTTGAAGGTGATGAGGTGAGGGAATATATAAGGCAGCGCTTTAAGACTCTTGATGCTTCAGACACAAAATATAGTGGTCTTGTTCTTGGCTGCACTCATTTTAATTATTTTAAGCCTTTATATAAGGAAATTCTCGGTGACAACATACATCTTATAGATGGAAATCACGGAACAATCAATCATCTTGGGGATGTTATGGGGTTAAAAGCTAAAAACACTCCAGATAATGAGATTATTTTTAATGAACCACAAGATATAGTGGTTAGGTTCAAGACGACATACTACGAGTCAGGAGACGAAATAACGGATACCGTAAGGCTCTCAAAATACCTCAGAATGCTGAGCAGGCTTGAGTTTGTGAGAAATTTTCGCTAACGATAAATTGTTACTTGATTTATACAATATAATGTATTATAGTTTATATATAGCCACAAGATATAGTTTCGGGTGGCTATTATTTTTCTAAAAATTTAAATTTATCCATATATTTCCAGGGGGTTAACCAGTGAAGATTATAAAGAGAAGCGGAAAAGAAGTTACTTTTGATGGCTCAAAAATTTTGGCAGCTATCGAGAAAGCAAATAAGGAAGTGACTCCGGATCAGAGCTTGTCTGACGATCAAATTAAAAATATCGGCGCGCAGGTAGAGGAGAAGTGCGGAAAGCTTACCAGAGCTGCCAGCGTAGAAGAAATCCAGGATATGGTTGAGGATGGTCTCATGCAGTCCGGGAAGTTCGAGGTTGCCCGTAAGTATATAACCTATCGTTATCGTCATGCTCTTGTTCGTAAGTCTAATACTACAGATGAGCAGATCATGTCACTTATCGAGTGCAGTAACGAGGAGGTTAAGCAGGAGAACTCCAACAAGAATCCCACTGTAAACAGTGTACAGAGAGATTACATGGCTGGAGAGGTTAGCCGTGATATCACTCGCAGATTCCTTCTGCCCGAGGATGTTGTTAAGGCTCACAAGGATGGAATCATCCATTTCCATGATTCTGACTACTTTGCTCAGCATATGCACAACTGCTGTCTTGTAAACCTTGAGGATATGCTTCAGAACGGAACAGTTATTTCAGAGACTATGATCGAGCGTCCCAAGAGCTTTTCAACTGCCTGCAATATAGCAACACAGGCTATTGCACAGATAGCAAGCTCACAGTACGGCGGACAGAGTATCACTCTTTCACACCTTGTTCCTTTTGTAGATGTCAGCAGACAGAAGTTCAGAAGAGAAGTGCGCCAGGAGTTCATCGATGCACACATGGAAGCAACAGATGAGCAGATAAAAGAGATTGCTGAGATGCGTGTCCGCAAGGAAATCGAGCGCGGTGTTCAGGTTATCCAGTACCAGGTTATCACATTAATGACAACCAATGGACAGGCACCTTTCATTACAGTATTTATGTATCTTGACGAGGTTCCTGAAGGACAGCTCAGAGATGACCTTGCACTTGTTATCGAGGAGATGCTCAAGCAGAGAATCATAGGTGTTAAGAATGAGAAGGGAGTTTATATTACTCCTGCATTCCCTAAGCTTATTTATGTTCTTGATGAGGACAATATCAAGGAGGGTACACGTTACTGGTACCTCACTCAGCTTGCTGCAAAGTGCACTGCTAAGAGAATGGTTCCGGATTACATCTCTGCAAAGAAGATGAAGGAATACAAGGGCGGCGACGTTTATCCCTGCATGGGATGTAGAAGCTTCCTTACAGTAGACAGTGAAGATACTGATGAGGGACTTTGCAACAAGGGCAATATCTCCAAGGCTCAGAACTACGACGAGGGTGAGCACAAGTATTACGGACGTTTTAACCAGGGTGTTGTTACTATAAATCTCGTTGATGCAGCCTGCTCTTCAGGCGGTGACGAGGAGAAATTCTGGGAGATCATGGATGAGCGCACAGAGCTTTGCAAAAAGGCATTAATGTGCAGACATAACCGTCTTCTTGGAACTCCTTCAGATGTAGCACCTATTCTTTGGCAGAACGGTGCCCTTGCAAGACTTAAGAAGGGAGAGACAATTGATAAGCTCCTTTATGGCAACTATTCAACAATCTCTCTTGGATACGCAGGTCTTTGTGAATGTACTAAATTCATGAAGGGCGTTACACATACAGATCCCGCTGGAAAGGATTTTGCACTCAGAGTTATGCAGTTCATGAATGACAAGTGTGCAAAGTGGAGAAAGGAAACAAACATCTCCTTCAGTCTGTATGGAACACCACTTGAGTCTACTACTTACAAATTTGCCAGAGCACTTCAGAAGCGCTTTGGAATGATTCCTGGAGTAACAGACAGGAACTATATTACAAATAGTTATCACGTTCATGTAACTGAGAAGATCGATGCCTTCACAAAGCTCAAGTTTGAGTCTGAGTTCCAGGCACTTTCTCCGGGAGGAGCTATCAGCTATGTAGAGGTTCCTAACATGAACAACAACATTGAGGCCGTTCTTTCTGTAATGCAGTATATTTATGAGAATATAATGTACGCCGAGCTCAATACAAAGAGTGATTATTGCCAGTGCTGTGGCTATAATGGCGAGATACAGATCGAGAATGACATCGATGGTAAGCTGATCTGGAAGTGCCCTAACTGCGGTAACACTGATCAGTCCAAGATGAACGTGGCAAGACGTACCTGTGGATACATTGGAACCCAGTACTGGAACCAGGGTAGAACACAGGAGATAAAAGAAAGAGTATTGCACCTTTAATATGAATTACGCTGAGATAAAAACTACAGACATTGCAAATGGAGTAGGAATCAGGACATCTCTTTTTGTATCGGGATGTACTCACCACTGCAAGGGCTGCTTTAACGAGGAAACATGGGATTTTAATTTCGGAAAGCCCTTCACGAAGGAAGTGGAGGACGAGATAATTGAATCCTTGCGCCCTGATTTTGTAAAGGGGCTTACAATCCTTGGTGGTGAGCCCATGGAAGTAGTTAATCAGAAGGCTCTTCGCCCTTTTATTGAGAGGGTAAAAAATGAGCTTCCTGATAAAAATATCTGGATTTATTCCGGATATGTGTGGGAAGAGCTTAACGACAAAAACAATAAGCGCTGCCACAGTGAGGACACGGAAGCAATTTTATCCATGATTGATACTCTTGTGGACGGAGAATTTGTTATCGACCTTAAAAATATCTCACTAAAATTCAGAGGTTCATCGAACCAGAGAATCATAAAGGTTCAGGATACATTAAAAGAAGGAAAGATTGTTCTTTCTGAATTGAATAACTGATTATGAAAATAGCTGCCGGAAATATTTCCGACAGCTATTTATTATTTTAAGTTATAAAGCTTTCTTGCGTTTTCTTCAGTTATGGCAATTACTTCCTCGGCAGTAATGCCCTTGATTTCTGCAATCTTTGCAGCAACAAGAGGAAGATTTAATGAGGAATTGCGTTTTCCTCTATAGGGCTCCGGAGAAAGATAGGGAGAGTCAGTTTCAAGTACGATCTGCTCGATGGGAGCATATTCTACAACCTCTCTTAATTTTCTTCCGTTTTTGAAGGTAATGACTCCGCCAACTCCAATATAGAAGCCCATGTTCAGATATTCTCTTGCAACTTCAACAGAATATGAAAAGCAGTGGATATCTCCTCCGATTTCTTCAGTCTTAAGGGCCTTCATGATATCCATAGTATCCTTTGCGGCGTCACGGGAATGAACAATGATAGGAAGCTTTACTCTTCTTGCCATTTCAATCTGGGCTTCGAACCATTTTTTCTGAATATCCTTTGAGGGCTCATCATAGTGATAATCAAGACCGATTTCACCAACGGCTACGGCCTTTTCATTAGAGCACATATCCTCTAGCCATCTTAGCTCGTCATCATCCATTTCAGCGCAGTCACTTGGATGAACTCCAATAGTTGTGTAAATAAAAGGGTATTTCTTAGTAAGCTCCAAGGACATCTCAACTGTCCTTTTACTTGCAGTGGCATTTACAATAGTACCGATGCCATTTTCCTGCATTGATGAGAGGAGTTCTTCTCTGTCTGCATCAAAGGCCTCATCATCAAAATGTGCGTGTGTTTCAAAAATCATTAATTACTCCTGAGGTTTTATTTATTTAGTTCATCATATAAAAGATTGGAAATATCGGCAAATTCCTGAAGGCCAAGCTTTTCTCCTCTTATAGAAGGATTAATTGAAAGCTTTTCAAGAGCAGCGACTCCCTGCTCTCTGGATAGACCAAGATTTCCGTTTGTAACACCGTTAGCCAGAGTTTTTCTTCTCTGTGAAAAGGCAGCCC
>JAEEGL014918007.1_pt1 | contig 10562 bp, 6 predicted proteins | sample 9134231 | NCBI WGS metagenome assembly JAEEGL01 (sample SAMN16246548, study PRJNA631951) | gut metagenome | biome: gut microbiome; feature: rumen; material: fiber-attached | host: Bos | place: Iran: Karaj | collected 2018-10
TATTTATTTGAAACTCCCTAAAATAAAAGCTTTAGTAACAAAACAGGGGTGTCAGAGTTGACACTACCTATAATTGCACGGAGGTATAGTTATGGAGCATATTTCGGAATTCAGGCGGAGGCTGAGCCTCATATTGAAAGCGGTGGTGGTGCTGTCCGCTGCCATCGGCGTTTTCTTAAGCGCTTATGCAGGCAGAAAATCCTTTATGGGTGGCAGCAGGGTGTTTATGTATTTCACGATACAGTCCAACATAGCCATAGCGGTCATTTGCGCTATCGGTCTTTTCCTGCTCTTGCAAAAGAAAAATGTCGGTGAAGTATGGCAGGTGATTAAGTTCGTGGGAACGGTGTCTATAACGCTTACCGGTGTTGTGTTCGGATTTGTGCTGGCACCCACATTGGGTGCGAATGCATGGAATATTCAGAACACCCTGACGCATCTGGTGGTGCCGGTGACAGCAGTGGCAGACTTTTTCGTGACAGCACCGGGAGCCGGTATACGCAAAAGAAATGTGTTTTATGTGATAATACCGCCGCTTCTGTATGCCATATATGCGGGCATAGGATATGTAAATAACTGGCAGTTCTCGGGAGGATACAATTACCCGTATTTTTTCCTGAACTGGGGAAGCCCTGCCGGAGCCTTCGGCTTTACGAATGAACTTCCCTTTATGGGGACCGCATGGTGGATACTGGCACTGCTGATCTTTCTCATAGTGATAGGGTATGTCTATCTGATAATCGCGGATCTGTTTGGAAAGAGGTTGGAAAAGAGAAAATCATAATACTGTCAGAGGAAAAGGTCGGTTGTGACCTTTTCTTACTATGACCATAAAAAAATATTGCCTGTATACAGCTTTTTCGTGTAAAATGCATCTTATAAAACTTGCGAAGCAAGTTTGAAAAATTTTATGCAATAAAAATTTTCGAAGCCCGTAAGGGCTTATATGATTTGACAATAGAAATCATGAAATGATTTCTATTGTACAGAATTGATAGATTATCTGATACCAGAAATCATGAAATGATTTCTGCTGTACAGAATCGATAGAGAGTAAAAGATTTGACAATAGAGATCCGCAAATTCGAGGAAAAATACAGTATGAATATAAAAGCTGCAAATAAATTTATGCAGGCTGCCATAGAGGAGGCGTACGAGGGCATAAATGCCGGACACGGCGGTCCTTTCGGCAGTGTGATAGTGAAAGACGGAGAGGTGGTGGGCTACGGACATAACCGTGTCTTGTCGGAAAACGATCCTACCTGTCACGGAGAGGTGGATGCCATACGAAACACCTGCAAAAGGCTTGGAACCCATGATCTTTCGGGGTGTGTGATCTATACCACCGGCGAACCATGTCCTATGTGTCTTTTCGCGTGTATGTGGGCGGGTATTGACAAGATTTACTACGGATGTAATCTGGAAGACAACAGCAGGATAGGCTTCAGAGACAAACGCTTTGATGAGCTTGCAGGCGGGCGGGATAAGCTGGGAGATTATCTAACCTGTATCGACAGGGATGCCTGCCTTGAACTTTTTGAGGATTACAGCAGGTCGGATCATAAAATATATTGAAATTCAAGGATTGTGGAAGTGCGGGTCACGAAACAATCCCTGAATCAGTGATTGACTCTTGAATCATATTGTGTTTTTTAACGGGAAGTTTAGCAGTGAATAAAATCCGGAACATAGCGGTATGGTTGGCGTGGTTTTGTTTCGGTCAGAAAGAGGAATTTATGGAGCACGGATTTGAAAAGCGTTTTATACCGGATTCACCGGCTCAGAGACTTTGCGAAGCCATGGGGCTCGGTTTTAATCTCGGTAATACACTGGATGCTACAATGGGCGGAAAACACGGTATCACGGGTCTGGATCTCGAGACAGCCTGGGGGAATCCTAAGACCACCAGACAGATGATATCCGCAATACGCGCGGGCGGTATTAAGACCATGAGAGTGCCGGTGAGCTGGCATGACCATGTGAGCGGTACTGATGATAAGATAGACAAGGCATGGCTTGATCGTGTTTGCGAGATCGTGGGGTGGTGCCTTGATGAGGATATGTTCGTGCAGCTCAATACACACCATGATATTGTGGATGGTTATCTGGTGCCGGGCGATGCGGGATTTCCGAGGGCGAAAGCATTTATGGAAAATGTCTGGGGACAGCTGGCGGAGACATTCCGTGATGTGGACGGAGAAAAGCTTTTGTTTGAGTCCATGAATGAGATCCGCATGCGCGGAGAAAAATACGAGTGGACGCCGGATTATGAGGATCCGGGCTGTGTCAGCGCCATGGAAAACATCAACAGGCTGAACGAGGCATTTTTGAAAACAGTCAGAAATGCAGGTGGCGAGAATGCACAGAGATATCTGATCATACCCGGATACTCAACCTCCACGGAGGGCGTTTGCTGGGACGGATTCAGACTGCCGGAAGACAGTGCGCAGGGGCGGCTTCTGGTCGCATCCCACGTGTATTCACCGGCGCACTTTACTTTTTTACTGAAGGAAGGAGAAAACCAGCTCACTTTTGATCCCGGTGACAGGGCATCTACGGCACCTGTCGATGAGAGGCTTGAAAAGCTTTATGATAAGTTTGTAAAGAACGGTATACCGGTCACCATAAACGAGTTCGGTGCAGTGGATAAGGATAACGATCCGGAGCGTACAAAATGTCTCGGATATACCGTGGCAAAGGCACGTAGCCTTGGTATACAGTGCTGCTACTGGGATAACGGCAAGTTAAAAGAATATGGAGACGGAATGGCTATATTTGACCGCAATACATGTACATTTATCCACAGGGAGATGCTGGATGCGATGCTGTAGGGAAAGGATATTTTCAGTCGCGATTTTACGGATGCGTGCTGTGAAATATGCCTTGTGTGACACGTGATAATATGTTACAATAGTCTATGTTTATCGGGTGTTGACAAAAGCCCGTATCAGTGAAGCTTTGTATGGTCAATGACATTGATTTTATGCCGGATTCAGGAGGGTTTTTATTATGTTTGATGCAGACAGTACTGTATTTATACCTACCGCTCCAAAGGAGGAGGATGCGACAGTTCGTGTTGCGCAGCCGAAGCTCTATGTTTTCTGTGGGGGAGATATTGCTGAATATATATTGATGGGGCAGCAACAGATGGGACGTCCCACGGAAAAGAACGTTCCGTCAATATCCATACCGGACGGACATGTTTCCAGACGGCACGGGTATTTTGAGACAGTCGGTGCAGAGGTAAAATATGTTGCACAGGAGACAGCCAACGGTATCTATCTGAATGGCAGGAATATACCTGCCGGTGAGAGCGTTGTAATGCGCGACGGTGATGAGCTTCATATACCGGTGGGCGGTGATGAGGTTGACGTAGTGCTGGTGGTAGCAATGTCGGATGAGCGTATCCAGATGTGGAGAAGTCTTGCCAATGCTTCCAGGGATGAGCTCACAGGCCTTCCAAACCGCAAGGCATACACGGCATGGTTCCAGAAACGCGTTATGGGTGGCGAGCTGGATCACTCGTGCCTGTTCATACTGGATATAGATAAATTCAAGGGCATTAATGATACATACGGTCATGAGGAAGGCGATCACGCGCTCGTAACCCTGGCTAATCACCTTAAGGAAGCGATGGCAACAGAGTATCATGCAGGCCGCTGGGGCGGTGACGAGTTTGTGGGTGTTATCGATGCGAGCGCAGAGAAAGCATATGAGATACTGACTGCAATGCGTGAAAAGATAGCAGCACATAAGGTTGATGATCTTTTTAATATGACCATCAGTGCCGGTATCGTAGATATAGGCAAGATGAAAGATACCGAGCGCAACATCCACAGGATGATAGAATTTGCGGACACCGCCTTGTACGAGGCCAAAGAGGGAGGCCGCAATTGCGTACACATCTGTAACTGACGTAATATTATTCTTCATGAGAGGCTTATGGTAAAACACAGGTCTCTCTTGTTGATTTTTAAAAGGAGAAGCATTATGAGAGCACACAGGAGAATATCGGCGGTGATCGTGGCGATCGCAGTATCGCTGTCATCATTGATGATCCCGCAGCCGGTGAGGGCTGCCTCAGATTATATTATCGAGGATACGATGCTGGATTTTGCGAGCAGCGGAAGTTATACCGTCAAGTTTGCAAATGATGAGATAGAGAGATATGTGCCTGTATACATCGGCAAAAAGGGAATTATATCCATACAGTATGAAGTCAGCGAGGGCGATGTTGCATTTATCGATGCTTTGGATGATGTGAGTTCTGTTGACACCAAGCAGTTTAAGATCGTGGTTGGTGATGATTATGTTGATTATAATTTCTTTACTTTCATAGGCGCAGAAGATGAAGTGACCGGTTTCGCATCGTTTTCTTATCAGGAGGATGAGGGAGAGCTTTTCTACCTGGATGTTACAGTGCTTTCAACAGAGTATTATCAGGCATATGCCGACAATACGTGGAGCGACCTGCCTAAGACCGAGCAGGACCGCATAGTGGACGAGCTCCTGGGAAGAGGCAAATCGGTGACCATCAAATGGGAATTCAGTGAGATAGATATAGATAAGTTGAGCCTTGAGGAGACCGATGTTACACTTGCTACTAAAGGCAAGCTTTCGAAGATAAAGCTTGAGCCTGTCGTAAAGCCTGAGTTCGCCACTAATACAGAGCTTTTATGGTCATCATCCAACACTAAGGTTGCGAAGGTTTCGGACAAAGGAGTTGTGACTGCAGTAGGTAAGGGCAAGGCGAAGATCACAGGAAAAACCCGGGACGGCTCCGGCAAGAGAGTCACATGCAAGGTCAAGGTAGTAGACCGTAATATTTCCCTGGGAACGGATAATATTAGTATAGGTCTCAAAGAAAAGGCAACTCTTTCCGCAAAGGTGATCCCGGAGGAGAAATACTCATGGAAAGTTAAAGACGGCAGTATAGTAAGCGTAAATAAAAAAGGTGTCATAAAGGGCAAAAAGACAGGTTCTACTACGGTTTATATAGAAACTGCGACAGGTGCCAAGGCATCTTGCAAGGTTACCGTATTCGAGCGTAAGGTGACATTGGATAAGAGTTCCGTAAAGTTAAGCGTCGGCTCCACCGCATCGGTTTCAGCAAAGGTTACTCCGTCGGAGTCTTACACCTGGTATTCTAATGATGACAGCGTGGCGGTAGTGGACGGAAACGGAAAGATCACAGGTGTAAATGCAGGGACAACATCTGTATATGCAGTGTCTGCCAGCGGCGCAAAGAGTAGTAAATGCGCAGTAACGGTTGAGAAAAAAGCTGATGTTACTGTCGATGATACTGTCAAGACTCCGGTTCTGTCAGTGAATAATAAGACAGTATACAAAGGCAACACGATAAAAGTAACCCTGGAGAGCGGTTCACAGGGCGGAACATGGAAATGTTCTTCGGGATTTACAATAGTGTCTTCGAGCCAGACAGAGATCATTCTGAAGGCGGGAAGCGCAGGAATCGGTTCGGTGACTTATACAGTAGGCGGCAAGAGCGCTGTTGTAAATGTTGAAGTTGTGGATCTGTTCGGATAGAGTTTGGAGTTTGAAATGACAAGAGACGATTTGCGGCAGTATGAGCCGTTTTGGGATAGCTGGTATATAGAGGAATCTCTGGGTCATGGCAGTTTCGGTGATGTTTACAGGATAAAGAGGGAAGGTCACGGCAGGGTTTTCTATTCGGCGTTGAAGATAATGTCTTTTCCAAAAGATAAGGCTGAAGCTGATGAGATGCTCATGACCTGTGGCGGTTCCTATGAGGAAGCCCAAAAGCGTTATGATGAGATCTTAAACGGGATCCTGGGTGAGATCGACATAATGGAACAGCTCAAGGGCCATACCAATATCGTGAGCTATGAGGATCACAAGATCATAGAGCACAACGAGGGCAAAGAGCTGGGCTATGACATCTTTATCAGGATGGAACTTTTGCGTGATCTTTCACACTGCGTGCTGGAGGATCAGGAGCATTATCTGTCTGAGTCCGAGGTCATAAAGGTGGGCATGGATATGTGCGACGCGCTTGCACTCTGCCACCACAGGAACATCATACACAGGGATATAAAGCCTGCAAACATATTCGTGTCGCAGGACGACAATTACAAACTCGGTGATTTCGGTATCGCGAGAAGTGTGTCTGATATGCATCTGACGATGTCATTTAAGGGCACATACAATTTCATGGCGCCGGAGATATTCAACCGCGATAAATATGATAAGCGGGCGGATATATACTCGCTTGGTATAGTGCTCTACTACATGATGAACAATTTCAGGGTCCCGTTTTATGACGGTAGTTCCGGAGTGGCAGGCATGAATATGAAGGAGGACGCTCTCACGAAACGCATGAGAGGTGACAGACTTCCGAATCCGGCCAATGCTTCGGTTGAGTTTTCCGCCGTTATACTGAAGGCCTGTGAATATGATCAGAGAAAGCGTTTTGCAACGGTAGAAGAGTTCAAGGAAGCGCTGATGGCTTTGTCCAGGGGAGACCGGGTTGTCACAGGTGTTTTCGCTGCACCGGTCTCGAACGATGATGATGAGGGCACGGTGGCTTCTGTTGCAGGCAGAAGCATTTCTGGTGATGATAATGATGCGACTGTAGCATCGGTAGGAGGACGAGATATCCCGGATGACAATGATGCCACAGCGGCATCGGTGAGGGGTCGGAATGTATCGGAAGATGATGAAGCAACCGTGTTGTCATCTGCTTCGCGGAACATATCAATGAATGACGATGGTGACGCTACTGTCTTATCGACTACAGGCGGTACTCCGCCAGCAAAAAAGAAACCGGATGAACCTGCGAAGGATTCACAGCAAACCGAACAGACTCAGGCCTCAACCGGTGAAGGCGGCAGTAAGACGAAGATTGCTGTTATCGCAGCGGTCGTGGCATTGCTCATAATAGTTCCGCTTGCGGTTTATGTCATATCCCGTATCGGCAATGGCAATACTGAAGCCGTAACTGATGTTGTGGAAGATACCGTAGATGATGCATCAGACGGTGAGGCTGCTGTTTCGGAAGATAAGGCAGTTAGCGATAGCGACGCAGATGTTGCAGGTTCGGATACAGTTGATACGGATGTTACCGGTGATGGAGCGGGAACCGAAGAGGCTAAGCCAAAGTCAGATCCTAAGGTGGAGAATGTCAGGTGCAAGAGCGGCAGCAATAGTTTTTCATCTCTTACCACGGATCTCAATATTGATCTGACTACAGGCAATTTTGCAGTCGTGGGAGATACATTTGCGGACCTTCTCTTTGAGTGGGACGGGGATGCAGGTACTATAGTCATAACGGCAGAGGACAGTAAAAATGCAGGTTCAGCCCAGAATGTGGACGGAACTGTTTCCATCAAGAGCGGGGATTATGTATGGGAATTTCAGCCTGATTCGGATGAGTTTAACACCGCAACCGGCAAGATTCACATAACTGTGCTGGATTCGGCGGCATATAAGGGATTGGATGCCATACTGGCATGTCCGGACAGATCGGGGATATTGAGCATAGACCTCAACGAGTGCGGATTGAGCGATCTTTCGATATTGGAAGGCTGTGTGAATCTTGTGGTGCTGAACGCAGAGTTTAATGATCTCACGGATATTTCCGCATTGTCAGGCACACCGGCACTTCAGTTTGTCTCTCTGTATGGCAATGACAATCTTCAGGATATATCTGTTTTGTACGAGCTGGAACATCTTTCGTCGGTAAACCTGCCGGATCAGTTATCCGATAAGGCTGGAGATTTTGAATAAACGGCTGTATGGTGTCATGGTATACAGAGTAGACACGGACTTATACCGAATAGGCATGTTGGGTTGACTAAAAGATCGGTGGCATGTACATTAGATTTGGGAGTTTGTACCTGTCATCATAACAGATTTATGACAGATGCGGTTTTCAGCCGGTGGCATGCCGGCTGTAAACCGTATTAACTATATATTTGACGAGGAGATTGGTGTATGAAAAAACACAGGTTTGAGAGGAAGATCAGGGTTTTGAGTTTGGCGTTAGCGTTTTCGTTATGTTTTACCACGGTGTTCTCTCTGTCTGTTCTGACAGGGTATGGTCTCATGGTTTTTGCCAAGAAGACCAAGACGGCCATTGTTACATCCCAGATCGAGCTCAATAAGGCTTTGAGGGATTCGGCGGTCAATGACATCAAGATTAAGAGCGATGAAAAGGATCTAAAGATCAGAAAGGGCAACTATGGCGGAGTAAAGCTCACGATCAATGCGGCCAAAGCCAATATCATAAATAACGGCAGCAACTTTGATGGGATTACGATCCAAAATGCCGGTTCGTTCACGGAAAATGGTGATAATAATAATGTCGTGTCAAAGGACAGCCGGATAAAGGTGACGGTAAAAGCGGCATCAGACAATCTGAAGCTGGTGATCGCAAAGAAAAACTCAGAGGTGGACATTACCGCTGCAGGCAGCAACACCAGTCTTGCCATCACAAAGCCGGGCAACACGACAACTCTTGCTGTTAAAGAGAGTGCTGCGTCAACATTAGACTATGTAGATGCTTCTGATATAAGGCTTTGTAAAACCTCGTCTGCATCCGGCGGAGCTAGTGTTTCGTCAGTGGCTGTCAACGCTGCTTCAACACTTATAATAAAGGGTAGTGTCAGGGAACCGATCCCTGTAGAGATGACTGCCAATAAAGCTGCGCTTAAGTCTTCAGTTCGGACGAACGTTTCCGTATACGCAAAAGTTGATGTAATCTTCAAGAAGGGTGCTGAAGGCAGTACAGTAACCACCAAGAAGGACGGCGCAAGTGCAAAAGTTAAGAACAACACAAAGGGCACGGTTGAATTGATAGGTAAGTACGGTTCGGCGGTTATGGAGCCCGGTGACAAAGGAAAAGTATCGGATGCAATAAAAGATGATGCGGTCAGCTCTAATAATGTGACGACCGTTACCGGAAACACTGTTACCGGAAACACCGTAACCGGAAATACGGTAACAGGCAATACGGTAACAGGCAACAGCACCGGTGGCGGCGGTTCATCCGGCGGCGGTGGCGGAGGTGGTGGTAGCTATACACCGAGCAGCAGTTCCGGAGACGATAAAAAAACCGACACAGATACTAAACCGGATCCGGATCCGTCAGATGTAACGCCGTCTACAAATGTATTTGACTATGCTTCAACAAATACCATTTATCAGAAAAAATATATCAAGTTGGGTGATTATGATCGGTTATTGAGTTATGGTTATAGCGATCCGATAGAATGGGAAGTATTAGGTGAAGATGAAAATGGTCTATTAGTGATGTCTACCAGAGTAATGAGTTTGTCTACATATGGCGGATCGGATGATTCTACATGGGAGGATAGCTATCTCAGAAGTAGAATGAATGACGATATATATAGTGCCTTATTTACTTCAGAAGAGAAGCAGAAGATTAAGCCAACCATTGTGGACGATTGCACTACACCTGATTATTTGTTTGCATTGAGCATGGATGAGTTGGGAGAGTACTTTGGAGATACATTAAGGACAGTAGACGAAGAGAAGTATTCGCCTTATCTGATGGCTGAAGGTATCTATAGCATGGTGAGAACGAACATATTCCCAGGTACAGAAGGTACTGTTTGGGAAAAGATTAATGAGGACGAATACAATGATAATCTAAAAAAGCTGTTTTATACAGAGGACTGTATATACAAGGAAGAATACGATAGTTTGGATGATAGGAAGGCAAAATACTGGTCGTGGTGGCTACGGGATTCGATAGGTGATGGAAAAGCTCGGTATGTAAAATATAATGGCATGATTGGTGAGTACCCAATGTATACAGATTCTTTGGGTGTACGTCCGGTTATGTACCTGGATAAGGAAAAGCTTACAGACGACGATTGGGTTTCTTATATGGTTGAACCTTCTTATGTAAAGTTTGGATATTACTCTAATCAGATGACATCGGACAATCTGCCGATTACACAGGAAATCGAATGGATGGTTCTTGATGAGAATGAAAACGGAATTCTTCTTTTAAGCAAAGATGTTCTGGATTGTCAGGAGTATAACTCATATTTTGAGAGTGAAGACAAAACAGAAATGACGGAATGGGGTGGAAGTTTTCTTAAGTACTGGCTCAATGATATGCCCGCAGGATTTTATGATACTGCGTTTACTGAAACACAAAAATCCAGAATAAAGAAAGTGACGGTTGAGGATCTTAAGAACCCTGTGAATGATGCAGGTGGTGGAACATCATCTGAGTGCAAGGTTTTCTGCCTGAGCGCACAAGAGTTGGCAAAATATATTGGATTCAATTATTATGACGAAGAAAAGCAAATAGGTTACAGTGAAAAACTTATCTGCGAGGCGACGCCTTACGCTCAGTCAAAATCAGGAGCAATGCTGACGTACACTATCACACCGGAGACATATACATCGTTCTATGAAGAAAAAAAATATTCTACCAATTGCGTTGGTAATCCGGGTTGTCAGTGGTTTGTCAGAACAGCAGCGGATAATGATGGTAATATATGTTTGGTTGACTGCGATGGAGCACTTCATATGACTACCGGAAAGAA
>JAEEGL015556980.1_pt1 | contig 10562 bp, 8 predicted proteins | sample 9134231 | NCBI WGS metagenome assembly JAEEGL01 (sample SAMN16246548, study PRJNA631951) | gut metagenome | biome: gut microbiome; feature: rumen; material: fiber-attached | host: Bos | place: Iran: Karaj | collected 2018-10
CGCCTCAGACTCAGCCGCTTCCGTCCGGTCCGCAAGCTCCTCCTGGTCCGCAGTCTTTTCCTGGTCGGCAACCTTTTCCTGGTCCGCAGCCTTTTCCTGCTCCGCAGTATCTTTATGTTCCGCAGTATCTTCCCGGCCCCCGGCTTCCTCCGCGGCAGATTCCGCTGCAGTATTCTCTTCCGGACTAAGGGCTTCTTTCGCTGATGCGTCCTGTGAGCCAGAAGTTTCTTTCCAAGTCCGGCTCGAGGTCCCCGTATTGCCCTGCCCGCTTCCGGTTTCATTTACCCCGCTGGCGGCGCCAGTCTGTCCGCTTCCGGCCCCGGATGGCGCTTTGTACCCGCAGCCGGCAAGAAGCAGTGCTGCAGTCAAAAACACTGACACTATGACAGAAATACTCTTTTTCTTTTTATAAGATCTGCTCATATTATTCCTCCTGTTTATTCAGGTGTCTTCATAAACCGCCGGGAAACCTGCTGTTTCAGAAATACCCGGCCTGGGAATGTACCGGCTGGCCGAAGATGTGCATCACCTTGCGGTAAACCTCCCATGCCAGCCTTTCGTGGGCATCCGGGCCGAGGTGCAGCGAATCCGCATCCGACGGCCGTACACAGGCCCCTGCATTCAGGAATTCGCAGCCCATCTCCTCCGCGATTTTCTGATAGATCTCCGGAAAATGTGAGGAACGTTCTATGGCGCTCTCATCAAAAGAATCCCGGAAATCCCCTTCCATGATGTCCGGTCCGATCTGAGGGGGTGCAATCAGCAGCACTTTTGCAGCTGATTTCTGCTTTTCCAGCGTGAATTTCTGGACCATGTGCACCAGCATGCGCACGCCGCCTTCAATATCCGATAAATCCGCCTGGAAGGTCTTCTTCAGGTCATTCGTCCCAAGCATCAGCACCACCAGGTCTACAGGCTTGTGTGAATTCAGGCAGGGCTTGAGATAATCCCTCCCGTTTTTCCATCCTTCCACCGGATCATCAAATACCGTGGTTCTGCCGTTGCAGCCCTCTTCCACCACATTATAGTTATCTCCCAGCAGATCCTGCAGACGTCCGGTCCAGCGCACATTTCTGGCGTAACGGCCCCCGGTGTACGGATTATAGCCATAGGTATTGGAGTCACCATAGCATAAAACTGTTCTGCTTATCAGCTGTTCTTTCATAATCTCACCTTCGTTTCATCTATCATTCATCCGGAGTTCCCGGCTTATTCCCAGAGTCAGGGCTCTCCGGTTTCTTACCGTACAGCAGGAACGGGATCAGATCATATTTGCAGGTATCGGGCCTGACTTTGCAAAGCCTCTCCCAGTCCGCAATACACGGATTTTCCTTGCGGTCGGGATTTTTCACATCCGCATATCGCCAGCCCTGGCTGATCATATAATAATCCCAGCGGCGGTGTTCGGTCTTTATAAGTTCCAGGACCTCAGGTTCCGCTTCCAGCTTCCGAAGGAACTGGGCGTCGTCGCCTTCCATGGCTAAATCATTGCCCCTGCGGCTCAGCAGCCTTCCATTCGGGCCGATGGCTTCCTGCAGTTTTTCCCAGATCCCTTCTTCCGCCAGCAGGCGGTCCTTCACCGGCTTATGGTCATACAGGGCCCGGCTGGAATCCCGCTGGAACACCTGCATTTTCAGCCAGCTGTCCCGCAGCGTTTTGGCGTCTACGGAAACATCCATCGTGGCAGGGATACCGTTATCCGCCTCCGTATCCGCATTGTCCTTCACCCCGGTGTCTTCCTGTTTCTCGGAGAATGTAATCTCGTTATAGATCCAGTTATATTTTCTGGCTTCCAGCTCCGTATCGTTGCGGAAAATGTCGTCCAGGGTCACGTTGGTCTGCTCAAACGGGATACAGTACGTAAAGTCCAGCGCCTTCTCGATCTGGATAAACAGGTTTTCCTTGGCATCGCCTCTCAGGCGCATGACCACCGGGAATGGCTTCTGTCCTTCCGCGTCCCTGATCAGGTCCTGGACCACGCTCAGGGCCTGGATGGAAGCCGCGTTGTCATTCAGGCAGATAATGCCGTAGGTGAAAGGATTATCCGCCGCGGCCACCTCCTCCAGGCAGTCCCGAAATTCCTGGAACCGGGCCTCAATTTCGTGCATGCGGATCCGCAGGCACCCGTCGCCCACGGGTGTGCGGACGACATATTCCATGGGGCTGGGTCTCTCCACTTTGGAACGGAACTGTTTGAAAAACAGGCTGGAGTTTTCCCTGGCATGGTGGTCCACAATATCGATCGTCATATCGCCGCCGGAGCAGAAAACGCCCTGGTTCAGGGCTTTCATCAGGAGCTGCTGCCCCATCTGTCCGAAGCCCACAATGAGCATATGGAAGTTTTTATAATCCCAGCCGTAGCGATCCTGGTACGCGTGCATGGGCGCCCGCTCCGTCGCTTTTCTGGCCGCGATTTCACTCAGGTCGAAAAATTCGATATCCGTCGACCGTGTTACATTGTATTCGTCATCCTCTACGGCTTTCAGGTAGACCTTTTCGGAAAGCCAGCGGTCTCCCGGGTCATCATAATAGATATAAAACCGGCAGTCCGGATTGAGGCCTAAATTCCGGTCTTTTTTCTGAACTGCGAGAAATGCCGAAAGATCCGCGGCAATATCCTCGTCCGCCAATACAAAATGCCGGATCAGCGGAAGTTCCCTGCCCGCTTCTTCCACCTTTTCGATAATCTGGATCCTGTGTTTCAGCAGCTCCAGTTCCTCTTCGTCGGTGAGCTTCCTGCCCGGCACGATATACGGCCGGTAGCCGAGACCATGGGCGGAGAGCAGCATTCTCCTGGAAAATGCATTATATCCGTAGACCATCACGGGTTCCCCGGTTTTCGGTCGGCGGTCCTTGCGGTAACGCCTGAAAAACAGCTCAATAGTCCTGTACAGGGCGGCTGCCGTTACAACCGGCGCCGTCACCTGGGATACCGCATAGCCGTACACAACCAGATGCCGAAAAAGGGAAGGATTTTTCGACATGGAGTCGATGGCGTCTTCCAGGGAAATCGTGCTGTTCAGCAAAAACGCCTGGAAGGTGTTCTGGAAAATCAGCAGGGACCTGAGAACAATGTCCTCCTGGTCCGAATAAAAATCCCAGCCCTCCAGGATGGTGAATACCAGTGTAAATACCACCAGGAACCCGGTAAGTTTTTCCAAAAAGCTTCTTGTCGACTTGTCCATTATAACTGCAATGCTCCCGGACAGACAAAGTTGTTGCTGAACCGTGCCTTGAGATCAAAGATCCCGTGCACCCGGTTGGTGCGCAGGGTGAAATAAATACGGTTCCGGTCCGCGCTCTGGGAATAGCTGGGGTGCAAGCCCGCCTCCTCCAGGATTCCCATCAGGGCATCTGCGGTTTTCCCGTAAGGCGTGTCGATAAACAGCTTGAAGGTGGTGCCCATCACCTTATGCAGCGGCACGATCACTTCGATCGTATCCCCGTCCACATTGACCTTGTCCCAGACATGGTTAAGCAGCACGCACTCCGGAAATGCTGTCCTGTCCGGCTCCCGGTTAAGACAGCAGCACTGCCCTGTCTGCTCGCAGATATCATTTACCAGATCATCCTTTGTCTGGCTGCAGACAGATTCCTCGCAGAAGCGTTCTCCCGTATAATTGCCGAACTCAATAATCAATGCCCGCACACGGTAGGAAGCCGGATCCACGGCGGAAAGGCCGGGCACCTGCACGCTCACATGCACCGGACGCACATATTCGTCCGCCCGGGTCCGGAACATTTCCCCGGTCAGCTCCTTTGTCTCGTTATTGAAAAGCGAATAAAACATCTTTTCCCTGCGGACCGCTTCCGCCAATTCCTTCGGATCGCGGAACCCCGGGCATTCCGGGTCATAATGATAACGGTACGGCAGGTTTTCCATCATGCCTTCCGGATCGTACATATAGATCTTTTTGCCGAGCCCCTTGAGATAGCCCAGCTCGAAATTGCACCAGGTGGAATGCAGCGCGCCCCTGCTCACCACAAAAACCGCCGCCAGGCACTTTTCGATCATGGAAATGATTTCGGCCGAAAAATCCATGGAGCCGGTCTGGATATGATGATCCCACAGGGCGCTGATTTCATATTCCTCCAGCACCCCGATCAGGTCCTCCACCACATCGTTTGCGTCAGAAGAATGGGATACGAAAATCCCCCATTCCTTTTTCTCTTCTTCTGTCAGGCTTCTCGCCTCGGGCTTTGCCTTTGCCATCGCTTGCCCTTCCTCTCTTGCTCTGTTCTTTATTCCTGCTCTGCGCAGTTACACACAATCCGGGGATTTACTGCGGCCATACATGGTTGAGCCGTTTGCCGTACTCTTCCAGGCCTTCCCAGGAATCCATTGCGTACATTTCAAGCAGGAAATACAGCCTCTGCTCCTTTTCCTTTTTGATCAGCACAATATCGGGATCCCCTGCGCCCTCCCCGCCTGCCTTGGCATTGCTGCGGATAATGCGCTCAATATGCCTCGGCCGGAACCTGGAAATCTTATTGATTGCCATAAATGGCTTAAAGGTAACGCCCAGCAGCGCATGCACCGGGATAATGAATTCCGCCTGCACCGTGGCATAAATGTCCGGCGAAGCGTCCTGGTTCATCAGCTTGGGCTTGGAATAGTCCTGGTGAATGGGGTAATCCCGTATAATCGTATCGATTTCCGGATAATAGGGCTCCAGTTCCCCGTTCAGGCCTCGCCGGTCATTGAAGCTGAGGACCGTACAGCCGCAGTTCAGCTCTGCCAGCATTTCCGTCAGCAGCTGCATTTTGGCCTTCTGCTTTGCCTCTTCACCGCTGCCTGCGTCCCGTGCATCATCCTCATCGTCATCCTCGTCATCGTCGGGATCATAGATGTCTTCATAGATCGCATCCATGTCCTTCCTGTAAATGTTGAAGAGGGTCGTGAGCCTGTAGTAATTGATACGCCGGCTGGCATAGCGGTTCAGTTCCGGATCCGCATAAAAGACCTTTTCCTGGACCTCATTGGCTTCTATCACTTCCAGCAGCTGTTCAATGCTGTCGGTGCCCTGCACCTGCCGGACCGGCGTCCTGGACAGGTAATCATTGCGGTCCTTCGGCTCGATGTCCAGGAAGAACAGCACCAGGCGGATCCCCAGGCTCATCATGAAACCGACCTCATACCACATGATCTGCTGAAGTTCTGCATTGGCCGGATCAAATACCGCTTTGGACAGCATGACCAGGCCTACGTTGCAGGTCCCGATCCTGTCCGTTGCTTTCTGAATGTAATCATCGTGCCGGCATATTTCCGCGCTGCGCTCCATCAGCACTGTGGCGGTTCCGCGCTCCGAAAGCGCCCGGATCACAGGCTCCGCCATGGGCCTGTCTTCCGCAAACCAGGTTACGTATAACTGTTTTTTCCGTTCTGCCGCGTTTTTCAGCGGCGCCTGATCATAGATAAACATGCGTCATTCTCCTGAAAATCATTCCTGTGCCTGTTTCAGTCCCGGCGCGTTGGGGAAACGGTTCTCCGCGGGCGCCGCGGCATGGGGGTCATTGGCCTGCAGCCGGGCGTAAATCAGGTTGATCACGTCAATTTCCGGCACGCCCTCATAATCCCGCAGCGGAAAATCTTCCCCGAACTGCATTTTGTATGTCATCAGCAGCATTTCCAGCATGATATTCTTACCCTTTCCATGGATGATATTTCAGCATTTCTGCTGATGAAAAATGTTCTTTAATATCGGATAATCCGCAATTGTGTCATCACAGGTTTCATTATATCAGAATTTCAGCACAGCGTCCCTGTGAATGTTCATAATTTTACAATAATATCCGCTTTATCCGTTCCATTCCTGCCGGTTTAAGGTATAATAAAACCAGCAGCAACATCATGGGATTTTATCCCAATCGGTTACATCCAGAAATGCAAGAGAGGTAGGTAACACTTTATGGCATCAGTATATCAGAATGAATCTGCATTCAATGACACAAAGGTGCGCAGTCCGAAGGTTACTCCATGTTCGGGAATGTGTTCTTTGTGTATGGAAGGCTGTCCCGGCACCTGTGAAATCGGTCTTTCCGCCGTTCTCGGCAAAGCTATGGTCTATCCCACCAACACCGGTTCCAACCAGGTTGCCAGTGAAAAGCCCCTGCCCATCGATTATTCTATTTTCAATATTAACGGCCGCTGCTTCGGTGCGGAAGGCATTGAAGCCGATACGGAAAAGGCAACCATTTTCAATGTGGGCCTGGAACAGACCATCGGTAAGCGCAACCCCATCAAGCTGGCCGTTCCCTTTACCCTTCCGGCCATCATCAAGCTGAACTGGCCGGATTATTTTGCAGGCGCAGCCATTGCGGGTACCGTCTGTGTCATCGGCGAAGGCGCACCCAGCAAGGATCCCAACCTGGAGACGAAAGACGGCAGGATCGTGAAGTTTGAAAAGCTGAACGAAATGCTGGATTCCTTCCGTAAATACTACCGCGGCTACGGCCAGATCGTTTTGCAGTGCAACCTGGAAGACCAGGCAATGGGACTTCCGGAGTACGCGATTAAGGAATGCGGCTGCGAAGCTATTGAATTCAAATTCGGCCAGAGCGCCAAGGGCACCCAGCCCGCAAACCGGCTCGGTTCCCTGGAGGCGGCCCTGAAAGCCAAGGCAAGCGGCTCCATCGTCTATCCGGATCCCGAGGATCCCGCTGTGCAGGAAGCCGCTAAACGCAATGCCGCTCCCCGTTTCTGGACCTACGGCAGGCTGCCGCAGTGGACGGAAGAGACACTGGCCGCCAAGATTGAAGAGCTGCGTGCTCTCGGCATGAAGCAGGTCTTCTTCAAGATGGCCGGCTTCGACAAAGCCGACCTGGAGCGCGTACTGCGCATCGCTTCCGACCTGGAAGTCGATATGGTCACCTTCGACGGCAACGGCGGCGGCTCCGGCTACAGCCCGGACAAGATGATGAATGAGTTCGGCCTGCCGGCAGTCTGCATGGAAAGCGCCCTGGTTCCCATCTGCGACCAGCTGAAGGCGGAGGGCAAATACATTCCGGCGATCTGCCTTACCGGCGGTTTCTCCACCGAAGACCAGGCCTTCAAGGCACTGGCGCTCGGCGCTCCCTATATCAAGGCAATCGGTCTCTGCCGCGCCAGCATGGCTGCCGCCATGGTTGGCAAACAGGTAGAGAAAATGCTGGCGCAGGGCACCGTTCCGGCGCACCTCGCAAAATACGGCTCTACCGCGGAAGAAATGTTCCTGGAGCTGGGCGAAGTCCGCAGCCTCTATCCGGACGGCCGTGCGGAAGGCATTTCCCTGGGTGCGGTAGGCTGCTACTCCTACCTGCGCAAGATGGCTTTCGGCGTACAGCATTTCGCTGCCCTGAACCGTAAGTTCGACATTTCCCTGCTCAGCAGGAAGGATCTGATCCCGCTGACCATGGATGCAAGAATGCTCATGAACGGCACCTGGTTCAACTGGTAATAACAAAAAAGAAATCGCTTTAAAAATACAAGCCCCTCCCGCGGCTCCAAAAGAACCGCGGGAGGGGCTTTCTGATTCGGATGCTGATGCCTTCCTCAGCTCCCTCTCATAAAGGGAATTAATTGAAAGAGGTGATGAGAATTATCACTTTGCCTGTGTGTAATCCAGAATGGCCCCATTCGCGCCGGAGGTAGCAAGTGCAGCGTACCTGGCCAAATAGCCGTAAACCTCCTTTGGCTTATACACCCAGTTCTTTCTTCTTTCTGCAAGCTCCTCGTCACTTACGTGAAGGGTCAGCTCTTTCTTATAAACATCGATCGTAATCTTATCTCCATCCTGAACCAGTGCTATGTTTCCGCCTTCTGCCGCCTCCGGGGAGATATGGCCTACAAAGCAGCCGTTGTTTGTGCCCGAGAAGCGTCCGTCGGTAATCAGTGCGGTACTGATATCAAGACCCTGCCCATGCAGCAGCTTCATCGGCTTGTACATCTCACGCATTCCCGGTCCGCCCTTCGGTCCCTCATAACGGATAACCACAACGTGACCGTCATGTACCTTCAGATTTTCTATTGCGGTAACACATTCTTCCATACTGTCGAAGCAGATCGCCTCACCGGTGAAGCGGCGTACTTCTTCTTTTATGCCCGCCGGCTTCGCAACTGCAGTCTGCTCCGCCAGATTGCCCCTCAGGATCGCGATGCCGCCCAGTGTGGAGAACGGATTATCCAGAGGACGGATCACCTCCTCATTGTTCTCGCCATACTGGTAGTTTGCTGTCTTCAGAGCTTCCTCCAGGGTCACGCCGTTACAGGTCATAACGCTCAGATCCAGCTTTTCTTTCAGCATCTCCATCACTCTTGGAACGCCTCCGGCAATATAGAAGTCCTCCATGTCATAAACATTCGATGCAGGATTGATTTTTGCAATATGCGGGATCGAAGAACCCAGAGTATCAAAGGTATCTACCACCCACTTCGGCTCATAGCCTGCCTCATGCGCGATCGCCGCCAGATGAATAACCGCATTTGTTGATCCGCCGGATGCGACAGCATAAGTAATTGCGTTTTGGATTGCCGCCGGTGTTACGATATCTCTTGGCCGGATGCCCTTCTTAACCAGTTCTACGACCTTCATGCCGGTATGTTTCGCCGCTCTGAGCTTATCATTGTATACCGCAGGAATCGCACCGCCCCCGCTCAGAACCAGGCCAAGCGCCTCAGCTACACAGCACATGGTATTCGCAGTGCCGTAGAAGTTGCAGGAGCCCCAGGTAGGCTGAGTTGTATAGTACAGGTTTACAACATCTTCGTATGGAGCCTCCCCCTTCAGGTATTTGCCGTAAACCTCCATCGGTGTGGAAGCGTCCGCTTTTTTCTTTTCACCGAAGGATGGCCCGCTCAGCATCGGGCCGCCGGGAAGCATAATGGCAGGAATATTTGCTCTCAGGGCACCCATGAGCATACCGGGAACGATCTTATCGCAGGAGCACATGATCACCAGTCCGTCAAAATGATGCGCTCTGCACATGATCTCTACAGAATCCGCAATGGTCTCTCTGGACGGCAGGATATAGTTGCCGCCATCGGTGCCGTTTCCGCAGCTGTCACAGCAGCTGATCGTGCCGAATTCCTGTGCAATACCGCCTGCCAGGTTAACACCCTTTTTCACCCATTCAGCAAGCTGCTTGAAGTGCATATGTCCCGGAACGCCCTCATTGAAAGAGTTCGCGATACCGATCAGCGGACGGTCATAATCATCCTCATCATATCCAACTGCACGCCATACGCGGCAGGGATGATTCGTATAGACCTCTCTTCCGTCTTCAGTGGTCGTAGTTCTGGCACCATTGCTAAAGGTCAGATGATTCCCTGCATTCGGATTTACTAACATATTGATCTCCCTTCATGAACAATCTTTTGTTACAGTCTGTTTTTGAAGCCACTGCCGCTGGCTGCCGGTATTAACCTTCGACCCGCAGACATTCTCCCCTCAAAAAACGGCCGGCAAAAAATTTCATTGCCGGCCGCCCATCCCTTCGATAGGTTCATTATAAACATTATGTATTTAAACAGAAACAATGGGATCGTTATAGACAAGCCATAACAATTCGTTATGCCGCCGGCAAATGCTTTTCAGAGACTCCTGTCTGTGCTGATTCCCGTCACCACGGGCACTCCGCAGGTTTTGTCCTATGTATGGCCGTTATCAGACATTTCAATACAGCACGGAAAATACCATGGACGCCACCACTGTCAGGACGCCTGCCACAGCAATGGACAGGCTGCTCATGGCGCCCTCCACTTCCCCGATCTCCAGGGCTTTGGATGTTCCCATGGCATGGGAGGCCGTCCCGATGGCAATGCCTTTGGCGATGGGGTGCTTCACATGGAAAAGGGCAAGAATCTTTTCACAGGCAATGTTGCCGAAAACCCCGGTAATAATGATGCCCACCACCGTCAGGGAGACATAGCCTCCCAGCTGCTCGGAAAGCCCCATACCGATTGCCGTGGTAATAGACTTGGGCAGAAATGTAATATATTCCTTATGGCTCATGTGGAAAATCAGCGCAAAAGCCAGGGACAGCAGACCGCTGGAAATGACGCCGGAAATAATGCCTGCCAGCACCGCCGCATAGTTTTTCTTCAGAAGCTCAAACTGCTCATAAAGCGGAAGCGCCAGACATACGGTGATCGGCGTCAGCAGATAGTTTATATACTTTGCGCCATTGTAATATACTGCATAGTCCACTTTAAAAACATACAGGAAAGCCATGCAGAGCAGGGCGCCGATCAGGATCGGGTTCATTATGGCGAGCCCGGTCTTTTTCTTGAGAAACAGGCCCAGCTCAAAAAATGCCAGCGTTAAAAAAGCGCCAAAATATACCGATTGTGTAAGCATTGTATTTATCATTGCTGTGCCTCCTTTCCGTCCGTGCTGTCAGGATCCGCGGCATTTCCCGCTTCAGCATTATCTGCGTCAGAACCGCCTGCGTCAGCAGTTCCCGTATCAAGGCCATCTGCGTCGTTATTACCCTCATCAGCATTACCGGCATCCGGCCTGTCCGTGTACCGCAGAATCCTCTGTGTAATCCGGCCTGAAATCCCCATTACGATCACGCAGGAAACC
>JAEEGL017189725.1_pt1 | contig 10562 bp, 8 predicted proteins | sample 9134231 | NCBI WGS metagenome assembly JAEEGL01 (sample SAMN16246548, study PRJNA631951) | gut metagenome | biome: gut microbiome; feature: rumen; material: fiber-attached | host: Bos | place: Iran: Karaj | collected 2018-10
CGTCACGACCCGTTCAGCGCCGCCCTGCTCCAGGCAGTTCAAATGAAACGCGATCTTCTTCATCCGCTGTCCTTACTGCCGCCGTCCACGTCCCGGGATGCGGCGGTCTGCTCCCGCTTAAGCCGGCGGGATCTTAGGATTCTTATAAACGTAATAGCCGTCCAGCAGCACCAACTTTTCGTACCCGTAGTCTTCCAGCGCCCCGTCGATCTGCCTGGCGGCGTGCAGCACCACGAACCGGCACTCATCCTCGATCAGGGCCTTTGAAAGAGCTTCCGCGTCGATCACCGCGGGCAGCTCCATCAGCTCATACACCGGATTCTCGTCGCCCCAGCTGTCCACGACCATTTCCCGGCCGTAAGACAGCCGGATATCCGTCGTATACTGCCGGACGAAATGAATATGCTCCGCCGGGAAAGCAGCCTGGATATTCCGGCTCCCATCCCCCTGCGAAACGATATAATCGCACAGGTCGATCACCGTCTGCGGCAGATGCAGCCGGTTTTCCGACGGCGTGATGTGAACGCTGTCATAAGTATAATCGCCCGCTGCCGCCGTCACCGCGACCAGGATCACAAGGACGGCCGTAAGTCCCCGAAGCCCGTCCTCTCCGGCCGCTTTTTCGCAAAGCTTCGCAGCGCAGGCGGCGATCGTCGCGGCCATCGGAGCCAGCCATAAAAGCCGGTAATACGTCTGCGCTCCTTCCACGCGGCAGTACAGCCCGTGGAACGGCGGCAGGACGAACAGGACAAGCAGCAGGAGCGGCATATAGCCGAACAGCACGCGGGTCCGTTTATCTTTTTCAAAAACCAGAAGAAAGCACAGCGCCGCCAGATACAGGAACAGGACGAATCCGTTCCCGCGATACAGCCGGATCACTTCCAGGATCTCAGACATCCGCCGCTTCCTCCTTTCCCGCTTTCATCTCACCGCCAGGTACAGGATCAGGAACAGGATCCCCGGAACGGCCGTCAGCACTGCTGTTTTCAATATCGCCGTCTCCCGGTTTACACCAAAAAGATAAAGCCCCGCGGCTCCGGCGGACATCATCAGGATCAGCAGTACCGGCGCCATGCTCGTCATCAGGCAGGCCGCCGTATGCAGCAGGAACATCATCAGCACAGTATGCCGGTACTCGTCTTTTGCCCCGCGGGACAGCGTCATCAGCAGGTACAGCCCGCACGGCAGGATAAAACTGACCATCACCGATTTCCCCTGCCAGGTCCTCGTCAGCAGAAACGTCTCCGGCGTATAGATCGACACGTTTCCGAAGATCTGCAGCACGGCGATGACGACCATAAACAGCGCCCGTTTCCGTTCCCTGTTTTCCTGCCCGTCGAAAAGCTCCCCGGCCAGGCTGAACAGCGCGAGGTCGGAAAGCGGGATCAGCACGAACGGCTGCATGCTGTGCGCGATCACCGCGGGGTGCGTACGCGACAGCCTGCCCAGGGCGGCCGTCCACATCGGGAACATGGACAGCGCGTGCCTGAAATCGACTTCCGTCGTGATCCCGGTATACGGAAGGTACCGGTACATCGTCCCGGTCTGGTACGACAGCACCGACTGAGTAACGTAGTAGGCGTCGTCCCCGTCGAAGGACGCGTGCGTATAGCCCATGGCCAGCTCAAATACCAGGAGGATCAGAAATACGGCATACAGGGCCCCGGCGCCCTTTCCGTCCGCGGAAAGCCCGGTACCGGCGCCGGTTCCTTTTCCGGGCGCAAGCGCGACGCCGCCCGTCCTTACCGTCTCAAAGACTCCGAAACCCGCTGCCAGGATGGAGCAGACCGCAAACAGCCGCACCAGCAGCTCAAAATCTCCCAGCGGCGTAAACAGCAGTACCGGAATGGCCAGGCACTCAAATATCGCGAACGTAAAAAGGTAACCCGACAGGATGATCCTTACGGGCGTCCGTTTTTCCGCAGGCAGAAACAGGCAGGGTACAAGACCGCACAGGACGGGCATCCCTGCCATCCATATGAAAAGTACAGCCAGTTTCATCAGTGCCGACATCTTGTGATCTGTGCCTTTCCGTGCATGATTCAGTTCATTTAAGTTTATCAGGAGAAAGGTGGGATGTCTATACATCCAAGTGCCATATGTGGTACACTGATATACGGGAAAACAGCACATCTTGACAGTGTCTGCCCCCTTCCCGGCATCTTCGCGCACGCAGTCTGATAAAGGAGCTTTCTATGAAAAAAGCACTGGTCATCGGCGCAGGGCCCGCAGGTCTGACCGCCGCTTATGAATTACTGGATAAATCTGACGAATACGAAGTGGTCGTCTTTGAGGAAAGCGAAAAATTCGGCGGCATTTCCCGCACGGTCGACTATCACGGCAACCGGATGGATATGGGCGGCCACCGCTTCTTTACCAAAGTGCCTGCCGTCAACGAGTGGTGGAACCGCATGCTCCCGCTTCAGGGCGCCCCTTCTTTCGACGACGTGCAGCTGGGCAGGACGATCACCCTGGCCCCGGGCGGTCCCGATCCGGAAAAGACCGACCGGGTCATGCTCCGCAGGAACCGCGTGTCGAGGATCTTTTTCAACAGCAAATTCTTTGATTATCCGATCTCGCTGAAACCCGAGACCTTCGCGAACATGGGCCTCGGCACCACGATCGTCGCCGGCTTTTCCTACCTGAAGGCCATGATCTTCAAGCGGGAAGAAAAATCCCTGGAGGACTTCTACGTCAACCGTTTCGGGAAGAAGCTGTATTCCATGTTCTTCGAGCATTATACGGAAAATCTCTGGGGCCGCCACCCGAGCCAGATCGACCCGTCCTGGGGCGCGCAGCGCGTCAAGGGCGTATCCGTGATGGCAGTCCTGAAGAACGCGCTGGCCAAGCAGTTCGGCAAAAAAGACCGCAAGGTGGAGACTTCCCTGATCGAGGAATTCAGCTATCCCAAGCTCGGGCCCGGACAGCTCTGGGACGTGACGGCCGACGAGATCCGCAAAAAGGGCGGCACGATCCTGACGGGCGCGAAAGTGACCGGCATCCGGCGGGACGCTTCCGGAAAGATCACGGGCGTCGCCTATGAACAGGACGGTATGACCCGCACCATGGACGGCGACGTCGTTCTGTCTTCCATGCCGATCAAAGACCTGGTCGGCGGCATGGACAACGTCCCGGAAGACGCCGCGCAGATCGCAGCCGGTCTTCCGTACCGCGACTACATGACGGTCGGCGTGCTGATCCCCCACCTGAACCTCGTCAATAAGACAAAGATCAAAACCATCGGCAACATCGTCCCGGACAACTGGGTCTACGTTCACGACCGCCATGTGAAAATGGGCCGTTTCCAGATCTACAACAACTGGTCCCCTTACCTGGTCAAAGACCTGGAAAACACCGTCTGGATGGGCCTGGAATACTTCTGCAACGAGGGCGACGAGCTCTGGAACATGAAGGATGAGGATTTCGCGAAGCTCGGCATCGAAGAGATGACGGCCATCGGCCTGATCGACAGTCCCGACGTCGTCCTGGATTATCATGTGGAAAGGGTCAAAAAAGCATACCCTGCCTATTTCGATACTTATTCCCGGATGGACGATCTGCGCGCGTTCCTGGATACGATCCCGAACCTCTACTGCATCGGCCGCAACGGCCAGCACCGCTACAACAACATCGACCACTCCATGTGCACCGCGTTCGAATCCGTGAAGAACATCGTAAGCGGACGCGCGGACAAGGAAAACGTCTGGAGCGTCAATACCGAGCAGGAATATCACGAAGCAAAAGAAGAAGAAGAAAACGACGAAGTCGAGGTAGACTGAAGATCAGTATCCCGAAAACTAAATGCCATCTGTTTGTAAAGGCCGCTGCACAGAACATGCGGCGGCCTATTTCATACACTGGGTTTGCAGGCTGATCATTCAGATATTTCCAGATTCTATGTTTTTCACTATACTATCAGGCGATTCAGGGATCGATGAAGAAACAGGGATAGATTGGTTGAACAATAAGACAAAACCAGGGGCGTTCAATAATATATGCAAATAAAAAAAGAGAGAAGTATTGTCCCAGTGGCAAATGCGGCATCTACCGCCCCTTCCTATACATCCGTAGTGAGCTGGGGTCTACTTCCTCTGCCATTAAACTTACCAGCTTTCAATGGACCATTCAATGCTCCTTTCAGTAGAACAATGGCAGAAGACGCCGGCTCCGAAAGTAATAACATTCCTGCGCCCGGATCCATTGAGTTAAACACTTGACCAAGACCGCCGTTCGGCCTGCCATGAACCCTGCGGAGTAGACTATATAACAGGCGCAGGAGCATCTGTCTGCCCGAAACAGGAGTCATGCGCAGCTCGCGAACTTCGTTCGCTCGCTGTCACGGCATTCGCCGTATACAGCCGCTTCGAAACAAACCCGCCTGTGAGCGAGCTCACGGCGGGTTTGTTCTCGTGTCTGCGCATGACTCATTGCTGACGCGCAAGGTATCTCTCGATCACTTTTCCGGCTTCCTTTGCGGCTTCCTCTTCGTCGATCCCGCAGAGCCTGCCGTCCCGCACAACTACCCGGCCGTTCACGACCGTACAGTCGACGCTCCCTTTATATCCCACCGTAGCCAGATATGCTTTCGGGTCATACTGCGTGCCGACCAGCTCCAGACGCTGTCCGTCGATCAGGAAGAAGTCCGCCGCCATCCCTTCCGCGACCGCGCCGATATCGTCGCGGCCCAGAAGCCTTGCGCTGCCGCGGGTCGCCATTTTCAGTACGGTATAACCGTCCGGCGCGTCCGCTCCGGAATGCAGTCTGTGCAGCAGGAAAGCCGCGCGCATTTCTTCCAGTAGATTCGATCCGTCGTTGCTGGCCGAGCCGTCCACCGCAAGGCCTACCGGTACGCCGAGCCGCAGCATTTCCGGGATCTTCGCCACGCCGGAGGACAGCTTCATATTGGAGATTGGACAGTGAGCCACACCGGTGCCCGTATCGGCAAGTTTCTTCAATTCGTCTTCCGTAAACCAGATCCCGTGCGCGAACCAGACGTCGTCTCCCATCCAGCCGACCTGCTCCATATATTCCAGCGGCCGGATCCCTTCCCGTTCCAGCATGAATCTTTCTTCATCCTTTGTCTCGCAGAGATGAGTATGGAGACGAACGCCGCACTTCCTGGCCAGCACCGCGCTCTCTTCCAGCAGGCGCCTCGAGACCGAGAACGGCGAGCAGGGCGCCAGCGCTACCCGGTGCATCGCGTACGGGCTGCCGTCATGGTACTTTTCGACCGCTTCCTCGCAGTCCGAGAGGATCTCATCCACGTCCTGCACCACACTGTCCGGCGGAAGGCCGCCGTCCTTTACGGACAGGTCCATGCTCCCGCGGGTCGCGTGGAACCGGATCCCCAGCTCATCCGCCGCCGCAAACTGCGCGTCGAGCAGATCCATGTGATGGCCCTGCGGAAAGACGTAATGATGGTCCAGCAGGGTCGTACAGCCGGTCTTTAACAGCTCTCCGGCGCCGGTAAAGAACGAATACCGGACGACTTCCTCATCCAGGTTTTTCCAGATCTCATACAGTGTCTTCAGCCAGTCGAACAGCTCCATGTTCTGCACTTCGGGAAGATTGCGGCTGAAGGTCTGGTACAGATGGTGGTGGGTATTTACGAGCCCCGGATACAGGATCTTTCCCGTCCCGTCCAGCCGTTCCACCGGCCGGAAGAGCACGCCTTTTTCCGACGCCTCGTTCCTTCTCCTGTCGATATAACTTTCCGCGTCGGGCCCGATGTACCGGATCACGCCGTCCTCGGCGTAAAGGTCCGTGTCGTGGTATACGCGGTCTTCATCGTCGCAGGATACGACCGTACGGATATTCCGGACGCAGATGCTGCCGCCTCTGGCCGGTTCTTCCTTTTTCGCCGTCAGTTTGATATAGGACATGCTCCTCTCCTTTTAGTCCATCGGGCGCTGATAGAAATTGCCCCTGATCTGCTCCGTCCGGATCGTATTGATCAACGCGGACGGATCGACTTTCAAGATCTCGTTGATGACCAGCCTGACTTCTCCCCGGGAAACGATGGAATACAGGACGTTCCGCTCCGTTTTTTCGTAGGCGCCGATGCCGCTCAACACCGTCGCGCCGTGATGGCAGCAGGCATAGATCGCTTCGGAAACTTCGATCGGCATGTTCGTAACGACAAACAGCGTCTGATGCTGGTAACGCCGGAACAGCGTATGGATCACCTGCGTGCCGACGTACTGATAAAGGATGGAGTACAAAGCCTTTTCCCATCCGAAAAGCAGGCCGGAGACCGACAGCAGGATCACGTTGAACGCCAGGATCATGTTCCATGCGTCCATTCCGCGCTTAACGGAGAAATAGGAGGCAATAAAATCCGTCCCGCCGGTCGTCGCGTCCTGCAGCAGGATCAGGGAACTGCCCGCCGCGCTGATCAGCGCGCCGAATACCGAGATCAGAAGCATATCGTCCGTCACGGGCATGGCCGGCAGCAGGTCCGTAAAGACCGAGGAAATAAACAGCACGTAAATGGAATACAGGGTAAAATTCCTGCCCAGGTACTTCAGGCCGATATAGATCGGAAAAAGGTTCAGCGTCATCTGGATCGGCGTAAACGGCAGGGAAATGCCGAGATACCGCAGGCAGACCCGCTGGATGAGCACCGTGACGCCGCTGATTCCGCCCGGTACCAGTCCGCCGGCATTGACGAAGATCTTCAGGGCGATGGCGATCAGGAACGCGCCGAACGTCAGCAGGATGAATTTCAGCAGAATATTCGTAACTTTTCTGTCCCGGCTGCTCAACGCCGCATGCGGGTTAAAATGGATCATCGGTTTATGATCATTATTGCTCATTCGTTGTCTTCTCCCATTCTTTCAGAAAATGATAGATAAAAGACGCTGTCAGCCCCCAGATCACCCCGTACGGCGTCTCGTAAAAAAACATTCTGCGGGGGACCGTCGCAAACGGGTAATCCCTGCCCCCGGGAACCAGTTCAAACGGGAATCCCGCCCCCGGAACGAAGCGCATCTCTCCGGAAGCCGTCAGGGGCGTCATCTGCAGCAGTTTTTTTACCGGGATCTGAAAAACATGATCCACTTCCGTTTTTGAAAAGCTGTTCCGGTAATCTTCCAGGCAGCCCAGATATGAGCAGATCTCGCTTCCGCCGAAGGCGATCAGCCGGTGCATCGGCGCGATCAGGCGGACCTGGTCTTTCTGAAGGGCAAGCTCTTCAACCGTTTCACGCACCGCCGCTTCCCCGGCGCTCTCCCCTTCTTCGATCCGGCCTCCGGGGATACAGATCTCCCCTCCCTGCTCAATGGAACTTCCGCGCACCTCAAACACGACGGCAGGTCCGTCCGGTGATTCCACAAGCGGGATCATCAGCGCGTAATCCGACGGTTTCCCGTTCCGGATCCTGGTAAAATCCCGGCCGCCGAACATCATATTCAATTCATCGGGATCATATGAATTTTTCTGCATAATTCCTCATGCCGGACCCGGCAAAAGCCCTGCTGAACGGCCGCATCCCGCAGATCACTGCAGCATCTGCGGAAGCATAACGAGCACCAGGTACAGGACGCCCTGATGAAGCAGATAGATCAGCAGCGAATGTCTGCCGAGAAATGCGAAAAACGGAATATTCTTATGAAACACCGGAGCTTTCAGCCATCCGCGTTCCAGACAAAGCCTGCAGATATAATAGCCGCACAAAAACAGGAAAAGCCAGGGGATCAGCGGAAAATAATCGGCGGAGTAAAATTTCGGTTTCGGAAAACCAAGCGCCGTGGTCAGATCGTTCCTGTAAAGAGACCTGGGAAAACGATAAAGCGGCGCACCCGCCCTGCCGATCACGCCGGCGGACACGTTTTTGAAGATCACAAACAGGATCAGGCAGACCGTAAGGCCCGCCGCCGGCTTTACTCTGGAAAAGACCTTTTTTTCCCCGGCTGCCATGATCAGCATGGCCGCCCCCAGAAACGTCAGGATACCGAAAACGATCCGGGATACCGGCATCATAAGGGACGTGACAAGCGAGACCAGAAGCCCTCCCAGAGACACTTCGATACCGCGCCGGAGCAGTTTTTTCGAAAATGGAATACAGAATCCGGAGATCAGGATAAAACTGATGCAGATGCTCTGCTGCCAGCAGTATCCCGGCATCCGGCTGTACCAGGGCGCTTTGAGCCCGCAGAGGAACACCAGGTCCCACATGCCGTGGAACGCGATCATGCTGCAGATCGTTATCCCCCGCAGCGTATCGATCAGTTCGAGCCTTCCGATTCCTGTTCCCTGCCCGCTCCCGGGCAGGACCGTGCTTTCCCGTTCCAACGTATTATTTCCGCCATTCCACGTGCGACGGATCCGCACCGGCCTCGATCTCATAACCCATCATCCGGATAATGAACCGGGCCAGCCGCTCGCAGTAGATCTTCCGGCCCGCGTCGTTCATGTGGATGCCGTCTTCCAGATAATCCGCGGCATTGCTGGAATTGATCAGCTCATGGTACATACCGGTCGCGTATACCACGTCCGCGGCCGCGGTGGATGCGTAACCTTCGATCCCGTTCGCGATATCGACCAGACAGTAAGAGCCGTTGCTGAGGATATTGCCGTCTCCGAGGTAGGCGCCTGACTGGCCGTCGAAAAACTGCGCGTAGGTCGGATCGCAGACGACGATCTTCGCATCAGGATAGGCTTTCATCAGGTAACCGATGCCCATATCCAGCGCCCCGAAAACGGAACGGACTCTGGATCCTCCGGTCAGCGGCGTTACCCGGAACCAGTCGTTGACTCCGTATTCAATGACAAAAACATCGGTCTTCGAAAAATCGCAGCCTTCAAATACCGAGTAGGTATACGGATGATCTTCCTTCAGGAAAGAAGGATCCTGCATCCCGCACACTGCCCGGACCATTCCGTAGAAGCTGGTCGAATCGCCGTCCTCGGTCTCACCCGGCAGCAGCGCGCAGGTGGTGCCGCCCATCGCCAGGTTATAGACGTTGGCCTGGCAGTCTCTTGAAAGCCTGGCCGCGATCCCGTTGACGCCCAGATAGTTGCCGAACTGGCTGTCCCCGAAAACGACGATCTGCATGGCGGCGTCCGGCCCCCAGAGCGTATCCTGCACGTCATCCGCCACGTCGATCCTCTCGAAATCCGCATGGGAGACCTTGTCCGGTTCCGCGGAGGCTTCCGACACGACCTGGGTGATCTCCACGTCATGGAGCTCGATATCGGAAAAATCTTCGACTTTCTTATCGTCGGATTTCTTTTTGTCTTTCTTATCGGTTTTTTCGGTTTTATCAGAGGCCTTCTCAGCAGACGTCTCTGCCGAAGCCGCTTCGGATTTTGCGGAAGAGGCGTTCTCTTCTTCTTTTTCTTCTTTCTTTTCCGCTTCCGCCGTTTTTTCGGAAGACGATGCCTGTGCTGTCTGCGCGGATTCCGTTTCGACCGTGACCGTCACCTCCACGTCGTCCGTATGCGCGGAATAAGCGCATCCCGCAGCGGCGGCCCCTATCATGGCAAAACACAACAGTATCGTCATCACTCTGTTATTCATTCTCTGAAACTCCCCAAGCTCTGAAAACGGTAATACATGCTGTAAAAAATCAACTATAGTATAGCACAAATCGCAAAACCGGCTGCGGGCCAAAACGTCCCGCAGCCGGTCTGTATTCTGTTCAGCAGTATCCGGGGATCGTACGGCGTCAGCCGGCCGCTTCTCCCGCTCCTTCATCCTCCGGTTCCGGGATCCTGAATGAAAAACCCGCCTGGATATCTTCCCGGATCTCGTCGTAAGACCACAGCCGCTCCGAATAAGCCCTGTTGTTCGGATCATGAATGACCAGCATGCCGTCGCGCAGTCCGCTGATCACGATAAAATGGCCGCATGCGGTAAAAATGCCCGGGCCCATGCTGCAGATCAGGATCCGCCCGTTTTCCAGCTCGCGCATGACCGCCCGTTCAGATACGGTAAACTGTCTGCAGACAAGACCGTATTCGGCAGCGACGTTTTCAAACAGCGCCCAGCGTGTTCCTTCCCCGTCTTCATAATAATCATGGGTCATCGCGTAATCCGCGATCGCCCACGGGGTCGCGGAAGCATTGCCGGACAGGCCTATAATGGCCATGGACGTGCAGGTCGGCCCGCAGCCGGTGATGCCGATGACCGACGATCCGTATTCCTTGAATCCCCATCTGGGATCCCACTGATAAAGATACGGCACCTTCACAGCCAGTTCGTCCGGCGTAAGTCCGTCGTCCACTTCCGGGTGCAGCACGGAGTTCCCGTTTTCATCGAGGCTCTGGCCGTAACAGTACAGAAAGCGGATCAGCTCCGGATTTCCGGCCGCGTTGATAACGGTATTTCCCGGAAACAGAGAAGCATGGGCACGCAGCCAGCGCATTTTTTTCGCAATGGCCGCTTCCGCGTTTTCCTCGACCGGGAGGTTGTAAAGCTGGTCAAAGAGCGCTGCCGCTCCGACCGTTGAAACGGATTCCTCACTGTTTTCCTCATCGGAAAAATTGCCGTCCGGATCCGCCCCGGGATCTTCCTCCTTCAGCGGTACGGCTTCAGCGGCGGACGCAACAAGATCCGTCCC
>JAEEGL011634393.1_pt1 | contig 10561 bp, 7 predicted proteins | sample 9134231 | NCBI WGS metagenome assembly JAEEGL01 (sample SAMN16246548, study PRJNA631951) | gut metagenome | biome: gut microbiome; feature: rumen; material: fiber-attached | host: Bos | place: Iran: Karaj | collected 2018-10
CCCCCGACAAATTACCTTTAAACATCTCACAATTAATAAAAAAACTCCCGGTACGGCAACCGGGAGTAAAACTTGGACAAAAAATAACTTTAGTTGAGGACTAAGGAAATAAACGCCCTTAACCAAAATCATAGAATAGAGTCTGTCTATTGCTATCGAGCACATAATACACAAAAAACGTTTTCAGAAGTACACCATTCATCACATTTTTGTAACATGATATTTACACATTCATGCAAACTCCAACTGAACAGATATTAAACGCTCATAAAAGTTGTTCACCTTAACAAATAAAAAATGATGCAGAACGTGAACTTCCGGGCTGTCTGAGACAAGTCGTCAGGCGTACCTGTGAAATTATACGATTTAAGCCGCCATGGCAAATGAAAGATATCAGTGTTTTCATTATTTGTTTTAATAATTACGGGGACATGCTCATTTCTGCATGTTTTTCCGGCTCTAAATCAGGACGGAAGTACCTTTTTGAATTTTATAAAAAATGCCTTAGACAGCCATGATTAAGCAATTTGTAACAATGAAAGCAGTCAAATGGCAGTAAAGATTTTGCTGTCTGCTACTCGGATGTTTATTTTATTTAAATTAATGTTTTCCGCCGTTTTATCCAGAAAGAACCAATCATCACTCAGATAACTTTCCACGATCTCTAGAAAAGCATCAACATCTAGTAAGATGATTTTCTTTTGTAACTATATGTTGTTGTGGTTTTACGTTTATTCCATCGATTTTTTGCTTTTTATGACTTTTTGCAACCAAAGTGCAAACGGTAACATCATCCATCGACACTCCTACCCACGTCTGCAAATGAGGCATCTCTCTGTTTACAAACTATAAATTAGACCAATTGCCATTTTCATCACTATCATAATTCCATCATTAAATGATGTGTTTTAACATCTAGCCTGATTACACTAGTATTAAACAGATTCTAGTCCACATTATTATACTTCTCTTAGAAGTGTAAATAATTCTGGCATATTAGTTCCAATTTTTCCGCATTTAGAATCATCTGATTTATTACTACCAATAAGGTCATCTAAATCAGTTGCAAAATTACTATTTGCCTGACTTATAGCATAGTCTACTTTGTTTAAATAAAAGTTTTTAAACACAGCATCACTTATTCCCTTTGCATGACCGGCAATCTCAGATACCAGTTTACTTGTATATGTATGCTTATCTGAAACCTTTGCATTCAGCATAATATCACGCAGATTATTAGAATACTCTCTTTTAACATCAACTAAATGTAATAATAACCAGAATTCAAATAATGGCGTTGAAATAAAACACTTATAGTTTTTATTCCTACACTCATCAATAACTCTCTTCATCTGTTCAACTGAATGATTTTTATAATCTCGATCTATCACTATTCCAAATACGTCGTCATTTCCTTTATAATCCTGCAAAAAAAGATTATAAGCTAAATCAATACCGGCCTCTCTAAGCAAAAATTCAAACTCTTCTACATCTTTGTCTCTTTCCAATTCACCATTTAAATATTGCTTAACAAATTCATATGAATACTTTTGGAGAACAGCATCCTTAAGTCTTTGTGGCAACACTTGCGGATCTCTCAATTCAACATAATCATCTAGTAAATCTAAAACTCGTTCTGGCGCACTGTTATTATCATCCTTTGCGCGTTTTAATGGACAAATATGAACACCTTTTTTTATTTTTAAATCTGAACGATATTTTTCAATCAGGTCAAAGTATTGGCATTCTGTTTTATTCCCTTCAACAGATAAAAAGACAATTCTTAACGGCGCTTCTTGGTTTTCTTCCTCAGGTCGTGAAAACATATCATTTGATTTCAATCGAAAGGAATTTTGCATTTAACCTTCCTCCTCTTCATCCCACGGATCTAAACCAAAATTTGGAACAGCACCATATCTCCCAAGCAAATAATCTTTTGCTACAGAATGATCAAATCTTTCTTTAAATTTATTCAATGAATATAATTCCGAACTATGATCTGCTCTTCTTTCCACAAACCATATTTCATCTTGTCGAAGTAAATTAAGATTTAAAACGTTTGCATCATGTAATGTAACAATAAGTTGCGTATTTGCACCCTGTGTCTTTTCAAAAAACTTTTGAATAAATTCAATTGTTAATTTACTATGAAAACTTCTATCTAGTTCGTCAACCAAAATCACATAATTTTGTGTCGCCTTCTTATATAAGGGAATTAAATCAAATAACCTTTGAGTTCCATCAGATTCATCAGAAATTTCAAAAAGGTCGTTCTCGTTGCCATGATTCATCATTAATTGACGAGCAACAATTTTTCCATCTACTTTTGAAAAAGAAAGTTTTCTCCCAGCCACATCAACATTTATAGAAAATTGCTCGTCATCTTTTTTATCTTTTAATAGTTCTTCTATGTTATTAATAATACTATTTTTAACATCTTCAGAAAGAAATGCCACAGCCTCCAAAGCCTTATCAATATCCCGCTCCTGACCTTCAATCATTTCTATTCCAGTGTCAAAATAATTCATTAGTTTTGCAACAGACTCCAAAGTATCATTGACAATATATTGATTGTATCCTCGATACTTTGTCTGTGGAAAAATAATTATCAAGGACTGAAACCAATTAATAGCATCATAAAAACATTTGAAATCCTCTACATCATCAAGCTTACGACTTACTATATCATATAAAAAAGTTTTATTATCTGGGACATCTTCCGCATAAATATCAAATCTTTGTTTATTATCTTCATTGCTAAAAATGATGTCTGTACTAACTTTCTGCTGATCTCTTTCAAAAATTGCTTTTTCTTTATCATCAACTAAATATAACCATTCGGAGATGATAGAATTATCCAAATACGATATAGCTAATCCATATGAGTAAAAATGGCCATTACTTACAAAATCATACTGAAATACCCCAGGTCTACTCAATGATTCTGGATCAATCCGAAAATTCCCGTGAAATGTCCTTCCAGCACTTACTCCGTAAAAAATTGTATTTTTTCCAAAATTAATTGCCTTAATTAAGTTACTCTTTCCTGCTGCATTCGCACCAAATAATACGCTTCCTTTTAATAAACGCTTTCCATTAACAACTACTAAATGACTTTTTAAACGTGTGTGTTTTCCTGCTGCCATAGAAAAAACTTGTCTTTCATTAAATGAAAGATAGTTTTCCACTGTAAATCTTACCAACATAGTGCACACCTCCTAATATAATTATGATGTGATTTAATCACATCTTACAACCCTTTCAGTGAATATTCAACGTTTTCATTGTTAGTATGCGTTTTATTTGTGATATTTTCACATATTATAACTTTGATTCTTAAACTCTTCTTTCTACTAGTTAACGTAGTTTTCCAAAAATGATGTTATTAAAATTGTAAATAATGCAATAAAAAATAGGCCGCCGGTATCACTAAAATACCAGAGGCCAACACTACCTTCACTACTTTATCCAAATTCGCGAGCAGTGTACTTTTGTACAACTTTGCTCGTTGGGGAGATTTTCCCCAGTCCCCTTTGAACAAATTTTTCAAATCTGGCTGCGCTCGTAAACGAGCTTTATTACGCTTTGAAGCATTTCTATGAATCACTATTTTTATAAAATCCATCCAAGATTTCCAGAATTATGTCCGCATTCCTCTCTCGTCAAATGGCAGTAAAGATTTTGCTGTCTGCTACTCGGATGTTTATTTTATTTAAATTAATGTTTTCCGCCGTTTTATCCTGAAAGAACCAATCATCACTCAGATAACTTTCCACGATCTCAATTGTTGCAGCAGGTAAGGAGACATACTTGAGTTACAATTTTTCACACTAAACAGCAAAAACAAAAAAACGATGTTAATCATCATAACATCGCTTTTTCATGATTAACTAAAACACACGGTTTTCGCAAAATTCGGCATTATCAGTTATGAATTACGGGCTTCTCCGAAATAACCGCTAGTCAGTCTTAACCTTTATGTTCTTTGAATGATAATATCTGGCTGCTCCTCTGTGGAACGGAATGGACACGCCTTCAACGGCATTCTCTAGGGATATTACGTCTCCGCCGGGAAGAATAGGCGTAAAAGAATTGGCATTCTTGAAAAGATTTTCGGTTATCTCTTCAACATCTTCCGGATCCATGGTTCTGCTGGCTACAAGAAGGGTTTTGATGCCGAGTGTGGTCACCGGTTCATTCTGTCCCACATATGATCCTGCAGGAATAACCATCTTTGTGTAGAACTTGTAGTTATCCATAACCTTTTTTATCTGTTCTTCATCGACAGGAATAAGTCTGATGGGAACCTGCTTTGACAGCTGAACCAGAACAGGCATTCTGACTCCTCCGGTAAAGAACATGGCATCAATACTCCCGTTGATGAGATTCTTGGTTGCCTCATCATAGTTATAGTTTAATGACTGCACCTGGTATCCGATTACATCATAGGCATTTAAAATCTGCTTGGCATTCTGCTCACTTCCTGAATGAAGTTCCCCTATACTTACCTTTTTACCTACCAGATCAGTCATTTTATAAATGGAACTGTCAGCCCTGACAACAACATGACAGGACTCGGTGTAGATACTGGCAACAGCTGCAAAATCATGTAAAGGGAATCCGCCCTTAAAGGCTCCTACCGCATGATAGGCATCACTGCTGACGTCATTCTGAGCCAGAGCCATCTGAATATCACCTGTATTAAGATTACGAACATTGGCTGCAGATCCTGCAGAATTCACAATCGTGATCTTATACTTGCCCTCCCTTTCGAGATTGGATTTCATAACCCCTGCAAATTCATCATATTTACTATTCTTGGCTGCTGTACCGAACTTGATTTCGCTGTCTCCGCAACCAAATAACGCAAATGAAGAGAGAAAAGCGACAGTAAGTACTGATAAGATAGTTTTCTTCATCCGTGTGTCCTTTAATGATATAAAGTGAAATTATAAATAATTATCATACTTTTTACCTGATTATGTCTATGAATATCATTTTAGGTATCTTAAAAAAAATGACAGTCCCCGCAATTTTTACGGGGGCAGTTACTGAGGAACGGTTCCTAAACGGAAATAAACCATACACGTCATAATTTATCTCAGAACACCATTCATGTACTGCCACGGGATAACCGACATCAGAGCCTGCTGAAATTTGATTAAGCTGATAATCTGATTCAGATTTGACCATGGATGAGATAGAATTCTGACGATGCGAAATGATGATTCAAAAGGAATCCTGCCGGAAGCAGTAATAGCGGCTGTTTTATTGAAAAAGGCCCGGGAAGGATACTTCCCCGGGCCTTTAACTTTATCCTTTTTACGGTCCGTCCCCGCTTCGGGACTTTTATTCGGCGTCTTCGTTTTTCTGCTTTGTGATATCCGCAAAAAGATTACCGTTTCTGAAAACAGCTTCGAGATGATTAGGACTGAAACGCCATCCGTCCTCTGAATCCTCAAGTGCGTTGAAGCACCATTCGGAACAGAAATATCTGCTCTTTTTCTGCCTGAAACCGAGAACCACGCCAATGGCTCCGCGGAAATCGTATTTCTTCCCCTTGGTCTTTTCAAAGTAGGACTTTATTCTGTCCTCATCGGTAAAATTAAGCTTGTAAAGGAGCCACTGTTCCGGATTATCCACGTTGATTTCCTTCACCCTCACGCCGCCGTCACGTGGACTTGAGCTGTAGCATTCGTAAACGGTTGCCATAGTTCCGTCTTCCCTTTTTACTTCCTTCTTTACCGCAAGTTCCACATGGGAATATACACCCTTGGTAAACAGTCTGATGGTACCGTCAACAACACGATCCCAGAATGAAGGACCATCCCCCTTGTAAAATGCGAGATATATTTCAGCCATAAAAATTCTCCACTTTCATATAAAAAGATATATAACGCAGTAATATATACCACAGGCCCGGTAACACAACAAATTTATACTTGCCATTTACGGTCAAATATTGATTTACACGGCGGTTTTTCATGATGACATTCACTGCCGCGCTTCACACGGTGAAGAAAACTGTCTGCCCACCTGGTGACAGTTATTAAAAGACTCTGTCGGAATATAAAGACCGATTATCGTTTTGCCGGCATGGACCAATATAGGCATCCTGCCGGGTTCAATATGTTTCCGCAGGACGATTTCCGCCGCTCATCCATAACAGCCCCTGCATATCCCTTTCATACATAATTAAATACGAAGGCATGATTTCTCATACCTCCGTATTTTCGCATGATAGCCGTTCCGGCTTACAGTCCGCCAAGAGCCTTGGCAAACACTACGGCGTCATTAAGAGAATTCTGCTTGGACTTTGCAAGTGTCAGAGCGGTAACCCTGCGGGATTTTCTTGCTTCAAGGTAATCCTTGAGTGATACGGCGCCCACCTCATATCGCTGCCTGTACAGCTCCTCGGTTCTGCCTGTAAGCTGAAGCTTCTCGATATTGTTATTAAGCTGAACCCTGTCATTCTCAATGTCGTTGAGTGCCTGATACACTTCACCGAGAGCCTTGTAGTACGTGGTCACGAAATTCATTTCAGCACTGTCACGTGAAAGCTCGGCAAGATCAATCTGCAGAGAGTTCTTGTAATAGTTTATGAACGGCAGTGCAAGGTTTGCAAGAATTGAGGCAACCGGATTCTCAAAGAACTGTACCAGTTCGGACGAAGATCCTGCAGACAGTCCTGCAGTGAGACTGAATCTCGGATACATGTCGAGTCTTGCGGCATCCTTCGAAGCAAGTGCAGACTTAACCTTAGCCTCGGCAGAAGCCACGTCAGGTCTGATGCTGAGAAGATCACTGCCAAGACCGGCTCTTACCTCAGGAACCTTCAGTCCCTCAAGTGTATCTGCGGTAACCACCTCCGCAGTCGGAACCTTGTTGAGAAGCATGTTCATTGCAGAGATGCTGTTCTTAAAATTATTACGCTGTTCGGCAAGCGTTGTCTGAACTTCAATGAGATCCGTTTTTGCCTGAAGAAGTTCCAGTTCGGAAATACTGCCGTTTTCATATCTTGACTTCATGATGGCAAAAGTTTCCTCACTGTCCTTTAGGTTGCTTTCGCTGAGACGTATGGCATCCTTGTAATAGACTATCTGCCAGTATACGTTGGCAACGGAAGCGGAAACACTGAGTCTTGCCGCTCTTGCATCGTATGTCTTTGACTCCAGATCATAAACCGCTACCTTGCTGTCTGCCGCCAGTCTCCCGAAAAGATCAAGCTCATAGCTAACCTTGAGGGAGCTGTCTGATGACTTGCGTGAAACTCCCGTTTTAAGCGGCTTGTTGATACCGCTTGAAAGAGATGCACTGAGATCCGGAATAAGCTCCGCATCGGCAATGTCCGCCTGCACCATGGCCTTCCTTACATTAATGAGAGCCTGGTAGTAGTCGTTATTGTTTTCAAGAGCCTCTTCAATAAGAGCAGTAAGCTTATCATCCTCAAAACGAACCCAGTAGCTGTCGGTTATCTGAATAGAGTCCGCTTCGCCGGCATCCGCTGTCAGGGGGGTAACTGATGAGGAATCGGCAACGCCGTTAACAAAAACATATTCGTCTAAATCCGGACGCTGATAATCGGTATGAAGCGCGGTGCAGCCGCTTAAAATCACTCCGGCAATACATGCGGATAAAACTTTCTTGCATAAAACCATTTGTCTTTAACTCCTATTCACGTGCCAGAGCATCAATCGGATTAAGCTTTGCCGCATTCTTTGCCGGCAGATATCCGAAGAGCATACCGATAAGTGATGAACATGTAACGGCAGCCACGATTGATGTTACGGAAAATTCCATCTTGATGCTTGATACAAACATACCGAAGACCACACCGATACCGTACGAGCAGATTACACCGCATCCGCCGCCTATGAGACACACGAGCACGGCCTCAATAAGGAACTGCTGCAGAATGTCACTCTGTCTGGCACCTACCGCCATACGGATACCGATTTCCTTGGTACGTTCGGTTACGGATACCAGCATGATGTTCATTACGCCGATACCGCCTACGATAAGGGAAATTACCGCAATGGCACTTATGAGGTATGTAAGAGTATCAGTTGTTGATGTTATGGTCTTTAAGATGGTATCGGAACTGTTGGTAAAGAAGTCCTTGGTTCCGTGTCTTAATGTAAGCACATGTTCAATCGCCTGCTGGGCAACAGCATTGGACACGTTATCCTTAACCCTTATGGTCAGTGAACCAAGATAATTCTCGTGCACGATTCGGCTCATCATTGAGGTGTACGGAATGTACACGTTCAGTGAATCCTGACTGTCAAAAGGTGAATCAGAATTTTTGAGCACGCCGATTACCACACACGGAAGTTTACCGAGAATCAGTGTTTTACCGATAGGATTCTCATACTCAAAGAATCTCTTCCTGGTGTTTTCATCGATGACGGCAACCTGAGCTATATTATTTACGTCCTGTGCCGTAAAAAGATGACCGCTGGCAATTTCATATCCCTTTACCCTGAAGAACTGTTCGCTCACGCCGGAAACCTTGGCATTTGCGGAAACGCTGTGGTACTGGGCAAGAAGTGAATTCTGTCTTGTCGGGGTAATGGCATCGGTAAATACCTGCTGCTCAAGAACCTTCATGTCCTGAACGGTCAGGGTTTCAACCTTACCGGATCTTATGTCACCGAAATCCTTTCCGGGATATACGGAAATGGTATTGGTACCGATGGCATTGATGTCGTTAACCACCTTGGTGCTGGCCCCCTTACCGAGAGCCACAACGCTGACCACGGCCATGATACCAATGATGATGCCCAGCATGGTAAGCAGGGTTCTCATCTTATGGGAAATCATGGCAATGAATGCCATCTTGAAGGCTTCCTTAAAGCGGTCAACGTAGGCACGAAGCTGAAGAACGAAACTGTCCTTAAGCAGGACCTTGTCCTCGTCGGCCAGCTGGCGGCGTTCCAGCTTAACCTTATCATTCTGATAGTCAGCGATGATTTCACCGTCCTTGATTTCGATGATGCGGCCGGCGTTGGCTGCAATCTTCGGATCATGGGTAACCAGAATTACGGTATGACCAGCGGCGTTAAGATCCTTTAAAATCTTCATTACTTCCTCACCGCTGTGGGAATCAAGCGCACCGGTAGGTTCGTCGGCAAGAATAACCTGACCGCCGTTCATCAGTGCTCGCGCAATACTCACGCGCTGCTGCTGACCGCCTGAAAGCTCGCTCGGAAGATGATCCTTTCTTTCGTCAAGACCGAGTCTCTTAAGAAGATCATTAGCTCTTATGAGACGCTTTTCACTTTTTATTCCCGCATAAATTGCAGGTATTTCCACGTTGCCGGTGGCATTGAGGTGCCCCAGCAGATGATAGCGCTGGAAAATAAAACCGAAGTAGTCCCTTCTTAATCCGGCAAGTTCGTCGGAATCGAGGTCGGAAGTTTTCCTGCCCTCGATGTAGTACTCACCGGTGGTTGGCTTGTCAAGGCAACCCAAAATGTTCATGAGGGTTGACTTGCCTGAACCTGACTGACCGATAATCGCCACCATTTCACCGGCATAGATCTTAAGGTCTATACCGTGAAGAATTTCAACCGTTTCCGTTCCGAGTCCGAAACTGCGTGTTACGCCGTGTACCTCAAGAAGAGGCTTTTCGGAAGAAATGGCAGCGTTATCCGCGTTACCGTCATGCTTACGCAGTTCTTCCGCATTTACGTTTACACTGTTATTATCCGTAGACATGATAATATCCTCTTACCGGCAAAAGCCTTAAGTACACAAATATTAGAGACGCGGACCGCGACGTCTTGAATTACCGGCAGCCATTGAAGCAGCTTCTGCAGAAGCAATGTCTGAGCCGATGATGATTTCATCCTGTTCGGTAACACCGTCAAGGATTTCGTAGTTAATGTTATCCTTTCGACCCACGGTAACAATCCTTTCTTCGGCCTTACCGCCTTTGCCCTTTACCAGAACCTTATATTTACTGTTTCCGAGACTCTGGTTAAGAACTGCTATAGGCAGGTATATGACATTCTTGCTTTCTCCGAGGATGATGGTAACTTCGGCGGTCATGGACTTGCGCAGAATACCTTCACTGTTGTCAACGTCAAGGAGGGCATTATAGTAGATTGCCTGAGTTGAGCTTGAACTGCTTGAAGCTGATGAAGAACTTGAGCTTTCGGATTCTGTTGCCGGTTCTATGTCACGGAGAGTGCTGATGAACTTTCTGTCAGGAAGACCAAGAATGGTAAAGTATGAATCCATGCCAGGCTTAACCTTTACTACGTCCGCTTCTGAAATTTCCGCTTCAACGGTCATGGTTTCGAGATCGGCAATCTTAACGATTGTAGGAGCACTCTGGGTGGAAACAACGGTCTGACCTTCTTCAGTTACGATACCGATAACCACGCCGTCACGGGGAGCTGTTATCTTGGTGTAGCCAAGATTGGTTTCAGCCGTAGAAACGCTGATCTTGGCCTTTTCGATATTGGCATCACATGATTCCAGCTTGGCTCTTGTCTGAGCAAGACTTGCTTCGGCACTTTCAAGATCGGCATCGGAAGTTGCGTTGCCCTTTTTC
>JAEEGL011852210.1_pt1 | contig 10561 bp, 8 predicted proteins | sample 9134231 | NCBI WGS metagenome assembly JAEEGL01 (sample SAMN16246548, study PRJNA631951) | gut metagenome | biome: gut microbiome; feature: rumen; material: fiber-attached | host: Bos | place: Iran: Karaj | collected 2018-10
GTCCAGTCCGTGCGGGGCAGGGGCGAGCCCGCGGGAAGGACTTCGAGGATGGAATCGTCCTCGACGATGACGCTGGCGCCGTCGAAGCGGTAGCCGGGGGTGATGACAGATCCGTTGATGATGCGGCCGGTTTTCATGGGTTTGTCTCCTTAAAGCTTGTGGAAATACATTAGCACCTTCCGCGCGAAAAGTCTAGAATTTCGAAGCCGCAATTGACTTGCCCCGTCGTCTGTGCTACACTTCAATTCCCATTCTGAAATGCGCGTTCAGGCGACTGGCATGCGCAAACCAGGGAATCCGCCCCCATCTCCAGTGTCCACCCCATCCGTCACGGACATCTGCGGTTTCGCGGGCGGCCGCCCCTGCGTCACTCACGCCGAAAGAACCAACACAATGAAAACTGAAAACTTCAACCCGACTGTTTCCGACTGCCCGTGGGACGCATCCGTCGGCGATTACCCGCGCCTTGCGGGCGAAAAGGGCGATTCCGCCCGGATCATGCGCGCCGTCGAGGCGGCGGGGAAGGGGGGTGTCGTCTGGTTCCCCCGGGGCGAATACGAGATCGACGAGATGCTCGTGGTCGACAACCAGTCCTCGCTCCTCATGCACAAGTCGGCCCATCTCCTGGCCGTCCGCGAAATGCCATTCGTCCTGAAGTACTACGGGCGGCTCATGGAGGCGGGCGGGGGCGACTCGTCGGGCATCGTGGACCACAACCTCTTCATTCGCGGCGGCGACATCGACGGCGCCGGTCTCGCCGGCTGCGCGCACGTCATGGGCGTCCGCCACTTCACGATGGCCGACGGGACCTTCCGCAACGGCAGGGGCGTCGGACTGCAGTTCGGCGACCCGTCGCTTGAACGCGCGATCGAAGGCGGCTACGAGATCATCGCGAACAACCTCTACTTCATCTGCAACAAGCCGGGCCTCGCCGGGAACGTGGGTTTTCTCACCTACATCGGCGACTCCCACTTCACGGACATCGTCGTGGTTGACTACACCGTCGGCGTCCGCGACATGAAGTGGTCCAACCGCTACACCCGCGCCCACGTCTGGGGCGGCATCGTCACGAAGGTGGGGACGGACAAGCCCGAGATGCTGGAGGATTCGATCGCCTTCGACATTAAGGGGACTGACACGCTGCTCGACGACTGCTACGCCGACACGGCGATGACGGGCTTCTGGGTCCATACCGACGCCCGCATCTACAACTGCGGCTACTACAACAACTGGCGCTTCAAGATGGACAATCCGACGGTTTTCCGGCACGATGCCGGGCGGCTCATCGTCACGGGCGGGCGCTTTTCGAAGAACTCGCCGAACGCCACGCTCTACTCGTGCGGTGAAAAGGCCGGGCCGCTTGTCTGGCGCGACAACTTCGAAATCGGATTCAGCGAGGCCGATACGGATGGCCTCGCCAGGAAACTCGGTGCGCCAAGGCAGCCCGACACCGGCGTCGTCCAGGTCCTTTCCGGATCCTAGCCCATGGCCGGCGCAAAGGTGGTGAAACCGAACGAGACGCTGAAACCACTCTAGATTTTCAGGAAGCCAATGCTCGACCTCCACGAAGTCCTGAACCCCGAACAGTATGAAGCCGCCACGGCCGGAGGCGGCCCGTTGCTTGTCCTCGCCGCCGCGGGGACCGGCAAGACGCAGACGCTGGTTTACCGGGTGGCGCACCTGATCGACCAGGGCATGCCGCCCTACGCGATCCTTCTGCTCACCTTCACCAACCGCGCCGCCTCCGAGATGCTCGAGCGCGCGAAGACCGTCGCGGGCCCGCAGGCGGGTTGGGTCTGGGGCGGCACCTTCCACAGCATTTGCAACCGCTTCCTGCGCCGCCACGCCAGCCGTCTGGGCTACGCGCCCGACTTCACCATCGCCGACAGGGACGACACGCGCAAGCTCATTGAGCGGGCGGTCGAGGCCGAGCACATCGTCAGCCGGGACTTTCCGAAGAAGGAGGTTCTGAACTCCCTCTTCAGCTACGCCGCCAACTGCGCGCGCCCCCTCGCCGACGTTCTTGAAGAAAGACTGGACCAGATCAGCGTCGATCCCGAAGACGTCATCCGGGTGCACGAGGCGTACGGCCGTCTGAAGACGGGGCTTGGAATCATGGACTTCGACGACCTCCTCGTGAACGGCCTCCGCCTCATCGAGGAAAACGAGGACGTCCTGGAGGACTACCGCCGGCGCTTCATCCACGTGCTAGTGGACGAATACCAGGACACGAACGTGATCCAGTCGCGCTTCGTGGACCTCATCGCGGGGGAGGGGGGCAACCTCATGGCCGTCGGCGACGACTTCCAGTGCATCTACACCTGGCGCGGCGCCGACGTCGGCAACATCATGGGTTTCGAACAGCGCCATCCCGGCGCCCGCGTGATCCGGATCGAGCGCAACTACCGCAGCACGCCGCAGATCCTCGCCCTCGCCAACGCCTGCGTCGCCGCGAGCCACAACCAGTTCCAGAAGGTGCTGCGCGCGACCCGCCCCGACGGCGACCGACCATACCTCTTCCGCGTCCGCGACAGCTTGGAGCAGGGCAAGGCCGTCGCCTCGATCATCCGGCAGGAAATCGACAACGGGCGCAACCCCGGCGACATCGCCGTCCTCTACCGCGCCCACTTCCACTCCATCGAGCTCCAGATGGAACTCGGGCGCATGGGCGTCCCCTTTACCGTGACATCGGGGACAGGCGTCTTCGAGCAGGCGCACGTCAAGGACATGCTCTCGCTCCTGCGTCTCGTCGAAAACCCGGCGGACCGTCTGGCCTTTGATCGTGTCATGTCGCTTCTGCCAAGTGTCGGCCCGAAGTCGGTGGACGCGCTCTGGACGAAGCTCGGCGGTTCGTGCAACCTTTCGACGCAAGAGGGGCGTGAGGCCCTCCTCGCCCTTCTCAAGCCCGCCGCGCGCGGTTGCTGGACAGGCGTCTCGGATGCCGTGGGGCGGTACTTCTCCGGCGACGCGCGCTTCAAAGGCAACGTGGTCGAGCTCGTCAAAAGCTTCATGGAAAGCTTCTACGGGGCCTATCTCCGCAAGAAGTACGAGGACTACCAGGACCGCGCGGACGACGTGGAGGAAGTCGCCCTGCAGGTGGCGGAAAGCGAATCTCTCGGCGCCTTCCTCCAGGAAGTCGCGCTCCAGACCAACGCCGAGGCGGCGTACGAGAGCCGCGCCGACGCCGTCGCGCACACGGTGCGCCTCAGCACCATCCACCAGGCGAAGGGCCTCGAATGGCCCGTCGTCATCCTCATCTGGGCGGTCGAGGGGATGTTCCCGTCGCCGCGCGCGCTCGGCGACACGCTGGACGACTCCGAGGAGCGCCGCCTCTTCTACGTGGCCGTGACGCGCGCCCGGAACCAGCTGGCGGTCTTCACGCCGGGAATGCGGAAAAGCTACGACGGCTGCAACTACCCGTGCAAGCCGTCGCGCTTCGTCACCGAAGTGCCGTCCTCCTGTTTCCAGACACGCTACGGATTCTGGCGCTGACCGCGAGAGTCCGCGTCCGGGACGGAGACCCGTGTCGGCGCGAATGCGAAGGCACGGCGACTCTGATGCTGGCGGAGCGAAACAGAAGAATTGTTTCCGCCATATTTTGCTATCATATAAACGGGCTCGCAAACGGTGGCCGCAATGACCGCGCCGGAGGATAATGCGGGGCCGCGCCGGCAATGTCGCCGGCGGCCTCCGGCGCGGACGGCCCGGGAATCAGCTATGAGCAGGAAAGTCAAGATCGGCATTATCGGCGTGGGAACGATTGGATCCGTCCACGCGGACGCCTACGCCAAGGTCGCGGATGCGGACGTCGTCGCGCTCTGCGACATCAACCCCGAAACGCTGAAGGCCAAGTCCGCACGCCACGGCGTAACCCTCACCTACGAGAACTACCACGATCTTCTCGCCAACCCGGAGATCGAGGCTGTTTCCATTTGCGTTCCAAATGACCTTCATGCCCCCATCGCCATCGACGCCCTCAAGGCGGGCAAGCACGTGCTCCTTGAGAAACCGATGTGCCTCAACGCCGACCTCGGCCGGCAGATCGTGGCCGCGCGCGACGCCTCGGGCAAGCTCCTCCAGATGGGCATGGTCCGCCGCCAGTGCGCCGAGGCGGACGTCATCCGTCCGCTCATCGCCGAGGGCAAGCTCGGGAAAATCTACCAGATCAACATCAAGCAGATCCGCCGTCGCGGCATTCCGGGGCTTGGCGGGTGGTTCACGACGAAGGCGCGTTCCGGCGGCGGAGGAGTCATCGACATAGCGGTCCACTCCCTCGACCTCGCCCTTTACCTCACGGGTCTCTGGGAGCCGACAGCCGTCTCGGCCAAGACCTACTCGAAGTTCGGCTCGCCAATCAAGGACTACCATTACGTTTCCATGTGGGCGGGGCCGCCCAAGATGGACGGCGTCTTCGACGTGGACGACTACGCCACCGGCTTCATCCGCTTCGGCTCCGAGGCGACGCTGACCTTCCAAGTGGCCTGGGCCTGCAACTCCGCGCCAGAGGACTCCATCGAGATCATTGGCGACAAGGGCGGCGTGAAGATTGGCGGAAGCGCCAGGGGCATTACGCTCCTCACCGAGTACGACGGCCGTCCAGCAGACATCGTGCTCGACTACGACAGCCAGTCCGACGGCTTCAAGAAGGAGACCGAAAAGTTCGTCAAGGCCGTGCAGGGCGAGGGAGCGGTCCCCGCCACCGGCGAAGAGGGTGTAGTCCTCATGCGCATTCTCGACGCCATCTACAAGTCTTCCGAGACGAACCGCGAGGTCGCGGTCTAGCGAGATGAAAAAGGCGTCGTCGTGGATGGCTCAACCCATGACGACGCCTTGACGTTGCACGCGGCCACTAGACGCGGAAGCAGAAGGTCTCGGGATTTGACGCACCGGCCGAGATGTGATAGCATGAGGATATGAAAGAACTTCCGACACCTCCAGTCCTTTTCATCATCTTCCGGCGGCCTGACAATACGGCCAAGGTATTCTCTGCCATTCGCGAAGCCCGTCCCGAAAAGCTCTTCATAGCTGCCGATGGCCCTCGTCCGTCACATCCTGATGATGCCGAGCGATGCCGTCAGGCGCGAGAGGTGGTTGCAAACGTGGACTGGCCTTGCGAGGTGCACAAGCGGTTCCTAGACGAGAACATGGGTTGCGACAAAGCCATCCCCAACGCCATCCATTGGTTCTTCGAGATTGTTGAGGAGGGAATCATCCTCGAAGACGATATTCTTCCCGACCCATCGTTCTTCCGCTATTGCGCCGTTTTGCTTGAACGCTATCGCAACGATGCGCGCGTGATGAACATAACCGGCTACAACCCACTTACACATGGGGTGGGAGATGGATCATACTATGCTTCGCGTATTTTCCATTGCTGGGGGTGGGCGACATGGCGCCGCGTGGAACGGCTGTACGAAAGCCAAATTCTCTCTTTCCCGGCCTTTCTCGATTCCGGCGCCATGAATCAGATATTCCCATGTAAACTCCATCGTGAACATTTTCTTCGCGAATTCACAGCTTGTCATCAAAACCCAGGGCGGCGTTGGGACATGCAGTGGCTTTACACGATTATTGCGAATGAGGGAATATGCCTGAATCCGTGCGTCAATCTTGTGAAAAACATCGGATTTGGCCCCGATTCAACTAACGCGGCCAACAGCGCCTCCTACCATGCCAGGCGTAAGACAGGTGCCATCAGCGAGTTTAGGGAGCCATCCACATTAACGCCCAATCCAATGGTCTTGCGTGAAATCCTTCGCAAGGCGTATGGTCTCACGTTGTGGCGGCAGACCCTTTCGCGCCTAGCCGCTCCATTCGCGGGAAGAATCCTTAAAATCATTTGGTGGGCGACGGGCAAGACAAGGCGGATCTAAGTACTTTTGAGGACAGTCTTTGTGTCTTCCCCATGGTCGCACTGAGGTTGCCACCGCCATTTTGCATGGCGCCATAGCCAGGCAAAGAACAGTTGCCTGTAAAAACTGTCCTTGGCGTAATCGGGCAATCTAATCGCGAGAAAACGCGAGAAACGGCGGTTGGGGTAGAATGTGCCCATCAACCAGTGGAACAGTCTCTTGTAAAAGCCGCAAACGGCTTTCTGCGGCTGGTTGAGAATGAAATCGTAATAGTATCTGAACCAAGGGTATTGCAATGGTTGCCAGCCGCTGTACTTGTCGTTGAACATTTGGCCGATATGCGAAACATGATAGACTAGGCCATCCACGGCCGCTTTTGTCGGCATCATGCAGTCCCAGTGCTGCGGCAAAATACCCGAATCGTGCCGGCAGACATAGTTGATGATGTCCTGATCCACGAAAAGTGGGGTCCCCCATTTCGTCACGAAGTCAATGCATTTGCCGGCAAAGCCTGTCTCGCGCATCCGGCGAAGGTTCATGAGCATTACGCCCGCACAGCAATACCGCTCCTCGTCAAACTCCAGGTTCCACTTGGAATATGCCTTTACACCATGGGCTATAGACGGGATATCCCGGCACCACTGGACGATTTTTGAGTTGTCTCGCAACGCCCAAAGCTCGCAAACATCCCGCATCCAAAGAGTATCGACATCGGTGTGCAGGACCCAGTCAACATCAAACATCTCGCAGTAGAACAAGCGCAGGAAAACCATGTACGGGTAGTGTTGATTGCAGAAAAGAGATGCAACACGCGAATAGTCTGCCTCGATAATAATCGGTTGTGACGCGCCGAATTTGTCTGCTGCATCGAAAATGCGACCTCGGTCTTCGACCGAAAGTCCATCAGAAATGACGTGGAAGCGAAGACGGTTTTTGTCTGACGCAGACCGGGCGATGCTTGAAAGGGTGACCAGCAGTCCAGGCATGTATTTGTGATTAGCGGCTAAGACAATGTGAATCAGGGCTGTTTCGTCACAGTTTTGCATTGGGCATTCTCCTTGCCATCCCCGATTGGTGCCGTTTTGGGTGAAAGTTAAAGGTTCGCTTCTTTGGCAAAAGGCACGCCAAAGCGTTTTGAATAGTTACGAAACCCGGTCTCGGAGTGAAAGCCGAGTGGAGGCGTCTCCAAGGCGAGACCACGTGGTATGTTTTCAACGGAAAACCTCAATGCCTCCTCTCTTGGAGGAAAGCGGAAGGTCTTTCTCCACTTTCTGCTGAGAAACGGCATTGTTTTGCAATAGAACACGTCATCTGAAACAAGCGTTGAGTAAGGCAAGTGGGACCAGATAGGTTCGTAAGCTTTTGACGCCGCTTTGCAGATTCTGTTTGAGCGTAGGCAAAACCCACCGTTGCCAACGGAAAAGTGCTTATAGACGAACCTATCCTTCCAGTTTCCGTGTCCAGGCCACGGCGCACCGACGTAATCCCATTTGCCGAGAAAATCTTCAATCCCCGAGCGCACGGGCATCCCATCCGTTTGCAAAATCACCACGTAGTCCGTATTGAATCGCCTATGGAGATTCCGTATGCAGTCAATGCTCAGGCCGTGAAGACCTCCTTTGAGTGTGGTATCCACTTGCGGTTTCACACCATGACGTCCGCAGAAGTCCCGCATGGTCTTGGTTTCTCGATTGGTGACAAGCGTCGCCGGGATGCCGCTCCCCCAGCTGCGAAATGCGCAAAGGAAGGCGCATTCGATGGTGTAGAATTTGGTCTCTATTCTGTCGTCGTCCCAGAAAAAGTACGCGAGAAGCGTGACGCCGTTAAGTTTTGTCGGCGTGAACTCAATCGTGCGCAACCAAGGCAAGACAGCCTTTTGCCACTCATCCAACGTGATGTTCGCTTTGCCCGCCATGATTTTTAGGGACCGGTTTACTTCACCGTTTCCGTCCTATAATGCAGGAGGCGTATCCGTCTCCCAGATCTTCATGTCGTCGATGAGGTAGCAGGCGTTTCCAATCAGCGGGTTGTCGAATTCGCCGTTGAAGGGAAAGTCAATCGTCGCCGATTGCGATTCGAGAATGCCGACATTGATTTTCTGCCGCCAGTCGAACGGCTCCACATAGACGCGCTTTCCGTCAATGTAAACCGCCAATCGGAAAGGCGACGATTCGTCGGGGATGGACAGTCCATCGGCATTCCAGACAATTGCGTAATGATGCCAGTCCTGCGCGCCGCCTTCCCCGAAATACTGCGAATAGCGCCATGCGTTGCGGCGTCCGCGACCTTGAAGATAGTGAAGCCCCGGAAAGCGTACGACGAGTCCGCCTCCCCCCATCCCGTCATTTGAGGAGAATTCAAAGACAGAGTCTATCGTTTCGGTGAAGCGGATGCGGAAGAAGCGCGGGTCGCAGGACGAAAAACCATCTGACGGACTGAAAATTTTGGCCCACCATTCAATGCGGCCTTTTGGTTTGAGGAAACCGGCTGGAATCGAAATCCGCGCAGATTCTTGCCGAGGGCCGACGCGCATGGCGTTGCCGACCTTGCCTTCCGAAAAGAGGTCGGGAAGAAGCACTTTCCCTCCAGGCCCGACGGCGGGATGCTCGACGGCTTCGGGGGAGTCGAAGGTGCAGTGGAAGATGAGGCTGGAGGAGGCGGTGGAGAAGGTGGAGAAGGTGGCGCGCTGGATGTTGGAGAAGGGGATGGTGAGGTCGCCAAGGACGGAGGAGATGGCCAGCGATTCCGTCTTAGGCATGAAGTGGAATTTGTCACCGTTCGCGAGCGTTACAATTCGGGCGTCGTTCGTGCCCTCGGCAACCAGTTCGCGGACGAGGGGGAGGGGAAGCTTCACGTTCTTTTGAAAGACGACGGAGCCCTCAAGGACGGTGTTTTGCGAAATCGTGCCCTTAATGAGGGACGAGTCGCGTAGCGTGACGGAAGCGGCAAGGTCTCCGTTTGAATGCTGCCCGGTGGCTGCGAATCCGGTCGCGGCAAGCACAAGGACAAGAAGAACTGAAATTAAGGACAATTTCATGTTACTATAAGCATACGGATTATCGTTGCACGTGTCAACTAAATCCCCGCGGATAAGTGTGCCATTGCCCCGTGGGGCGATACTGGAGGAAGTGGGGAATGCGTCTGCCACGGTTCGCGCCCAAGGTCGCGGTTTTGGAACCGCGTGCGCACCTCGCAAGGCCAGCGCCCACGGAAATGGCAGTCCTCGCCTGACGGCGACATTCATATCAGTGGGTGAGACGGCCCAGGTCCATCCGCCGGGAACCCGGCAAAACGTGGAGCCGCGCAGAATGGCGCAAGCGAGCGATGGTTATGCTAGACTAGAAACCATGAATCTGCCGCGACATCGCAGCGTGAAAACCCTCGCGACGGTCATCGCCGTCGCCGGGAACGGCATCGCCTACTTCCCGGACGCCTGCGGGTGGCCTCGCGGCAAGTCCGCACTTTTCGCGATTTGGTTCATGGCGGAAGTTGGGAAGGCAGGGAAAACTCCACAATGCGCATAGGATACGGATACGATTCACACCGCTTTGAGGCGGGACGGCCGCTCATGCTGGGCGGCGTCCGCATTCCGGGCGCGGACGGGCTCAAGGGACACTCTGACGCGGACGTCCTTGTCCATGCCGTCATCGACGCCCTCCTTGGCGCCGCCGCCCTCGGTGACATCGGCTCGCACTTTCCGGACACCGATCCCAAGTGGAAGGGGGCCGATTCGGCCCTTCTCCTGGAACAGGTGGTCGAAGAGGTCGCCGCCGCCGGCTATGCCGTCGGCAACGTCGATGCGACCGTCATTTGCGAACGGCCGCGCCTCCGACCCCACGTTGACGCCATCCGCGCCCGCCTGGCCGAACTTCTGCGCATCGACGTCTCCCGCCTCTCCGTCAAAGGCAAGACGAACGAAAAGATGGACGACATCGGCGCCGGCCTCGGCATCGAGGTCCATTGCGTCGCGCTCCTTGAGGAGCGGCCATGAGGCTCTTCGACACGCACGCCCATTTCGAGGACGGCATGGACGCCCCGGGAATCCTGCGCCGCGCCGCCGCCGCGGGGGTGTCGCAAGTCCTCGCCATCGGCGGCTCGCGCGAACTCAACCGCAACGCCTTGCGCACGCCCTGCCCCGTCGCCCTCGGCTGGGACCGCGACCAGACCGGCGTAGGCGAACCCGCCTTCGATGAACTTGGGCGCCTTGTCGCGGACAACCGCGGACGCGTCGTCGCGATTGGCGAAATCGGCCTCGACTTCCACTACTCGCCCGAAAGCGCCGCCGCGCAAAAGGATCTTCTCGCGCGCGAACTGTCCCTGGCCGATCGATTCGGACTGCCGGTCGTCATCCATACGCGCGAGGCCGACGCCGCGACGCTGGAAGTCCTAGATGCCGTCCCGTGGTCCCATGCCAGCCGCCTGCGCGGCGTGATCCACTCCTACACCGGCGGGCCAGATTTCGCCCGAAGGCTTCTAGATCGCGGTTTCGCGGTCTCCTTCTCCGGCATCGTGACGTTCCGTTCCGCGGACCTCGTCCGGGATTCCGCGCGGTTTGTGCCGGCCGACCGCATTCTCGTGGAGACGGACACCCCCTTTCTCGCCCCCGTTCCGCTGCGGGGACGCCCCTGTGAGCCGGCCTTTGTCGTCCATACGGCGAAATGCGTCGCCGCAGAGCGCAAGACGGACTTCGAGACCTTCGCCGAGCAAAC
>JAEEGL011941471.1_pt1 | contig 10561 bp, 11 predicted proteins | sample 9134231 | NCBI WGS metagenome assembly JAEEGL01 (sample SAMN16246548, study PRJNA631951) | gut metagenome | biome: gut microbiome; feature: rumen; material: fiber-attached | host: Bos | place: Iran: Karaj | collected 2018-10
AATCCACCCCCATCCACTATTGAGTCTTTTATGACTCAATTTTTTATAGGTGTCTTTTACAGACACGATTGACGCGGGATAGAGCAGTCTGGAAGCTCGTCGGGCTCATAACCCGGAGGTCGTAGGTTCAAATCCTACTCCCGCTATTTCGCCCAGATAGCTCAGTTGGTAGAGCAGAGGACTGAAAATCCTCGTGTCGCTGGTTCGATTCCGGCTCTGGGCACACTTTAAACCCTTGATTATCAAGGGTTTTTCTTTTTATTTTCTTTTTGTCTATGATATAATTTCCTAAGAACCTGTATCTAGTTTTTGTATAAGGTGAATAATATGACCATTGAATCCATCAGAGAAGAATTGATGCAACACGCTGACATCAAGAATGCTGAATTCAGCAGTAAACTGAATCCTACGGGAAAGCCATGCATGGGAGTCAGGCTTCCTGTTCTGAGACAGATCGCAAAGAAAATAGCGAAAGAGGATTATCGGTGGTTTCTTGACAATAATCCCTTGGACAGCTTTGAAATGGAATCGCTTCATGCTTTTGTCATAGGTTATGCCAAGGATGATATAGGAACTCTTTTAAAGTATATGGGAGATTTTATTCCCAAGATCCACGACTGGTCGGTTAATGATTCACTCTGCCAGACTTTCAAGATTGCAAGAAAATATCCCAAAGAAACCTTTGAGTTTCTAATGGGATATAAGGATTCAAAGAAAGAATTTGAGGTTCGCGTCGTAGCTATCATGTTGATGAGTCAGTTTATCAATGACACTTATATTGATCGGGTCATCGAAGTGCTTGACAGTCTTTATACCGACTCCTATTATTCCCGAATGGGGGTTGCCTGGGCTGTTGCCACAGTCATGGCCAAGTATCCCGAAAAATGTCTTGAATATATGAACTCTAAGGACAATCACCTTGATGACTGGACTTACAAAAAAGCAGTCCAAAAGATGAAAGAATCCTACAGGGTGGATAATTCACTGGTTGAAAAGATTTGCAGGTAAGGTCTATTTTTCCTCACGTACGATATATTTTGGACGGTTTTTTGTTTCCATATAAGTCTTGGCAAGATATTGCCCGATAATACCGAGACAAAACAGTTGTATTCCCGCAATGAGAAGGATTATACAAACAAGTGAAGGCCATCCGCTTGTGGGATCTCCGAAAATGAGTGCTCTGACAAATATAAATACAAGCATTACAAATGCGGTTATGCACATTATCACTCCAAACAGAGCCGACAGAGTAAGGGGCGTGGTGGAAAAAGAAACGATCCCCTCAATGGCATAGGAAAACAGTCTGAAGAAAGACCATTTCGTAGTTCCTCTTGCCCTCTCAACATTGTTATATGAGATCCACTTTCTTTTAAATCCGACCCAGCCGAAGATACCCTTGGAAAAACGATTGTATTCGCCCATAGATACTATGGCATCCACCATTTTTTTTATCATCATCTGGTAATCTCTGGCTCCGTCCACAATCTCTACATCAGACATTCTGTTTATCAACTTATAAAACATTCTTGCAAAAAAGGAACGTATGGGACTTTCGCCCTTTCTGTTTGCCCGTCTGGTGGCAACACAGTCATATTCACCGCTTTCAATATCTTTAAGCATCTCCGGGATAAGTTCCGGCGGATCCTGCAAATCTACGTCCATAATAACGGCATAGTCTCCGGTCACTCTCTCAAGACCGGCGTAGATACCCGCTTCTTTCCCAAAATTTCTGGAAAAAGAAACGTATTTTATATTATCGAAGGCTCCATCCAGCCGCTTGATCTCTGAAAGAGTGTTATCGGAAGAACCGTCATCGATAAAGATAAATTCCGTTTCCAAATCGGAAAGAGAGGCTGTTACTGCAGAAACGGCCTCATGGAAAGGAAAAATGTTTTCTTCTTCGTTAAAACAGGGAACGATAATCGATAGTTTTCTCATGACTAAATCTTAGCAGACCTGCACTTAGTATTCAATAACAACTACTTATCGCCGCAAAAGAAAACAAAATTGTCATAGCAAATCCGATATAGTATAATAACGGGGTAATTGGGACAAATTGTTCTGTCCACATATCATTTATGATTAATTAAGCTTTTCATAAACAATTAAGAATATAATCAGAGGATAATATTCAATGAGCAGTTTAGCTGTCATAACCGCCCGTGGCGGAAGTAAAAGAATACCCCGAAAAAACATTAAGGACTTTCTTGGAAAGCCAATAATAGCATATTCAATCGAGGCGGCACTTCAATCCGGAGTCTTCGATGAAGTAATGGTATCCACGGATGATGCTGAGATCGCTGAAATAGCAAAAAAATACGGCGCCAAGGTTCCTTTTATGCGAAGCGAAGCCACAAGTAACGATTATGCGACAACAGCGGATGTTCTGCGTGAGGTGCTGGATAATTATGAAAGCCGGGAAAGAAACTTCGACATGGTATGTTGCATATATCCTACTGCACCGTTTATCAGCGCTGCAAAGCTGAATACTGCCATGACTGAATTGGAAAAGTCCGATGCGGATGCTATCGTGCCGGTGGTTCGTTTCAGCTTCCCTCCCCAACGCGGATTTATAGTCCGGGAAGGTAATCTGCGATTTCAATATCCGGAGTACGCATTGACCAGAAGTCAGGACCTGGAACCGATCTATCATGACAGCGGACAATTTTATATATTCAGATCCGAAGCGTTTAAACGTGAAGGAAAAGTCATAATGAACAAAACTCTGCCATTTATTGTTTCTGAGATGGAAGTCCAGGATATAGACAATGAGACCGATTGGGCCATTGCGGAGGAAAAGTACAAAAGGATCATAAAAGGAGAGTAAAGATGTTTCATCTTTATGACAAGATAAAGAACGACGAAGTCTACATTATTGCCGAAATGAGCGCCAATCATGGTGGCAGTCTTGAGAACGCCCTTGAAATCGTGAGACAGGCGGCAAAGGCGGGAGCGGATTGCCTTAAGATCCAGACGTACACGGCTGATTCGATGACTATCGATTGCTCAAACGATGCCTTTATCATCAAAGGCGGGCTGTGGGATGGATATAAACTTTACGATCTGTATATTGACGCCAGCACACCCTATGAGTGGCAAAAAACCATAAAAGAAGAGTGTGAAAAATGTGGGATGGATTTTCTTTCTACTCCCTTTGATGCCGATGCAGTTGATTTCTTGGAAAATCTGGGGGCAGAGGCATACAAAATTGCCAGTTTTGAATTAGTGGATATTCCCCTTATAGAATATACCGCATCGAAAGGGAAACCCATGATCATTTCCACCGGAATGGCCAGCCCTGAGGAGATCGGGGACGCCGTCGATGCGTGCAAAAGAATGGGTAACGATAAGATCGTTCTTTTGAAATGCTGCAGCGAATATCCTGCACCCTGGGAAGATATGCACCTTGGCAACATAGCGGATATGAAGAAGCGTTTTAATACTTATGTCGGATTATCCGATCACAGCAAGGGCAGCCTGGGTGCTGTCGTCGGAGTAACACTGGGAGCATGTGTTGTTGAGAAACACGTGAAGATCGATGGGATAGAGAGTCCGGACAGTAAATTCAGCATGACAATGCAGGAGTTTGCTGAAATGGTCAGGGATATAAAGAACGCTAAAGCAATTGCCAAAGGTCCGACATACGAACTTACAAAGGGCGAGATCGCTTCAACCACATTCAGAAGGAGTCTCTTCGCAGTAAAAGACATTAAAAAGGGTGAGAGATTTACCAAAGAGAACGTGCGGGTCATCAGGCCCAGTGACGGTTTATCCCCCAAGTATTTCAAAGAGCTCATAAACAAGGAATGTAAGCGAGATATAAAAAGAGGAGAACCCATATTAAAGATCGATCTTGAGGGATGAAGAATGCAAAAAGATGAGAATCTGTATCTGAGGACTGTTGAGAAGGATGACATGGAGCTTCTCTTCAGATGGGCAAATGATGCTGCTGTCAGGAATAACTCCTTTTCCCCGGAACCCATTTCTTTGGAAACACACATAAAATGGTTTAAGGGAATGATGGAGGATCCATCGGTAATGCAATACATATTAATGTGTAACAACATTCCGATAGGACAGATAAGGTTTTCTTTGTCAGATGACAAAACACAGGCCGAGACGGACTACAGCATAGATCCCGGTGAAAGAGGCAAAGGCTATGGGAGCAGGCTTATCGAACTGGGAATAAGGCGCTTAAAAGAAGATGTTCCGGATCTGAAAAAGATCATCGGGAAGGTTAAGGAAGGTAATACGGCTTCCGAAACCTGTTTTAAAAAGAATGGTTTTTTTGTCAAATACAAGCATTTGGAAACAGATTGCGGAGACTGATAATGGCACATTATGTTGTAGCAACGACCAAGAGCTGGAATGTGGAAAAGTACGGAAAACTGGTTGAAGCATTCCCTGAAGAAGAGTTCTGTCTGGTTACCGACAAGGAACAGCTTACAGAAGAATTATTAAAGGATATCAAGCCCAGATATGTGTTTTTTCCTCATTGGTCCTGGATTATACCAAAGGAAATATACAACAACTATGAATGCGTTGTATTTCATATGACAGACCTGCCTTTCGGCAGAGGAGGAAGTCCGCTGCAAAATCTTATTGTCCGTGGCATTTATAATACAAAGGTATCTGCCATAAAAGTGGAAGCGGGACTTGATACGGGGCCGGTTTATATGAAGGTACCGATAGATATCAGTGAAGGCAATGCCGATGAGATATTAAGCCGTGTTGCCGATATTGTTTTTTCCGAAATGATTCCTGCATTTATAAAAGGTAATTTAGTGGCAAGCGAGCAGAGCGGAGAAGTGGTTTCTTTTGCAAGAAGAAAGCCCGAAGAAAGCAGGATCCCGGATGGATTAAGTCAGAGGCAGTTGTACGATTATATCCGAATGTTGGATGGGGAAGGTTACCCTGCTGCCTACTTTGAAGAAAACGGAAAAAAGATATATCTGAGGAACGCGGTTTACAAAGAGAACAAAGTATACGCGGAAGCGTGCATCGAAGGAAGGGAACCCTGAATGGAAAAAATACTGGTAATAGCAGCTCATCCCGATGACGAACTTTTGGGTCTGGGAGGAACGATTCGGAGATTGGCCAACGAAGGCAAGGAAATACATGCAGTTATCATGGCTGAGGGCATCACTTCCAGATCGGACAAAAGGGATGAAGCCGATAAAAGCCAGCTGGAAGAGCTGAAGAAAGATGCCGAACAGGCCGCGAAGGTAGTAGGATACGATTCAATAGAGTTTTGCGGTATGCCTGATAATCGTATGGATGAAGTGGATCTGCTGGATATAATAAAAGTGGTAACACGGTTTGTTGAGAAATATCAGCCCGATACCGTTTTTACGCACCACCACGGTGATCTGAATATAGATCACAGACGTACCTGTGAGGCAGTTCTCACAGCCTGCAGGCCTACAGGAGGATGTCCGGTCAAAAGGATATATGCCTTTGAAACGCCAAGCAGCACGGAATGGAACTATACTTACGGTGAGCCGTTCATTCCCAATGTTTTCTTTGACGTGACCGACACTTTGGAGAGTAAAGTTGAAGGTATGGCTTGTTATAGGAGCGAAAGTACCGAATTCCCTCATCCCAGAAGCGCAGAAGCCTTGAGAAGTCTCGGAAAATACAGAGGAAGCAATATAGGGGTACCAATGGCAGAGGCATTCATGCTTTTGCGAGAGTGTTTTTAACGGCAATCGGGAAGAAATATGATCATTTTCAGAGCAGACGGAAATAAAACCATAGGAGCCGGCCATGTAATGCGATGCCTGTCCATTGCCGACGCATTAAAAAGCATCGGAGTGGGATCAACGTTTATTTGCGCAGACAATAATGTCGAAAAAATGATAACAGGTCGAGGATTTCCGGTAGAAATATTGGGAACGGATTATACGATACTCGATGATGAGACCGATGCATTATTGTCACTTGAAAGCGTAAAAAGGGCCGGTGGAATAGTAGTGGACAGTTATTTTGTCACTGCGGGTTATTTTAATAAACTCAGAGAGGTTGCGAAATCGGTCTATATTGACGACTTTGAGAGCGATTATGAGGTTGCCGGTCTGATCAATTACAACGTATATGCAAATCGCAAGGCTTATGAACGCATATATGGTTCCGGAAAGGCTCATTTGTTTCTCGGGCCACAATACGCCCCCTTGAGGAAAGAATTTTATGATATCTGTCCGATACAGATTTCCGAAGAAGTAAAGAACATTCTTATCCTTACGGGAGGAGCCGATCCTTATCACATCGCCGTAAGACTGGCAAAAGAAATAGCCGGGAGAGAGGACAGCAAGGCTGCTTACCATTTTGTTGTGGGTGCTTTTTCATCGGATCTTTCTGAGATGAAAAAGATTTCCGATGGCAAAAGGATCGTCATCCATCAGGATGTTAAAGATATGAAAGCGCTCATGCTTAACTGTGATCTGGCCGTGTCGGCAGCAGGCAGTACCTTGTATGAGTTGTGTGCTTGCGGGATCCCGACGGTTAATTATACCTTTGCAGATAATCAGATCATGGGGGCAAAGGCCTTTTCGGATTCCGGCATCATGATCACTGCAGGGGATGTCAGGACGAATGAGAGTTTTGCCGTCGAAATAATGAAGTCCGTTGACAGGCTTTCAAAGGATGTGATCGGGAGAAAGAAAATGTCCGGATCAGCGCATAAGCTGGTAGACGGATGCGGTGCTGGACGATTGGCCGAAGGATTGGAGGTTTTATTCCGTGAGTAAAAAAAGGGGCAGGATTTATGTATGCCATACCTTTTATCATCTTTATATTTCATTCCTCAAAGAGTTTAAACAGCCCGAAAAAGAAAAGGGAAATGCAACCATAGTGCTTTCCCTTATGTCTAACGATTGGGGTGACATTGAGGAAAGGATTGTGAGATCCGGCTACTTTAAAGCAGTTTATAAGTTCGATGAGAAACGAGACACCTTTTTCCCTGAGTTGTCGGAGTATCGCGTTAACAGAGGCAACATTCTTTTTAACATGATCCCCCGCATCAAATTCACCAAAGAGTTTGCCAAACTGCAGGAAAGATTCGTGCCTGTGGACTTTTCGCTTTATGACGAAGTATACGTTTTTTGTGATACCGATCCCATTGGGTTGTATTTAAATCAAAAGAAGATAAGATATCATTCGGTGGAAGACGGACTTAATTATCTCAGTCGGGGAATTCCCGCTAAAAGAGATAATAGAAAACTCTTTTGGCTTAAGAAATTTCTGAGCATGAGACTGAATCTGATTTTCATGCAGGACGGATACAGCAAGTATTGTGTGGATATGGAGGTCAACGATCTTAGTCTGATCGATGACAGATTCGGCAAATACAGGGAAGTGCCCCGAAAGGAACTGGAAAATTCTCTCACCGAAGAGCAGAAGGATGTTCTTATACATGCATTTGTCAAAGACATTGACAGAATGATGTCCGAGATCCAAAAGACCGAAGGGCGGGATAACAACATCCTGATCCTTACGGAGCCTTTGTGTAAGGATCTGAAAGACAGGGAACGCCTTTTCAGAGATCTGGTTAATGAATATTCCGCTGAGGGGACCGTGTTTTTAAAGATCCATCCGCGGGACGACCTTGATTATGACAGGCTTTTTGGCGACGTATTCAGGTTTGACAAGAAGGTTCCCATGGAAATCCTTAATTTCTTCACCGAACTGCATTTTAAGAAAGTTGTAGCGATCTTCACCCAGCTTGGAAGCATCAACTTTGCGGATGAAAAAGTATATCTCGGCAAGAAGTTTATGGATAAGTACGAAGATCCTTCCATCCATGCACACATAAAAGAATAGAGATTACCAGATGACCCTTTCCATAATCGTACCGGTCTATAATACCGCCGCTGACAACAAACTCGCCTTCTGCCTGGATTCTTTGGTGAACCAGACAATTGCGGATTATGAGATAATAGCTGTTAACGATGCATCAACGGATGATTCCCTTGATGTTTTGTTGCGGTACAAAGAAAAATATCCGGACCTTTTCAAGGTCATCGACCTTCCCGTAAACCGCCATCAGGGCGGAGCCAGGAACGAAGGGATAAAGGAAGCTGCGGGTGAGTGGATCGGCTTTATCGATTCCGATGACTGGATCACCCCGGATTTTTACGAAAAGCTGATAAAAAAGGGCGAAGAAACAGGCGCCGATGTGGTGGGTTGCGGATACAGCGTGGTCCATACACAGACCTATGAAAAGGGCAAGGCGATCTCAGAGATAACCCCGGAAATGACGGGAGTCATGACCGCCGAAAAAAGAAAGAGTTTTCTTCGTAATTCCGGCAGCATGGTCATGAAGGTATATCGTGCATCCCTGATCAGGGAAAATCACCTGGATTTTCCGGAAAAGATTTTTTACGAGGATAACTGTGCCGGCCCGGTGTGGGCAATGTACTACAAGCACTTTGAGTACGTGGACGAACCCATGTATTACTATTATCAGCACGGAACTTCCACCGTTCATACCATCACGGCGGAGCGGTGTATGGATCGACTCACGGCCGGGGAGAAGATGCTTTCCGAGTTAAAGAGCAGGGGTTTCTTTAATGAGTATCGTGATGAGATAGAAAATATCTTCACCGTGACCTACTTCGTTAACACCCTGTTTTCATACATGCGAGTGAAAAAAGGACGCAGGTTTTCCACTGTCAGACACATGCGAAAGCGCATGCTGGAGGAGTTTCCCGATTTCAGGAAAAATGCGGATTACGGCAGGTTCATGGACGAAGAACAGAAAAAGTACGTGGACATCCTAATGAAGAGTCCTCTGCGTTTTTATGCGGAATACGGTCTGCGGTGGTTTGTTCGCGATGTTATTTCCTTGACACGTGCTTAATCAAGGAAGTAATATATAGAGGAAGTTTTTAAACGGCAGTGAGGCCCAAAGATTGCCAAACAGGATGGCATTTCGGTTTCCTGCTTTGAGGAATTGATGAACAGAAGAAACAGAAACAACAAGATCGGGTGGATCATACTCGGGATCATATTGTTCAGCATTTTTGGCGGAGGCGGCTTTGTAGGCGGTCTTTTTGCTGTGTTTGCAGGCTTTATCCTCATCATGGCAGCAGCCATTGCGATACTTACCAAGGTTTTAAAGGGTCATGATTACGCCGAGGTCAAGAAGGATAATCGTCCCACGGCAAATCCTTACAGCTCCACCACCAACAGAAACACAAATCAGTATTCAAACAACAATCGTAATATCGCGCAGCCCGGTAACGCGCAGACCGCAGCCGGAACAGCAGGCGGTGCGGGTGGTGCCCCCGGCAAACAGGGGCAGAATGCGGGTAACCCCTATTCGGGATACAATACCCCTCCCACTCCCCAGCAGAATACCGCACCCAAGCCTCCCGCTAAGGAGCGTAAATCCACCGGCGATCCCGAGATCGACAAGATGATCGACGAAAAGGACAAGGCTATTGCCGAGATGCATCGTCTGAACGAATCCATCGAGGACGAAACCCTTTCCGCTCAGATCGATCACCTTGAGTCCGTTACCGACAAGATCGTTAAGTATGTGGTAAAACATCCAAATAAAAAGAACCAGGTCAAGAAATTCTTCAATTATTACCTGCCCACCACCCTTAAGCTTCTCAATGCCTACGACCGCATGGACGAAGCAGGTATATCCGGTGCCAACATAGACGGAACCAAGGGCAAGGTTGAGGAAATGATGGGAACGGCTCTTTCGGCTTTTGACAAACAGCTGGATGCTCTCTTTGCAGATGAGGCTCTGGATGTTGTCACGGATATTTCCGTAATGGAGAACATGCTCAAGTCCGAAGGCCTTATGGATGATGAGCTTATGAACGAAGCCAAGGAACTGGTAAGATCCTATTCCGAGTAAGCAATTCCTTAATATCCGATAATTACAGATTAATTCGATAAATCATACGGAGGGACAATCACATGACAGACGCAGAAAACTACACACCTTCACTTACTCTTGATCCGAGCGGAGTGACGGAAGCAGCCAATGCTTTTTCCACACTTACCCTTGAGCCCAATCTGAATGCCGAGGCCAAGGCTGAGGAAGAAAAGAAGAAAAAAGAAGAAGAAAGAAACGCCAACGCCATCGAATTGAACGAGGACCTTCTTTCCGAAGAAGAAAAGAAGATCGTCAATGAATTCGCAGCCAAGATCGACATCAAAGATTCCAACATGGTAATGCAGTACGGTGCCGCAGCTCAGAAGAACATTGCAGACTTCTCCGAGGCAGCATTGAACAACGTACGTACCAAGGATCTCGGCGAGATCGGTGAAGATCTTGCAAGCCTGGTAGTTGAACTCAAGAACGTGGGCACTCCCGAGAAAAAGGGTATCGCAGGCTTCTTCCAGAAAAAGAAAAACGAACTTGAATCCATCAAGGCTTCCTATACCAAGGCCGAAGGCAACGTTAACAAGATCGTTCAGCAGCTGGAGAACCACCAGATCGTCCTCATGAAGGATATCGCAATGTTCGACCAGATGTATGCTCTTAACACCAAGTACTATAAAGAGCTGACCATGTACATCATCGCAGGTAAGAAACGTCTTGCGG
>JAEEGL011983747.1_pt1 | contig 10561 bp, 6 predicted proteins | sample 9134231 | NCBI WGS metagenome assembly JAEEGL01 (sample SAMN16246548, study PRJNA631951) | gut metagenome | biome: gut microbiome; feature: rumen; material: fiber-attached | host: Bos | place: Iran: Karaj | collected 2018-10
GAATAGTATAGAACACCTTGTTCATCAACTCCATTATCAATAGCAATGCTGTTCATATCAGATAATTTATCACATATCTTTTCTTTAAATAATTCAAATGATACAGCTTCTAGTATTGAGTTGTTTGAACATTCTTTCAGATATTTTTCATACAATTTTTCAATCATGACGATTTTTTACCCCCCCTTCATCAAGTTCAGCTACAGGAACCCACTTAATTTGAGAATCGATACTATCTAATTCATCCTTTAACTCTTGAATTCTTAGAGTATAATTTTTCATCATTTTACTATTTCTTTCAATAGTATTCTATCCATAACTATAACTCCCTTATTTCTTGTCTTGTTTTAGAAAGGTCTAACTTCATTAAAGCAATAGATTTTTTTAATTCTTCTTTTTCTTCACTTAAACTAGCTAATTCTTTTAGAATTTTACTCTTTCTTTCTTTAAGCTTTTTTGCCTTGTTATTTCTATAAACTGCAATAGCAATATCAATAGGTAGAGTTATAAGATATGTGTCAAGTGAAGAAACTACAACATCAGAAATATCAGCAACTTTTATCCATCTTAATTTAGAATTAATATCATCTTTTTCATCTTTTAAATTTTGAATCTTTAATTCTATTTTTTCTAGTTTTTTAGTACTTTCTATTAATTCTTCTTTTAATTCATCTCTTTTAACCATTAAATTATAATGTTTTTCACTTACTAATTCTTCCATTAAAACTCCCCCTTACTAATTCTTGTTTTACTCTTTTGATTCTTCCTTTTCTTCAGAAATCGAAGAGATACGATTATCCCAATATTCTGGTTTTTTTGTTGCCTTTGGTTTCCCCTCGTTCATAGGATATTTAGGTTTTAATGCAGGCGCATAGTGTTCTAATTCTCTACGTCTAGCATCCTTTATATTGTCCTTTTCATCATCATATACTCTATAAGTAGGCATTATAGCTACCCACATAATTCCAATAATTCCTAAGAAGAATCCCCACCAAAACTGTGTTCTGGTAAAACCTCTATTACGACCAAGAATATATGCAACATAGCCTGTGACAAACATTAAAACTACACTAATTAGAAACGATAATAACGCAATAATAACATGTGCTTGTATTTCTGTTAAATAAAACATATTTTTTCCCCCTATTTATTGAATATTCCTAAATCAACACCATAATTATAAACATAATCCATTCTTTCCATTGTCTTTTGGTTTAATGTTTGTGTTTTAGTCTTTAAAGCTTGTAGAGTTAATTTGTATAAATCTTCTCTACTTACTCCACCTTGCATCTTAGCTATTTGTACCATAGCGCATAAGATTTCTTCTTTACAAACATCATAAATATCTAAGCCAGAGTTTTCTCTAAATACATCACACTTTTGTTGAACCTTAAGTGGCCAATAGAATTTTTGTGTTTGGTCAAAACTTACATTTGGATATGGTTTAATACAATATTCTAATCTTTGATTTGCTTTTGCGCTAAATACTTTAATATTAGAATAGTCTTTTACTCTTTCTTTAATAGTTTCAAAAGCAACTGGACCTTCAGTATCAATTATCTTTTGAATCATATTAGGAAGTCCTTGTGAGAATCCAGTATCATTATTGTAGCTTATTCTACCAAGTCCACTAGACTTCTTATATACAGTTGATTGTAATGATACTCCAACAACTTTTTCTTGTTTTTGTATTGTTGGATTAATATCATATGTTTCTTTGATGTATGGATCATCAATAGCATCAATAATCTTATCGATTGTTGCTTTCTTATCCTTATAATATTCAACTGCATAAATGTTTATAATTTTCCACTTTAATCCATTTAATACAGATGATTGAACATATAATTTATCTCTAACTGAAATATCTCCATCAATACCTGTAGTATCAATTAGAACACCAAGTACATATGACTTCTTATCTTCTGATTTAATAGCTACATCAACTTTGTAGCAGCTATTACCTACATTAACAGCACAGTCATATCCACGTTCTTCTAGATCGTTCTTAATGTAGTAACAAATAGACTTTTCTAGAGTAGTTCCTAAGTCTCTTCTACTAAAACTTGATTCTTCAGCAAACTTCAAGAATTCTCTTAAAAGTTTAGGGCCTTTACTCTTAGATTTTTGTTCACTAGCAAAGTCACTATATCTAATTGTAGATACTACAATCATTTGTTCCTTACTACGAGAAACAGCAACATTTAGACGTTTTTGACCGTTTTCTCTAGCAAGAGGTCCATTGATTACTGGAGTACCTGTGGCACTCTTTCTGAATCCTATAGAAATAACTATAATATCACGTTCATCACCTTGAACATTTTCTAATGATTTAACGAACCAAGGCTCTTTAGTTTTTTCGCTAGCTTTTTCTACAGTTTCTCTTAAACTACTATCTTTAGCTAATAAATCGATAATAGCATCTTCAACTTTTTCTTGTTGTTTGATGTTAAATACGATAATACCTAAAGACTTAGTCTTTGTCTTTTCATTTGTATATACATCCTTAAATACATCAAGTATTGCATCTAATTCTTCTTTTGTGATTGAAGAATCTTTCTTATCATTCTTTAAATCAACAAACTTAAAGTCAATCATAGATGCGGCTGTATTTGGTGATGGGAATGTATATAGATTTGAGTTATAGAAGTTAATATTTGAGAATTGAATTAATGATTCATGTTTACTTCTATAATGGAATGATAATCTATGACGAGGAAGTTCAATAGCAATACATTCATCAAGAAGTGATGATGCATCTTCAAATTGAATATCTTCTCCTTCAAGCTCAAGACCAGCAGAGAAATATGCTGAAGGTGGCATTTGTTCAGGGTCACCAGCAACAATTAAACTCTTACCACGAGCAATAGGACCTACTGCTTCATGTGTTGGAATTTGGGAAGCTTCGTCAAAGATTACTAAATCAAATTTAGATGATTGCTTACCATTCTTTTCATCTACTGCTAGATATTGGGCAGCTGATAGTGGTGACATTAAGAAACATGGGAAATACTTTCTAATTATGTCATCATATGTTAATAATGTATCTCTAATAGTTACACCACGTCCATTACTTGAAATAGCCTTCTTTAACCTACCAATAGGTGAACTTGAAGCATAATTAATACTATTATGATTTAATTCTTTTGTTAATTTCGCAGATACATGTTCAATAATTAAATTAGTATAATCACTAATTAAATTCTTGTACTTCTTTATTTCTCCTTCGAATTGTCCAGGGTTGAAATAATTAATATTTCCATCTCTAAAATATAGCTTAATAAAGCCATTTGATATAGATAGAATAAATTCATCTACTAGATCAACATAAGAGAATTTATTAGCCTTTAAGGCATCTATTAATTCACTTAATCCAAGTTCATTTAGCTTTAATCCTAGCTTATTAATTTGAGCTATATTTAATATATCAGTGAAGTTATTGATATCAGATGCATATTTTAATAATGATTCAAATACATCTAAATCAAGAGTTTCTAATTCTATTAATTTATAGTCAATATCAAACTTAGAGTTTAAAGCTTCTTCTTTTACTTTATATGCTTTAAATTTATCATTTAGCATACTAAATACCATCTTAGTTGATGGATTTTTAACGCTAGCTAAATCTAAGAAATATTTAGTCGCATTAATTCTATTAGTGTAATCACCTAATACTTTTAAATTATTCATAAAGTTATATGTATTTTCATATTTTTCTTTTAATGAAATACCATCTTTATAATTATCAACTATCTTTAAGCCTAGTAATCTATCTAATTCTTTTGAATTAGTATCTACAAAGTTCTTAAAGTTGATATCTTTTTCAATAATCTTATAGTATTCAATCAATTCTTTCTTATTAGGTTTGAATTCATTTTGTTTAACAGAATTAAATAACTTTAAGTATTTCTTCTTTACACCCATCTTCTTAAAGAAGCCTTTAGTGTTTTCTAAATCAGCGATTGCTTGATTAGCATTAATATCTTTAACTTTATCAAAATTAATCATCTTACTATTCTTAGATTCTAATTCTAATAAGTTAAGAATATTATTAAGTACTTCCATATTTAATTCATGATTTTCTACATTCATAAATTCAGTAGCACTATCTACTAATAATGGCTTATTTAAAGCTAAATCCATTATTTTAATTAAAGCATCAATACTCTTAATTGATTTAACAATATCTAAGTTTGTTTCTTTAATTAAATCATCAATTGATTTTAATAAATCAGTATAGATAGTTAAGAAATTACTAAATTCTTTAACTATATTTTCTTTATCTGAATAATTGATTTCTGAAACCTTTAATAGCTTTAAAGGATTATTATCATAATCATTTACACCTTCAATTGAAGCTGTATATTCATTTAATAATTTAGTAATTAATTCTAATTTCTCTTTATCTAATGTTTCTAGATAAGATGGTTGGAAATCAATTCTATAATCTAGCGCATTATAATATTCAGTATTAACAATTGAATCATATAGACTTAATGCATATTTTTCTTCATGCATCTTATTTATAACATCTTGTAGGATTTTCTTTTCTTCTAATAATTCATTACACTTCTTTTCGAAGTTATCTGGGTCTATTGTTTGACCTAGTTCCATTGAATCTCTTAACTTAGAGAAGAAATCTCCTTTATTTGCTTTATTAGAATGTAGTTCTAGACAGAATCTACCTAAAGATATCTTTTCCAAACGATTAGCAACTACATCTAAGGCAGCTTTCTTTTCAGCGACGAATAAAACTGTCTTACCATGATAGAATGCATTAACTATCATATTAACAATAGTTTGACTCTTACCTGTTCCTGGAGGACCATCAAGTATGAATGATTTTCCTTTTCCACAATCTAGAATTGCTTTTAGTTGTGTTGAGTCATAAGGAAGTGGAGCAGCAAAATCTGTATATACTTCTTCCTTATCAATATCATCATAATTAGATTCTTCTTCCTCACCTAGGCAGTTCTTATTAGCAAGGATACTTTCAATAACTTTATTCTTCTTTAATTCTTCTTTTCTCTTTCTAACGTCCATCCACATGATATAGTGAGAGAATGTTAGATTAGCAATATAGAAATCAGATTCATGTAGTTGAATGATATCTCCCCAATGTTCTTTAAATGTATGCACAATATTTAGATATCCATCAGCTGCATTTGCTTGATATAGACTTGAGAAATCAATATCAGGTTCATCTAATACATAATATTCAAAGAATGATTGGTTTAACATTAATTCATCTATATCATAGCTCATTGTATAAAGTGGTCCAGACTTATCTTTTGTGATAGTAATAGGTAATACCATGAATGGTGAATAACCGATTTGTTTAGCCTTTTTTCTCATATAAGCTAGTTTTCCACAGCATAGATATAATGTAGGTGAACCAGTTTCATCCATAGCTTGATTAGACTTCTTAATTAATTGCCTTAAAGTCTTATCAATACCTAAAGCAATAGCTTTATCATTATCATAATCTTCTAAGAATTTAATATTATTAACATTAGCAGATCCATCAATAAATAAAGGTTCTAAATCATCAATTTTAGGTGTTGCAACCATAAATTTAAGTGAATCTTTCTTTTCTAATAAATCATAAATTTTTGAATTAGAAATTAATTGTAGAACATTTGATCCTTTTAATCTTATATTAACTAGAGGATTTGATTCATTTAAATCAAGAAGCTTTTTCTCCCAGAATGAAAATCTATCTTTTTCTTCTGCCTTTAATACATTAACATATGTTCTACTAATGATGTTATCAACTTTAGTATCTTTTATTTCAACAGCTTTAATTACATCAGCTATATCAAAGTTTTCTTCTTTTGTTGGAATTGGTGAATAGATGTGATCAAAATTATGACATCTATTAATATCAATTGCTTGGAATGATCCAAAATAATTCTTTAAATGTGCATTAGCAGCATCTATAGCATCTTGGAATGAGAATGGTTGTGCTGAATCTATAAAAGTAGATTCAATTAATAAAACATCTCTATTTCCTTCAGTTACTCTAGCAAAGAAACCAAGTGCATCAAAAGAAATACCTGAATCAAGTTTAGCTTTTTCATTTAAGAATACACCAACAAATGCATGTTCTTCTATAAGAACTAAAATAGAATGGTATCCTACTTCTTCTAAGCATGAACAAAGAAGAATAGATGAATCTAGGCAAGTTGCTTTCTTATCTTTTAATACTTCATATGGAAGTCTAATTCTTTGTGGGCTATATACTTCTTCATTATTAGTGTCATAAGCATATGTTGCTCCTGCAGGTGGGTTTTGATACTTAATACCATGCTCATGTAAAGTTAAATAAATACTTTGTATTTCAAGAAGCATATTGTTATAATTTATGCCGTTTTGATAAGCTTTAATAACTCTGTTTTTTGCCTTCTCTGAAGCATTTCTAGTAATTTTCTTTACTGCATCATCACTAGGTGTTACATATTTAGCAAATAATCTTTCATCCTTAAATATAGCTGTAGTTGGTTGACTGATAGGTAGTATAGTGAATGTATGATGTTCTCTATATAATTCCTTATTGCTATCGTCTAATAAAACTATATCAAAACTTGATGGAATGGCTTCATTAAATGTATAGAAGAAATTATAATCAACTACTAAATCAGGAATATCTAAACCTATTTCATAGTTTTCTAATATTTCACCACTAACAGTAATTGCTGGCATTTTAAATGCTTCATGTTGGAATTCAAATTTGACTTTTAAGTTTTTATAAGTATTGTTTGTATAGTTTATGATAAATAACTCATTAATAAAAGAAAAAGATCTATCATATATTTGACCTATTTTATTTGATTTAGCATGCGCAAAAATATCAGCTAAATATTCTGAATAGGTGAATTCACTATCAATACTAGCACAAACTCTAATTTCATCTTTAAAGTCTCTGTTAATCTTTGTTTGCTTTTCTTCCATAAAAATCCTCCCTTTATATCAAACTTATAATAAAATTATAACACGAATTATATTATTTAAGAATATAATTCAAAAATATTTTACAAATATAATGTATTGGTATAAGATATATATAGACAAATATTTGGGATATCGCCAAGTGGTTTAAGGCATCTGGCTCTGACCCAGACATTCGGGAGTTCGAATCTCTCTATCCCAGCCATATAGGAGGTATTATATGAAAAAATTATTAACTGGAGTATTAAGTCTTGGCTTATGTCTTTCTATTGTTGGATGTAAGAAAAAGGATAGCACAACAAAAAAGGAAACTACTACTATTGATATAAAAACAGATAATGATAAATATCAAACTGATTATAGTCCAATAGTTTCAGATTCACTACCAAGAATAGACATTAATGTAAATGATTCTTCTATTGAATCTGGTCATGAAATGGATTTTGTGACAGTTCCAAACAGAGAAAATAAATGGGATTATACTACTTGTAATGTAACTGTTACTGATGGAGATACAATATCAGTTGATAATAAATCTGCTGGTGTAAAGGTTAGAGGAAACTGGACAACTAATTATGATAAGAAACCATTAAGAATTAAATTTGATAAGAAACAAGCAATGTTAGACTTAAATGGTGGAGAAAAATATAAGAGTTGGCTTCTTCTTGCTGAATATAAAGACTGGTCAATGTTAAGAAATGCTAGTGCATTCTATCTAGCTCATTTAATGAGTGATGATTATGTATCAGATTTTAGATTAGTTAATGTTTACATTAATGGTCAATACTGGGGCGTATATTTATTATGCGAACAACAAGAAGTTAAAGATGGTAGAGTAAGTATTGCTGAAGCTGAACAATTAGAGGATGATACTTATTATACAGGTACTGATATTGGATATTTCTTAGAATTTGATGGATATTATTATGAAGAAGCTGAATTAGAACGCTTCACAGTTAACTATAATGGATTAGTTAATCCAAATGATGGTAGAATATTTACTAACTTCCAAAAAGGATTCACTATCAAGAGTGATATTTATTCAGAAGCACAAAATAATTTCATTAAAAAATATATGCAAGGCGTTTGGGATATTTGTTATAAAGCAATAGTTAGAAAAGAATATTATTCATTTGATTCAGCTTATTCTACTTTAACAGCTGATAGTTCAATAACAAATTCTTATGAAGCTATTAGTAAAGTAATTGATGTTGATTCTTTAGTTAATGCATACTTACTTGCTGATATAGCATGTGATACAGATGTTGCTTGGTCAAGTTTCTTCATGGATGTAGACTTCTCTGAGGCAGGATCAAAGAAATTAAAATTTGAAGCTCCTTGGGATTATGATTCAGGATTTGGAAATACTAAAGGTTGTTTAGATGGTCAAGGTGCTTATGCATCAAATATTATTACAGATGCTAGTTGGAATGAAGCTGCAAACCCTTGGTTCATGTTATTATATAGTGAAGATTGGTTTAAAGCATTAGTTAAGAATAAATTTAACAGTATGAAAGAAAGCGGAGTATTTACTAAAGTATTAGAATACATCACTACTACAACTACTAAATATGAAAATGATTTTGTAGCTAATTATGCAAAATGGAATAACTGTGGACATCCTGAATTAACAGGTTATGAACAATGTGATGCATCTAAAGTATGTACAACTCAAAAGCAATCTGCAGAATACTTAAAGACTTGGTTAAATAAGCGTATTGAAGGTTTAGATAAACTATATAATGGAAAATAAAAAAATGTCTCGATTGAGACATTTTTCATTTCTCTTATTCTACTTCAGCACCAAATGGTATGAATGATAATTTGATCATCTTGAAGCATTGTCTTCCAAATGGAATACCTATGATTGTGATACAGAAAATAACACCTGAGATAGCCCATCCAATACCCATTTCAATACCAAATAAGATTAACCAAATGATATTAGCAATTGGATGCTTTGAAAAATGTGTAGTTGCATGATGTCCAAATGGAGTAATAACTAAGCTAGCCATCTTAAATAATTGTTTTCCAAATGGAATACCAATAATTGTAATGCAGAAGATAATTCCTCCTAAGCATAGTCCGATAGCTTCCCATAGACCAATTAAAATAAACCAAAAAATATTACCAATAGTTTTCATGTTAATTCTCCCTTCTTTTTTATTATATAACTATAAATAAAAAAATAAAAGTGCCTAAGCACTTCTATTAATCTTTATCATCTTGTTCATCAATCTTTTTTGTTTTTAAAACATATTTATCAATAGGATCAAAGATAATATAGAATACTGGAATTGTTAAGAATAATACCCATAGTGGATGCCATAAGCCATATTGCATACCTAAGAAACAATATAGAGCAACTACTACTAATGGATAACAGAATGTAGTGAAAGCATGTGTATGGATGATTGCTTCAAATAATGTTGCAAATACTGGTACTAATAGGAAGAATACCCAACTTACATACCAAGCATTAAATGCAAAGCCAAATACTATAAATAATATAGTACATACAAGAGCACTTGCACTACTTAAAGCAATTGTTAAAGCTGGATGCTTATTTTCTCTAACCCATTCATCATCTTTACCTCTAGAGCAAATATGACCTTTTTCAATCTTTACATATTTAGCATCGTCTTCTTTTGCTTTTTCTTCTTCATCTGTAATTTCTTGTGTTTTTCTCTTATTTCTTTAGTTGTTTCACTAGTATTTAATAATTCATCTAAACTCATTCCATATAGTCTTGCTAGACAAATTAAATTATCTGTATCAGGACTTGATTCAGCACGTTCCCACTTAGATACTGCTTGTCTTGATAATCCTAATGCTTGAGCTAATTCTTCTTGAGAATAACCCTTTTCTTTTCTTAATTGTTGTAATCTGTTTGCTATTTCAATATTCATAAACCATTCCTCCTTGTTTACGACTTCATTTTAGCAAATAACTCTTGGTTGCATCTACCAACTCTGCTTTTCAAATTACGCAACTATTGGTTGCAAGCCTCATTTTCTACTATTTCTTCATTTTCTTGATTATCGCTTAATTCAGGCGTTTTTTTATTATTTTTCTTCTTTTTAATGCTATAAGTTATCGCAGAAACATCAAAAATTAATACATGTGTTCCAATCCATGCTGCACATAGCGCAAAGAAGTTTTCTGGAAGTATTTTTACTACCTCATCTAAGTCTTCATCGAACTCCCAGTTGTCTTTTCCTGGGAAGAATAATTTATGGAATGCTTCAAATAATTTATAGAAATCAATCATTCCAAATATTCCTATTATAACAACTAATACTATCATTACTATTGCTGAATAGAATAGCGGATGGAATCCATGATATTTTACAAATTCTAATATATGGAATCTAACTAATAAGAAATGTGTAAGCATATAAGTAAATGAAATTATAAATATCCACAAATCTAACCAGAATAGAGGAATACAATCTTTAAAGTGAGCTACCCCTTCTTCTGAATAATTCATAACACCAACATAGAATTCTTTACCATGCCATATAAAATTCATTACACCAGCATACGCTTCTTTTATTTCTGTATAACTATATCCTGATTGACCTTCTATATTTAATAACTTAATACAAGCATA
>JAEEGL013907288.1_pt1 | contig 10561 bp, 10 predicted proteins | sample 9134231 | NCBI WGS metagenome assembly JAEEGL01 (sample SAMN16246548, study PRJNA631951) | gut metagenome | biome: gut microbiome; feature: rumen; material: fiber-attached | host: Bos | place: Iran: Karaj | collected 2018-10
AAGGAACGCTATCCTCGGTCTGTGTTTCCGAACTCGGTGAACTCTGTTCACTCTGCGTTCTCTGTGTTTCTGAGCCTCTTGTCGGATTCGAACCAACGACCCCGAGATTACAAATCACGTGCTCTGGCCAACTGAGCTAAAGAGGCTTTTCTAAGCAGCCACTCTCTCTTCAGATTTACGACCTGTCGGAAAACGGCTGCAAAGTTACAACTTATTTTTGAATTACCAAAACTTTTCGCAGTTTTTTTTAGTAATTTCTCAATTTTTCCTTAAATTTCTGCAGTTGGGCCCTCATTGAGTCCACGCAGAGGTCTATACTTTCTTCAAACGTGTCGCTTACCTTCTCTACTCTGAGCGTGTTGCCCGGGACTGCCACTTGCAGGCTAGCCTCCTTATTTTGTGCGGTAGCAGGCTTGACGACTTTCAATTGCACCTCTACTTTCTGAATATCTTCGTACGACTTTTCTAACTTGGCGACTTTCTTTTCGATAAACGCCTCTAACTTCTCGGTAGCGTCGAAATGAATCGACTGAATCTTAATTTCCATAGTTCCTATTATTTATTATGTTAAACTATAAAGATCAGCCCCTTGGATGGGACTCTTTGTAAACTCGCTTTAATTGTTCGAACGTGGTGTGAGTGTATATTTCAGTTGTCTCTATACTCTCGTGGCCGAGCAGTTGCCTTACGCTCTCCAGCCCTGCATGATGATTGAGCATGGCTGTTGCAAAACTATGCCTGAGCACATGCGGCGATCGTTTCTTCAGTGTAGTCACCTTCGAAAGGTTCTCCCTCACCGTTTTGTACACCTCGCCCGCTGTAATCCGATCTCCCCGTACGCCCAGGAAAAAGGCCTCGGAGTTTTTCGGTATCTGCTCATCGCGACAAGCCTTGTAGAGGCTCAACTGTTCTGCCAGTTCCTTGCCGAAGGGAATGACGCGCTGTTTGTTGCGCTTGCCTGTGACTTTCAGTTGCATGGCTGCAAAGTCAACGTCCTTGTCGTCAAGTCCCACCAGTTCGCTCCGTCGAAGTCCTGCCTCATATAAAGTAATAATAATGGTACGCGCACGTACATCTTTATATGTATCACTCCACTCTGTCTGATCCAGGAGTTCGTTGAGTTCCGACTCCTTTACAAACTGCGGCAGCGGCTTCTGCTTCTTAGGCCCCTTCACTATATGTGCCGGGTCCCTGCTGACCAACCCTCTGGCAAGGGCGAAGCGGTAGAAGGATTTCAGGGCCGACAGCCCTGTGTTCACCGTCGATGCGATGTTCCCTCTGTCCATCAGGCTCTCCATCCATCCCCGGATGACGTCGGCATCCACCGATGCCCAGTCGAGCCTTTCTTCAAGTTTCTCGAAGTAGTTTTGGAAGTCGTGCAGGCTGTCCTCATACCTTTTCACTGTCAGTTCGCTGCGGTTTTTCTCGTAGCGCAGATAGTTGAGAAACTGGTCAATCATAAAGCGTTGCAATCAATGATTTGATTTTCGGCAACGAATTTACGGAAATTTTATGAAACTACCAAACTTTTTGAGGAAAATTAGGAAAATTATTCCTCTGTAGCGCGTAACTTCTGTACGTAAATGGCGTGTTCCATCTTCAGGCGCTTCAATACAGAAGGCTTGTCAAATTGCTGGCGGCGACGCAGTTCTTTCACAACACCTGTCTTCTCAAACTTTCTCTTAAACTTCTTAAGGGCCTTCTCGATGTTCTCACCATCTTTTACTGGTACAATAATCATACTGTTTTTTGACTTTAAATTATTAAATTGTTAGACATTAATACTTCGCACGCACGTAGTGCGCACGAAAAGCGGGTGCAAAGGTACGATTTTTCCGTGAAACAGCCAAGTTTTTTTCCGTTTTTTTCACATCAAGGCGTTCTTTTGTGCAAAAACTTGTGCAAAAAAGGCGTTCTTTCGTGCTTCCTTGCATAAGAAACCGGTTGCAGGAAGAAGGCGTATCGTGGCTAAGATTGTGGGAACAAGTCAACAGACATTCCTATGCTAAAGGATGTTCCTGTTGTGAGCGGAGAACAGTAATAATAGATTTTGGGCTTGTAGTTGAAGATATTGTCGATGGCGGTACTGATACGAATGCCACGCCAAACTTGGTGTTGAAGCATCAACTTCCAGATAGTGTAGCCCTGATCCACATCCTTGCGCTCCGATTGTGGTTTGCCCTGGCTTCGTCCTGACAGTGCGGCATCGAGGGCATAGTGGCGCGAGAATCGATGATTGTAACCTACGCGCCAGGTCATGGAATGTGCTCGTGGCTGGTAGAAGTCAGAGTAATAGACGCTACCCGTCTCTTTCATCCAAGAATAGTTGAGTTTGAGCGACAGACCGCAATCCCATATATGTCCGAGGCATACATCCACGCCCCAGACTGTTATGCCATCCTCGTTCCAGTAAAGTGCGCTTTCCATCCCATTATAGTCACCTCCGTCGATGGTGGTGATGCGCTTGTCGAAGATATTACAATAGCCCATGAGTGTGAAGTTGTAGCGTCCGTCGAGAAATCCGCTATTCCTGATGCGATTGGTCCGCTCAATGGCTACGTTGAAGTTATGGCTCTTCTCGGGTTTCAGGTCAGGGTTTCCGCGTAGCATATACCCCATATTGCCCATGTCAAAGAGCATATACATCTCCTTGAGCGTAGGAGCACGGAATCCGCTGGCGTAGTTGGCACGGAAGGTCATCCACGGCAACTTGTACACGACGGCGAGTCGCTCTGTGAGTGCTTTCTGCGAAGAGGCCGAAAAGTAATCGTAACGTATACTGCCCACCAGGTTCAGCCGCTGCGTGATATTCCAGTCGAACTGCGCATAGGCATCGATGTTGTTCTGTGAGTGGCTTGTGCCCGAAACGAACTGATAGGTGGAAAGGTAGTCGTTCATGTAGTCGGCGCCGAGGAGTAGGGTGTTGGTGCCAAAGGAATGGCTATAGAGCACATGAGCCACATGCTGCCGGTTGCTGTAGTCGTGGTCGTGTGTACGTGTGCCGTCGGGCATGAAGTTAGCCTTGTCATACTGGTCGAAAGCGTAGGATAACTCGAGAGTTGACCCCACCCCTGCCCCTCCCCTTGAATGGGAGGGGAAAGATTCTACCCCTACCCCACCCCTTGAACGGGGATTGGAAAGGTCATATCGTCCCTTGACGCCTGCGCTGTAGCCGTTGAAATGATAGTCGTGGGTGTCGCGCTCGCTGGTGCGGAAAAAATAGCCGCCCCGCCCCGTCAGTGTCAGGCGGTCTGAGGTTCTCCAGATGAGGCGTTCCTTCACGTTGTAGGTCTTCTGTCCGTAGAGTCGGCTCAGGTTGGAGTCGTCGTTCAGCACCGCCTCATCGTATGGCAGCCCCTGTACTTTCTTCAGCAGTTCTAGGGCAATCTCTTCAGAAGTGTGGGCTTTGGGCAGGTTTATCGGGTCAATCGCTGTATGCTGGAATGTGGTCTGCGAGTTCCATTTTCTGGTATTAAACGAGAATGCGGCTCCGTTGCGCCATTCATGTCCGAAGGTGTTATAGCGCGAGTTGGCATTAACCGTCCACGGCTCCTTATTCTCTTGACTGATAATGTTGACCACACCTCCCACGGCATTGGAGCCATAGAGTGCCGACGAAGCCCCCTTCACAATTTCTACGCGCCCTGCGTTGTCGAGGTTCATACGGCTGTAGTCCACGTTGTCCATGGTCTCGCCTGCCATCCGCTCGCCGTCGACCAGGAAGAGGACGGCATTGCCACCAAAGCCGCTCATGTTGAGCGATGTTTCCTGGCTCATGGCAAAGCCGAACTCCAGCCCCGGTATCTCCTGAATGAGGAGATCCTGGATATTGGTGGCATCGGCCATCTTGATGTCGTGGTGCGTGATGAGTCGCGTTACTACAGGTGCATCCTTCAATGCCTTGGGCGAAAGGGAGGCCGTCACGACAACGGGCTCAAGCCATACGGAGTCGCGTATGGTCTGGGCATGGAGTCCAAGATGCATGAAAAGCAGCCCGGCAACGAAAAGAGACGCTAATTTCAATTCTGCTTTTTGCCTGTAAATTGTCCTACGAATTTAAATGGCATATTACCGTACTGCAATGAATACGCCACAACCGCATCATTGTCAGTAAATATCACGCTTACATCACTAACGGTATAGGCTTTCTCAGTGCCGTCATTATTCTTCACAACGCCGGCATAGGATGCGAGACTGCCTGTGTATATTTGGGACTCGCTTTTGGTCAGGGCGATGCCTTTCACGAGCATTTCAGGTATGGTCATCATACCTTCGCCGTATGCGGGGATAGTCATGTCAACTGCATTATCAGAGGATTTGGTAAAAACGAAGGTCACTGTACCTTCATCAGGCTCTCCCATAACTGTGAGGACTTGCTTACCTGTATAGGTGCCTGCTACCTGATCGGCTGCTGCCACCGCAGCGGGCTTCGTGTCATCGTCATCATCACTACTGCATGCACACACACCAAACGTGAGGGTCACCGCAGCGACCATCATCATCATTAAATCTTTAATCTTCATTGTTTTCATTTTTATTTTTTACCTTTTTACCTTTTTACCTTTTCTCCGTCACCCACTCCTGTGTAGAGTAGTCACACTCTGACCCGTAGGTGCTGTGCGGAATGCTGAAAATGGCTATCATCAGTAGTACGGCCAGACCGACCACCCATTTGTTGTACTTCCACTTTAAAGTAGCCAGGGCTGCCATAAAGAAGAGGAACGACAGCAGGGTCTTGTTGTCGGTCAGGTCTGTGCCGTAGGGGAATCCCGCCCACCAGGGCCCGAAGGCAGCATGCTGCACAAGAGGTCCCAGGATGAAGCCGCCCACGAACAGTGTTGCCACCGTAATCCAAAGCCACTTGTTGTATTTCCTGCCCGTAACGACCAGCAGGAGCGTATAGACAGCAAAAAGCATGGCTCCGAACATCAGCAGGATGTGCGGAATCAGAATGCTGGCAGGCACGTCATTTCGGAAACGTATGACGACGGGGTCATCCGCAGGGTACTTCTTTCCCTCTATAGTGATATAGTACTGCAACTTACCCCCCACGGGCTGTACTGGCAAGGCAGCGTCCCAGTCTCTGTAGGGTCTGCCGAAATCCACAGTGGTATAGTCATCCGTCGTGGGATAACGACGGTAGTGCAGTTGAGCATTGATGTTAGCTGCGTGAATGCCTTTAAGTGTTACGATTTCATCCTTCTGCACCCCGCTCCTGGGCAGTTTAATCTTATACTGTTGCCCATCCAGTTCCACGTCCACGCTCTTGGGATGCGTAGGACCAGTCATGCGCTGATATACGCTCAATGCCAATGTAATGACAACGGCCAGAATCCAATACAACGTTTTTTTCATCTTACAGGAGGTGTTAAGTGAACTTGAAATGTTATGGTCTCTTCGCCCCGGAGCACTTTCACAGGAATGGTGGTTCCGGCCGTGAGTTCCGACAGGCGCTGCATGTATTCCTCAATGTCCTTCACGGGCTTGCCGTCAATCTCCTGAATGATGTCGCCGCTCCTGATGCCGGCATTATGTGCCGGTTTGCCCGCCACCACGATGTCGGCACGCAGTCCAGGAATGGTGCTGGCACCCATGACATCGGGCATCAGTCCCAGAGTGACCTTAAACTTGGCATGCTTCATCGTATTGCTGCCTGGCACATTGATGAAGTCGGGCGTCGTGGGCATGCTAGCCAGTTGGCTTATCAGTTCCTGCGTGTAGTCCAAGGTCTGCTGCATGCCATCGTAGTTCAGGGTAGAAGGTACATCGGCAGGGGTATGATATTCGGTATGGCCGCCTGTCGTAAGGAAGAGCACCGGGATGTCGGCTGCCACAAACGATGCCTGGTCACTCGGGCCATAGCCGTCGGGAATGCAGGTGACGTGCAGGTTCTGCCTTTCGGCAATGCTCTCTGCCATCGACTTGAAGGTGCTGCTTGTTCCTGTACCCGAAACACTCAGGGCATGGTCGCGCATACGTCCAACCATATCCAAATTCACCATGGCGACGATAGCGTTGATGCTGTCGGGGAGGTTCTTGCGCCGCCCGTCGCTATGCTTCATCCATTCCAGGAATTGCTTGGAGCCCACAAGTCCCTGTTCCTCAGCCCCAAAGAAAGCGAAGATAATGCTTCGCGGCGAGCGCACCTTCTTGAAATGCCGGGCCAGTTGGAGCACGATGGCATCACCACTGGCATTATCGTCGGCACCAGGGTGTACTCCCAGCGTGTCGGGGCGACGTGAGCCAGACCCTTGGCCTCCCATGCCCAAATGGTCGTAATGCGAACCTACCACGATGTATTCGTGCTTCAGGCGTTTGTCTTTTCCCGGAAGCACAGCAATGATGTTATGGGTGGTTCGCTGCTCTGTCTGGGTGGTGTCTGCCTTCTTTCTTCCGTATGTGAAGTCCTGATAGAAGCCTTTGTTCTTCTTTTCCTTGACAATAGGCTTGAACTTCAGTTTACGCAGTTTATCGGCAATAAACTCAGAGGCGAGAGTATCTCCCGATGTGCCGGGGTATCTGCCACCAAGTTCCTGCGAAGCCAGGTATTCCACTGTCTGCCGCATGTCTTCCTGCCTTTGGGCATACGTCTGCAAAACAAGCACCGCCGACAAGTACAACAATAGATATTTCTTTCTCATGAATCTTGCACTGATGAATTCGGCTGCAAAGGTACTATAAACATATTGATTCCGCAATCCTCATTTATATGGATTTTAAAAATGATGAATCTGTTTTTATAGTTAATTAGTTTAAAATGTTTTGGCATATCAGCAATTATTCGTAATTTTGCAGGCAAGGTCAAGGGGGACTTACTTCTCTTTTCATTTTATGGAATATAGTCCCCCGATTACCTTTTTTGATAACTATGAACCAAGAATTACTGAAAGTGTCGCTGCGGCAGCAGGCGTTATATCTGCCGCAGATAAAGGGTTACGGCGAGGCATCTGTGGAATGTAGTGAGCCACACCCAACAGAGATGACGGCCCGCACGCTGGCTCTTGTCGTGGAACTGCGTCAGATGGGTTATACCCTTTCCGAAGATTTGCTTCATGCGCTGAACGACCTCGACGAGGACGGGCAGCAACAGGTGCTTGATGTCATCAACGAGGTGATGGGCACCAAACTAAACTGGGCTTCGCTGGTAAAGGGCTGGCTGACGCCTACTGGCGAGACCGTATGGGATCATTTCCTCACCCTGCTGGCCAATTTAGCCGGACGGCCCGGAAACCCCGGAAACCCCGGAAACCCCGGAATCCCCGGCACCACGCTGCCCTGCGGCCACCTGATACCTGATGGCACATTTCCCCTGGAGCGCTATAACGGCTGTCCGTTCTGTGGCAAGCCATTTCAGACTGCCGACTTCGTGTACCGAGGCCAGGGCAGCAAACTGCGCCTGCTGCAGTTGTGGGGCGATAAAGAGATAAAGGCGTTCTATCAGGATTTGCTGCTGTCGCCCGTGCCGCTTGATGCTACACAGAGAGAGTCGCTGAAGACGCTACTGGCGTATTATTTACAGACCCCACTCCCAACCCCTCCCCTTGGAAGGGAGGGGAGCGCGTCGGAGATTCTGACACTTAATATCACGCAGAAAGAGACGCGCATGATGGTGATTGACGCCCTGGTGGAAGCAGGCCGCGACGATGAGGCCGCACGGCTGTTCAGTTCGCCCGTCGACGTGATGCGCTATCTGTGGTACCGCCATACGGGACACCTGCAACTGATAGAACCACACACCTTATTATATATAAGGGCCAAGAACCAACGCTACGAATGGCATTCGACCGACGACATCGATGACAGCGTGGAGGCACGTAAAGCAGAACTGAAACTGAAATACCCGAGGCCATGGTGCCGACGCGTGGCTCGCTGGCTCAACGGCCTGACAATGCCCGTAGACCAGCAACTGGAGGCCATGCACCCTAAGCGTGAGATGTGGGTGCGCTTTTTCCGTGCTTTGCGGCTTTATGAGTATGCCAAGCATCCCGGCTACGAACAGTTGGCCGAGTTGACAGACCGCTTCTACCGCCGCGACTATAGCGTATGGCAAGGCAGGGTAGACCATTACCGGCTGAAGAACGATGCCACCGAGACCCTGCGACTGCTGGGTCAGCGGCCGGGACTCTTTGCCCGCTGCCTCTTCTCAACGATGCTCACCTTCGGAGCGGAGCAGACGCTTACGGCTTTCCGAAAAGTCATGGACGACGTACCCGTGCGCCTGCTGCTCTCGCTCACGGCACAGGCCGAGATCTATTTCGACCGCAACGGCCAGCGTGTGGCCCGTCCGCTGAGCAGTGTGACGAAACAGATACCGCAGCACCCGCTGCTGGTACATTATACCGACGAGCAACTCACGCAGATGCAGCGCGACATCCGTCAACTCTTCCTCGATGCCATGCGCCAGCACTTCACCCAACACCCATCACCCAACACCCAACACCCTTCAACCTACATCGACCCTCAACTCGACCATATCCCCATGCCCGTGGGCGACCGAAGCAATACCGTGCAGAATGCGTCGGCGGCCTTGCAGGGCACCCGTTTCCCCGTACAAGGCGACAACGTGAGGCTCTTCCTGCAATGGGGCAAGGACCTGCCCGCACAGCCCCTCGACATGGACTTGAGTGCCTACATACTGAGTGAGACCGAGGGGACGCAGCCGTCACCGCCGCCCCTGGGAGCGCGGTCGTCCCGCCCGCCCCAGGTCGACACCTGCTCTTATTTCAATTTGGTGACGCAGGGTGCCAAACATTCGGGCGACATACGACAGATACCCGACCTGGTGGGTACGGCAGAGTATATCGAACTCTCGTTGCCCGAACTGCATCAGCGAGGTGCCAAGCAGGTAGTATTTACCTGCAACGCTTATACCGCCGGCGAACTGTCGCCCAACCTTGTGGTAGGATGGATGAGTGCCGAGCAGCCGATGACCGTCGACAACGAGACGGGCGTAGCCTACGACCCCTCGACCGTCGACCATTTCGTGCGCATCACCCAGCAGAACCTGGCCAAAGGTCTTATCTTCGGCGTGCTGGATGTCAGCAAGCGCGAAATAACCTGGTTGGAGATACCCTTCGACGGACAGACCGTGCTCACCGTATCGCCCGAGACCGTCAACGCCTACCTGCGTCGTCTGGCTCAAAAACCCACCATCGGACAGTTGCTGCGCCTGAGGGCTGAGGTGCAGGGCAGCCGGATTGTTGACTCGCCCGAGGCCGCCGACGAGGCCTACACCCTGCTTTGGGCACAAAACACGGCGCAAGTCAGCCGCTTGTTGATGGGCGAATAGTTCGTCTTTTTGAACTTTTCCGGCGTTTTCTTTGGTCGGTTCGCAAAAAGTGTGTACCTTTGCACCGTCGTATGTGAAAATGCGACCCATGCATCGAGAAAAGTGCGTGGCTATATGCTGAAAAATGAAAGGAAATATTATGGAAACTCTAAAAAGAACACGTGAACAAGTACGCGCTGCATTCAGGGAATATATGCGCGAAAAACAAGAAGAGAACAAAGCCGCGCAAATCAGGCTCCAGATGTTTCATCAGAAAAGACTGGCAGGGGTAATCTGACACCACTGCCTTTTTAGTTTTTATAATCCATGAACAAACTCTTATTAGAAAACATCAACACAAAGTCTCCGTATCAGGTAATCCAAATGGAAGACTTGCCTCACCTGTTCTATTTTCATACGGACTTCGGAGTTGACTACGAAATAAGCATCAAGCCCAACAATGCTTTTGTGAGCAGTGGTGCATACGTACTTGACATTCACAATATCTGGAATCAAACTTCACCAGGTGATGTAAAAGTCCGTCAGACCCTTATGGCTATTATAGAAGAATTCTTCAGGTGCAACAACGACGTTATGCTATATATCACAGAGACTGAAGACGGAAAGCAATCGTTCCGCGACCGGCTCTTTTTACGCTGGTTCCATAACTATGAGCACAACGACTTTTTTTACATTCAGACCGCAGAGGGGAAAATGGACGGGCAATTAAACTTCATGGCCATCATTTCGCGCAAAGACAACCCCCGGCTACTGCTGGCTATCAAGGAGTTTGAGGAAACCACTGCTTTTCTGTTTGACTGAAGAGCAACAAGAGACTGACAGGACAATACGGACATACTATAGAAAACACCACGTCTTATAGCCGAAAACGCCGGAAAAGTAAAATTTTTGAACTTTTCCGGCGTTTTCTTTGGCTGTTTCGCAAAAAGTACGTACCTTTGCACCGTCGTATGTAAAAATGCGACCCATGCACCGAGAAAAGTGCGTGGCTATATGCTGGACTTGTTAGCTGAAACCTGGAAAATTTCAAAAAGACAAGAGAGCATAGTGATTACTGTACGCCAAGTACTGGCGTGGAGTGTGTCGCTATATTCTTTCTTTAAGGTATTCCAGGACCTCAGCTAAGAGAATTGTAAGCGTCCAAAAATGGCGTATTGCGGCGATTAAGACAAAAATTTACCTTTGCACTGAATTTTAAATTTTTCGATTATGTTCAGTAGCAAGGATTTTGAAAAGCTCTGGTTCCTATACCAGACAGAGGGGGTTCCTGAG
>JAEEGL014110514.1_pt1 | contig 10561 bp, 8 predicted proteins | sample 9134231 | NCBI WGS metagenome assembly JAEEGL01 (sample SAMN16246548, study PRJNA631951) | gut metagenome | biome: gut microbiome; feature: rumen; material: fiber-attached | host: Bos | place: Iran: Karaj | collected 2018-10
AGGTGATAAACAATAGGTAACTTCTATTAATTGCCCGTAGGGCATTTCTTTCAATAGCAAATATCTAATTATCAACAATTATACCCCATAGGGGTTTTCTTTTAAACGTATTTATAGAACCCACCAATAAAAGAAGCTGGCTCGCCCCACTCCGGTGAGTCCGACTACACTTCTGACGCTCAGCGAAATGCCTATACCCTTTCAGCACTCACTTCCGACTCGCCCGAGAGGCCTGATAAATAAGTCCGGATTCAATTTATAGACAATAGTTGACAATTGGTTTACTTCGTTCTCTCACATAAAAAAAATCCTCATTCAAATAATTATACATATATTTGCATGGAGAGAATACGCTCATAAAGGGTAGTAATTAAATAAAAATAAGGCGTTTATATAACAACAACCAATGAATCAACAAGGTAAAAATAATAGGAAGAAAAAAACAAAAAGCAAGCCTATACTGCAAAGAATAGAACATTTTTTTGACCGACATGGGCGGATTTCACTTTTCTTGTCTCATGGTGCCTTCCTTATCACGACAGGATTGATTTTGGTTTCGGCCATTATAATCCTGCTCGCATTAACCGCAAACATCAACGAATCGAGGTTGAGGAAAATTGACATAACAATTTCCGAATATGCAAACACGGCATCAAAGAAGGTCATTGCTGATATGTCCTTGTTGAAAATTAAAGCATTCTTGGACGGAACTGCACATGATGAATATTCGGAACCTTGTATTGGCGTTTTACCCATAACTATGAATAGAGAACATAACCATCTTAACGCATATCTGGTTACACCTGACGGCAAAAAAATTACAGAAGCAGATAGTATTGTTTTCAGCACATTTACAGAAGTAGAAATAGATGTTCCGGAATTGAAAGAAGCCGTATCCTCAAATTATTCAGATGCATCAGCATATATTCATCATGTTGTTAATCCAGATGGAGAACAACTTGGTTATTCTATGGATATTCGACCTATCACAAAAGAAAACAAAGCCATATTCAAAACATATTATACAGAAAATGCATATTACTGTAATGAATACCTAGTGACATCTGAGCACCTCTTCAAAGAAACATCTGCCAGAAATCCATATATTAATTTGTATTTCAATATAAAAGGAAATCTCCTGAAGGATGATGCCGACACAGTGATGAATAATCCGAAGTCGGAAATACAACTTACTTTCAGTAAAAAGCATCTCTATGGGAAAGCAATCAAGTCTCCATATGCCATTGAATCGATTTACCCAAAACCGAATCAAATTACCCCAGACATAATAGGGTATGTTGGCAATGAAAGTGTCAGGGAGGTTTTGGAAAATGGAGGCATCTATGTTCAACTATATGACACGGTTGCCAAAGCCAAAGCCGAAAGACTATTGTTATGGGGATCCATCTTGATTGGATTGCTGTTTGGCATGTTATTGGATATCATTGTGGAACTATTTCATAAATGGAAAAAACTAGCACGAAATGATCAATAAGATTACATCTTTATATTCTAAAATCAGGAATGCGCTCTATAATAATCGCGCTATACCGACAGAACTGAGTAGATGGTATTTTTTGATGGCAATTTCACTACTTGTTCTGATTGCAGTATTGATATTCTACCGATCGATGAGATTGGAGAATGTGCCACTATACAGACAAGTACATTTTGATTTTAATGAGTCGGCGCATGGTGGTGTCGGTTACGTGGCTTTAGACTTCAACCTGGTACCAGACAAACAGAACGCAAAAAAACAATCGCCCCAAAGCGCTATTGATGTTGACTTAGGTATTCTTCCTATTGCCAATCCCCCCTCCCTTAATATACTCAACAAAGACGCATCAAAAGAGGAGGAAATTGTTGACAGCGTACAGATTTTTGTAAACGGATGTGGAGTAGATGTGCGGTTCGGAAAAGATTATAACGAGTGGGCGACAACAGAAACGAGGAAAACATTATATTATCTTTTTCATGGAATTTTATATAATATAGCCTCCGGCGACTCTTCATTTATTGCTCAGTGGAACATCTATAAAGGCGATCATACGCTGAAAAATGAATATTTCCAGGAAAAAGTTATAGGAGAAGATTTATTTTATCCGCACAACAAACGCCCGGCAGAATTCAACCTGTTCCTTGTTATTAATGGCAACCTTAATACGCAAGACAGCCTTTTATCTTCGGCAAGTCGAATAGTACTCAATTTTGACGAATCATCATGGACATACGATAATATATTTCCTAAACCCAATGTGGTATCACCATCACAGGTAGCATACATCGGTACTGAAGCGGTACAGCGTGTTTTGAAGAATAATGGAATATATTTACAGGCCAAGAATGAAAACATCCGAACAAAGAACCAAAGGTTGCAATATACCTACACCATAATCATAAGTGCATTGTTGGCATTTTTGTTTGACATCATGGTCAGATTGATCATCATGTGGCGTAAAGGATACTTGGAAGAAAGACAGAAGAGTTGTCGGTAGATTCTAGCGCCGTCAATAGTCGCCCCTCGTTTTATCCCAATCGGTGGTATAACAACTATAAACGGTTAATGTTATGCCCGACCGAAAGGAGCGGCCTTGAACCGCGCTATGGCTCCCGAGCTCGATGAGGCAAGGCCGCGTGGTATATCACCATTCAACAATCAAAAGTGCAAAACATTGGAAAATCACCAATCACCAATCGAATCACGAACCACCAATCACCATTCACTATTCACGAATCACCACTCACTAAAACGTTAAGGTTAGCGTTCTGCCTGCTTGCAGGCTTTGAGCACCGCTGAATAAAATAAATCAGCGAAAAAGGTTAAGGTTGATATCACCATTCACTATTCACAAAATATTAGTTCTTTTAGTTCTGATTGGGATAAACCAAGGGGCAACCTCGCAAGGCCGCCCCTCATAAACGTTTTTATGAAAAAGCCCTATCTCTGCTCGCTTTATACGCTACAAATCCTCCCCGTTGGCCTGATTCAACCCATTGTCGTAGTACATGTAGATGTAATACGCTTTTCTTGTATACCAACTCCATCCGTTAGCGACTGCAAAAATACGAAAAAAATCCCAACTCCCAATGAAAAAAAACTTCTTTTGCCCATATCCCAAAAAATGTGTATCTTTGCACTTTATTTAAATGTACACATGCGCATACGAAACATTACATATAACACGCTGACACTGAGGGAGAAATACCCCCCCTATTGCGCTGTAATAGTGTAAGTTACAAAGATTCTCACCCTTCCTTAACCCTCCCATCTCTGCTCCTCGCGGCCTCTTCCCGTGTCGGCAGGGTTTCGTTGTTTCTCCTCGTCGCCCTCGCCCTGGCCTCCTGTGCCAAGGAGCCTGCTGCCTCTCCATCCTCCCAGTCTTCCTCTCCCGAAGAGCCCCTTTCCCCGCATCCCACATGGACCGACGACAGCACCAACAACTTCTGGAGCTAACCCTCATAAAACCATCCGTACCATGTGCCTCTTCCGTCGACGTAAACAAGACCGCATCGCCCGCGACATAGCCGCCAGCCACGATATGCTGCCCGACTACCGCGCCGCCCGCCGCCAAGGCCTCTCCCCCCTCGAAGCCCTAGCCGAATGGGACCTCCTCGACGCCGAAGCCCTGAAAAAACTGAATAAATAATAAACTATGGAAGAAGAAAAAAAACAATATATGTGGGACGTAAACAACGACATTGGCCACTCCCTCTACCAACTTCGACAGCATCGAGGCATCACAGCCGAACAATTCGCCGCCGCTGCCAACACCACCGAGGATAAAGTACTGAACGTTGAGAGCGGAAAACTCCCTCATAACATCCATAATCTCGCCCGTCTAGTTGAAATCCTCGGCGGCCGCCTGGCTATAGTTCCCGCAGAAAAAGCGGACGACCCACATTGCCAATTCATCCAGTCTGAATAATAATACAATCAATATGGCAGTACTAAGAGCAACAATTGCCGACATCAATCTGAGCGAAGAAGATATCAAGTCGCGTTTTATCCAGCCTGCCCTCGAAGACAAAGGTTGGGACAAGTTCCACATGCGCTTGGAATACGCCTATACCGCGGGTCGCATCATCATGCAAGGCTCATTGAAACATCGCAAAAAGGGGAAACGTTGCGACTACATTCTATATGTTGATGAAAACTACCCTATCGCTGTCGTTGAGGCAAAAGACCGTACGCATTCTCCTGATGAGGGAATACAGCAAGCCATTGATTATGCCACAGATCTTCAGCTCCCCTTTGCATATGCTTCTAACGGTGAACAATTTGTAGAGTTCGATATGCACAACGGAACGCAGCGTACTCTCGAAATGGACGAGTTCCCAACGCCAGCTGAATTGAAAGAGAGAGAAAGAAGATATTTAGAGGAAAGCGAACACCTGACCCCAGAGGGCGAGGCCTTAATGAATATTCCTTACTACTCCGACAATGACAGTTATCCTCCTCGCTATTATCAACGTATTGCCATCAATAAGGTGATTCAGTCAATTGCCTGTGGAAAACGTCGTATGATGCTGGTTATGGCAACGGGAACAGGCAAAACTTATACTGCATTCCAAATCATCCATCGCCTGCACCAGTCAGACAAGATCAATCGTGTTCTCTATTTGGCCGACCGCAATATCCTGATTGACCAAACCATGCGCCAAGACTTTAAGCCCTTCCGGAAGTTTATGACGAAGGTACAAGGCAAAGATGCAGGAACCAGTGCCGAGATTTATATGAGTCTCTATGGACAATGGGTACGCAATGAAACCGAACTGAAGGAAGGCAAAACCCATCCTTATTTGGATTACCCCGAAGATTATTTCGACCTGATCGTAGTAGACGAGTGCCACCGCAGCAGCGTTGTGGAAGACAAACAATATCACCAAATTTTAAAGCACTTCGATAAGGCCATTCAAATCGGTATGACAGCCACGCCCAAGTGTGTGCCTGGTGCCGACAACGAGGAATATTTCAAGGAAATCATCTTTGAATATTCGTTGAAACAGGGTATCGCCGATGGTTTCCTTGCTCCGTTCCGCGTAACCAAGTCATTCATCAACTACGATCTCTCCGGTTATCTCCCCGAACCCGATGAGGTTGACTTGAAAGGGTTCAAGATAGAACCTGACAAGTTTGAGCGTTTCGAGTTTGGCAAGATGCTTAACATTATGGAGCGTCAGAAGGTGGTAGCTCACCGCATCACAGAAATGATGAAGGTTATCGGGAGGATGACCAAAACCATTGTCTTCTGTCCCTCACAGGAAGAGGCTCTGCTGATGAGAGAATTGCTGATAGGAATGAATCAGGATATGATGAAGAAGAACCCGAACTATATTGTTCGTATCACCAGCGATGACCGAGTAGGGAAAACGTTATTGGACGACTTCATTGATCCTACCGAAGATTACCCCGTAATTGCCACCACCAGCGACCTCTTGTCAACCGGCGTGGATTGCAAAACTTGCGGACTTATTGTTATTGACAAGGAAGTGGGCAGCGAAACCACCTTCAAGCAGATGATAGGACGAGGCACACGAATCTTCGAAAAAAAAGGCAAGATGACCTTTGAAATATTAGACTTTCGCGATGCCACAACAAAATACTTCGACAAAATATTCGACGGAGATGCTGATGAAGAAGAGGATTACAAAAAGCGGAGAAGAGAAAAGAACCGTGAGGGCAATGGCGGCATTATCTACGACCCACCCTTGCCTCCTTTGCATCCTAAATATTATGTTGAAGGCAAAGAAGCTCGTATAGTTCACGAAATGGTACAGATAATTGGAGAAGACGGCAGAACGCTCCGCACCGAGAAACTGACCGACTACACACGTAGGGCTATCAAGAATATTTACCCCACACTAGATGCTTTCAAAGGTGCTTGGGCAAGAGCCGACAAGAAACAAGCTATCATCGATGAGATGAAAGAGCACGATGTGCTGCTGGATGCTGTGATAGAAGAGGTACCACAGTTGAAGGATTACGACTACTTCGACATCATCTGCCATCTGGCTTACGACCAGACACCACTTACACGCAAAGACAGAGCCAAACGAGTGAAAGAGAGCAGTTATTTGGATAAGTATTCTGAGACAGCAAGGAAGATCATAGAAGGGCTGATGGACAAATTCGGCGAAGCGGGAGTCACAGAGATAGAGAACCCACTTATCTTGAAACTTGCACCATTTGCCCAGATAGCAAAACGTCCTGTTATATTAACCAAGTTCTTCAAGGGACAAGAAGATTATAACAAGGCTGTCAAGGAATTAGAAGAAGAATTATACATGGTTGGATAATAAAAAAACTATTTAATATGAATATTTTTGGAATACAATTAAAAAAAACCAAAATCGGCATTATTTGCATTAACAAAAAGTTTCTTTTTGTTTGATTGGGCATTGCACTTGATGCGAATGGCGTTGGCAAAACAGGGAGGGATCAAAATAAAGAATGAAAAAACAAAATGATTAATCACATATTATTATTTGGAAATTGAATGGCTGTAAATAATTTAGTAAAACGTATACAAAAGAAAATGAGACAAGACGCTGGCATCAATGGCGATGCACAGCGTATCGAACAAATGGTTTGGATGTTCTTCCTGAAAGTTTACGATGCGCAGGAATACGAATGGGAGATCGACGCAACGGACAAAAAGGAAGAATACAAAAGCATCATCCCCGACGACTTGCGTTGGCGCAACTGGGCGCCATCGAAGGATGCGAACGGAAAAATAAAGAGCGAATTTCTAACAGGAGAAAAGCTTTTGGATTTTGTCAATAATACGTTATTCCCCGTACTGCAGGGAAAAGACAGCTTTGACAAGCAATACAAGGGAATCCGTATAAACAAAGAATCCAAGCGTCACGAGGCCATCGTGAAAGAGGTGTTCGATGAGGTGAACCAATACATGAAGAATGGACAGCTGCTTCGCGACATTATAGACATCATAGACGAGGTTGACTTGTTGGACAACGAGGAGAGCCACGCCTTCGGAGATATTTATGAAAGCATACTGCGCGATTTGCAGTCGGCAGGCAATGCCGGTGAGTTCTATACTCCTCGTCCTGTTACCGATTTCACAGTAGAGAAGATTGACCCTCGACTTGGAGAACTGATGGGTGATTTGGCTTCAGGAACCTGTGGCTTCGTGGTGTCTGCACTCAACCATCTGTCAAAGCAGAAGAAAACGACCGAGGACGAAACCCTGTTTCAGAAATCGGTGATGGGTCAGGAATGGAAGCCTTTTCCCTACCTGTTGGGGATGACCAACATCATGCTGCATGGCATTAAGGAACCGATGGTTTTCCATATGGATTCGCTCAGCCACCCCATGAGCGACTATCAAGAAGACGGAAAGCTGAATACCATCGCCATGAATCCTCCGTTCGGCGGTGCCACCGACGCTGCCACAGCAAAGAACTTCAAGCAGGAGTATCGTTCATCGGAAACGGCCGACCTATTTATGGTGCTCATTATGCAACGCCTTGCAAAGGGAGGTCGTGCGGGTGTGGTGTTGCCTGATGGTTTTCTGTTCGGTACCGACGGCCCCAAGTTCGCCATCAAGCAGCGTCTGCTGAAAGAGTTCAATCTTCACACCATCATACGACTGCCAGGCAGCGTGTTTGCCCCCTACACAAGTATATCCACTAATATATTATTCTTCAACAATGCGCCTGCTGAAGATGCGCCGGAAGGCTATGCCACAAAAGAAACTTGGTTTTACCGTTTGGATATGCCAGAAGGGTATAAGCATTTCTCAAAGACAAAACGCATATTGCCAGAGCACTTTGACCCAGTACGCGAATGGTGGGATAATCGCAGAATACTGGATGATGGTGAGAAGTCTCGCTCTTTTACCCCACAAGAACTGATTGACTCGAACTGCAACTTCGACCTCTGTAAGTTTCCTAAGGAAGAGGAGGATGTTCTTTCGCCTGGCGACCTCATTACCAGCTATAAATTGCGCCGCAAGGAGCTTGACATCAAGATAGACCGTTGTCTTTCTAAGATAGAAAGTATGTTGGGCATTAAAACGGAAGAGCCATGACTGCAAAGCAACTGACAGATAGCATCCTTCAGCTTGCCATACAGGGAAAGCTTGTGCCGCAAGATCCTAACGATGAACCGGCGTCTGTTCTCCTTGAAAGAATTAGAGAGGAGAAACGTCGGCTAGTAAAAGAAGGTGTTCTGAAGAAGAAAGACCTAGAAGAAAAAAATGTTATCGAAGAAGACGTTCCCTTTAATATACCAGAAGGATGGGTGTGTGCTTCTCTTAAAACACTATCGTTAGATTCTGCTGATGGCCCTTTTGGAAGTAATCTTAAGAAAGAACATTATACAGAAGAAAAGGAAGTTAGAATTATTCAATTAAGCAACATTGGCGAAAGGGGCTGGAGAGACTCAAATGTAAAGTATACCACTAATAAACATCTAGAATCTATCAAAAGAAGTGAAGCCTTCCCTGATGATATTATCATTGCAAAAATGATGCCTGCAGGAAGAGCTATTATTTGCCCCAACAGCGACAATAAATATGTGTTGTCATCAGATGCGGTAAGATTTAATTTTTCTTCGTTTATTTATAAGCAATACCTTTATTATGCTATAAATTCTAATGTATTTAGGAGTCAAGTTTATGGTAACGTTCAGGGTATTACACGAGTTAGAACAAGTCTTACAAAATTACGAGATTATTATTTACCTATACCACCATTAGCAGAGCAACACCGCATTGTTCAGAGAATTGAAGAGATTCTACCTGTCGTAAAAGAATATGGAGAGGCATACGAAGAGGCATCGAAGATGGATTCGGAATTGCCAGAAAAATTAAAGAAGAGCATACTGCAAGAAGCCATTATGGGAAAACTTGGTACGCAGGATGCCAATGATGAGCCTGCCAGCGTTCTCTTGGAACAGATTCGAGAAGAAAAGAAAAGGCTTGTTAAGGAAGGAATACTGAAGAAGAAAGATTTAGAGGAAATAACTGTTGATGAGGAAGAAGAACCTTTTAAAATTCCAGATAATTGGGATTGGTTCCGTCTTGGCGGTATTACATATATGTACACTGGGAATAGTATAAGTGAAACCGAAAAAATAACGAAATATACTAATGTAGATGGAACGAACTACATTGGTACAAAAGATTTAGACTTTGACCATTCAATTGATTATAACAATGGAATAAGAATTCCATTGAAGTATCTAAACAAATTTAAGAAAGCCTCGTCTGGTAGTATATTGATGTGTATAGAAGGAGGAAGTGCAGGGCGTAAAATAGGTATTTTGAATGAAGAGGTATGCTTTGGCAACAAACTCTGTTGCTTTAATCCTATTGGCGTATATAACAAATATATTTACTATTATTTACAATCTCCGACGCTAAAAGATATTTTCAAGGATAAAATGAATGGAATAATAGGTGGTGTAAGCATATCAAAGCTATCGCCTCTTATTATTCCCATACCTCCTCTTGCGGAACAGCATCGTATTGTTGAGAAGATAGAGGCACTATTTGCGGAGATAGATAATATGTCAATAAATAAAGATATAAACGAAACAGAAATAGCAGAAGCAGAAGAATAAAACAATCAGCTTTAGTGTCAGTTAGGTGGCGTTTCGGAAAGCTCCAAAGAATCTGGTAAATTCACATAAAAGCAATAAGTCCGAGAAAGCCTGACGATTAACTTTCTGGCCTGTGCTGTATAACACAGCGTGGGACGGACGGCTTGTCGTCTTTCTTGGACAGGCAAACCAGAGCCTTTTGGAGTGGGGCGGTGAGTACTGTTCGCTCCCACGCTTATTTAAAAAAAAACTAACGAGTAGATGACACTTGCGCAAGTACAGAACAATTTGCGTATTTCGCTAGATCACTTTGTCGGTTTAGGCAATGTGCTGAAGAGTTCTTACACTTCGTTCTTCCCTTCAGAGAAGGGTGTGATGATTTACGGATTACTGGTTGCCGGGCGCCGTTTGGCATCGTTGGTAAAAGAAGCGGAAAAATGGCAACAAAAGTCTATCCTTAACGTTACTGGGATAGACTTGGTGAAAACGCGCGGAGACTTACTTGGTGTCATAGAATATTTAAAACAATGTGATTGTGATGTGGAGATAAGTATGCTCCGCGAAGACGACGAGCCTCTTTTTGATAGTGATAGAATTGTTGAGAGAGAAAACTATCATTTGATGTTTCCTACAAAGGAAAGTAGCTCTGGTTATCGACAAGCAAGGCGTTTGTTGATTGAAGAGTCGCCAACACACTTTGAAGAACTAGATAGAATAGTCAAAGATATAGACAACCGATTTAGCATTTTTCTGGAAGACGAGAGAAGCATTAGACGTGACAGTAACATTCGGGTTGAGCGGTTGCGAGTGATGAGGAAACACTACAGAGAAACTCAATGGAATCAGACAAGAGAGAGGCTGATTAGTCAAGTGAAAGGTGAATTGAAAGATAAAGAAAACAAGGGAAAAACAGAGATTGATATACTACAATCGTTGCTGCAGGAAATAGTTTTGAACAACACCAAGGGTAACAAAAAAAGTGATTTGGGATTCATC
>JAEEGL015224355.1_pt1 | contig 10561 bp, 6 predicted proteins | sample 9134231 | NCBI WGS metagenome assembly JAEEGL01 (sample SAMN16246548, study PRJNA631951) | gut metagenome | biome: gut microbiome; feature: rumen; material: fiber-attached | host: Bos | place: Iran: Karaj | collected 2018-10
ATTGGTCAGCTTCATTGCCTCTGACACGGGCTTACCCTTGATAAGTTCTGTGGCCATCGAACTTGATGCTATTGCGCTGCCGCATCCGAAAGTCTCAAACTTCACGTCCTGTATGATATCATCCTCGATCTTAAGATACATCTTCATGATGTCTCCGCACTTGGCATTTCCAACTTCTCCGATCCCGTTGGCATCCTCTATCACGCCTACATTTCGGGGATTGCGAAAATGCTCCATTACCTTCTCACTGTATAAAGCCATCTTTATTCTCCTTATCTTCTATAATATAAAACTGCTCTTTCCGCTTGTCAGATCACGCCATACGGGCGAGAATCCCCTTAAGTATTCAACGACCTCTCCCACGGACTTTATGATATAGCTGACATCTTCATCCGTTATATCTTCACCTATGCTCAGCCTGAGAGACCCGTGAGCCACATCATGTACTCTTCCTATGGCCAGAAGCACGTGACTTGGATCCAGCGATCCTGACGTACATGCACTTCCCGATGATGCCTGTATCCCCTTATCATCCAGCAGCAGAAGAAGCGACTCTCCTTCTATTCCCTCGAAGCAGAAATTGACATTACCGGGCAGCCTGTGTGTTACATCACCATTGATAGCAGAATGAGGGATCGCCCCAAGCCCTTCAATAAGCTTATCTCTCATAAGTGTCTGGTGCTTACGGTTTTCCTCCATCGAAGAAAGCGCTTCCTTAAGTGCAACGGACGCGCCCGCAATGCCCGGAACATTCTCGGTTCCCGCACGCTTGCCTCTCTCCTGGGCGCCGCCCTCTATAAGATTGGCGATCGGTACGCCCTTTCTTACATATAGGAAACCTACACCCTTAGGCCCGTGAAACTTGTGAGCCGAAGCAGATAGCATATCGATATTGTCATCAGCCACATTGACCGGCACATGGCCTATAGCCTGTACGGCATCAGTATGGAATATCACTCCCTTCTCCCTGCAGATCGCGCCTATCTCTCGTATCGGCTGTATCGTACCTATCTCATTATTGGCAAACATGATCGTGACTAAGCAGGTATCATCCCTGATCGCTTCACGTACCTCTTCCGGACGGACCAGGCCGTCCTCATGCACATCCAGCAATGTGACCTCAAAGCCCTCCTTCTTAAGCTTATTCAGTGTATGCAATACGGCATGATGTTCAAAAGCCGATGAGATTATGTGTGTCTTACCCTTTAGCTTACCGAAGTACGCGGCGGACGTAATGGCCTGATTGTCAGCTTCGCTTCCTCCGGAGGTGAATATGATCTCATCAGGAGCTGCTCCTATAGCCGCGGCAACCGAGGCTCTGGCTTCCTCCAATACCTCCTTCGCCTTCTGACCGAATCCGTACAGACTCGACGGGTTGCCGTATGTCTCCTTCATAAGGGATGTCATTGTATCTATGGCCGCATCACTCATTCTTGTGGTGGCAGCATTATCAGCATATATCACTGTAATGGTCTCCTTTCCTTTATTACACTTTCGGTGCCATTCAAAGTATAACATATTCGCCTACTATGTCAATAGGTAATTAGAGTAAAAAGAAAAGCACCACAGGGGTGCTTCTCTTTTGATATTTAAGAATCATCTCTATTCAGTCTTGTTCTTGCCTGCCTTCGGGATCATAACAAAGCAGATGATAAGAGCTATCACATAGAGCGCACCCGTTACATAGAGCACCGTCTGGTAACCTACGGGATTAACGCTGGCTGCCTTACCGTTTGAGAGTGTGATCTCTTCAAATGTTCCGACATGATTGACTATATATGTAGCCATATGGTTACCCGTAAGACCTGCAATGGCCCATGCGGATAAGCACATACCGTGAACTGCAGATATCGACTTCATACCGAAGTGGTCTGATAAAAGCGTGGGAACGTTGGAGAAGCCTCCGCCGTATCCTGCATTTACTACTATCAGAAGACCGATACAGAGCCATGCGATCTTGTTGTTGATACCCTGAGTGAGTATTGTTGCACCGGTAAATACTATAGATAAGATGAATATGATCTTATATATAGTGTTTCTGTCCTTGAATGTATCTGCCCATGCAGAGAAGCCGAGACGGCCTGCCGCATTGGCTATGGCTGTTACCGTACCTAAAAGTGCTGCTGTAGCAACCGATAAGCCTACCGTATTGAATATCTGCTTCTCCTGAGAGATAAGAGCCAGGCCGCAGGTGATGTTGATATAGAACATCAGCCATATACCGATAAAGGTCTTATTGGAGAATGATGTCTTGAAGTTCTTGCCGAGAGTCTGGAAGAACTCCTTGATACCGCCCTCTGCATGTTGCTCAACCCAGTCTGAAGGCTTACGGAGCAGAAGATGTCCGACAAACATCATTACGCAGTATACGCCGCCCATGATAAAGAACATGGGAGCCGGATTATTATCAAATGCATTAAGTATGGTCTGCATAATGGGAGTTGCAATAGCCTTGGCTGCACCGAAGCCTGCAACCGCAAGTCCTGTAGCCAATCCCTTCTTATCCTTAAACCAGAGCATAAGTGTCTTAACAGGTGATAAGTATCCTGTTCCGAGACCGATACCCATGATACAACCGTAGAATAAGAAGATAAGCGGAAGCGATCTTATCATGATCGCAAATCCGGTTCCTACCATACCTGTCGTGAAGCATATGGTAGCTATGAGTGAGGAACGGTGGATATCCTTCTCAACCACATCACCCAGGAATGCCGCTGACATACCGAGGAAGAAGATGGCCAGTGAGAATGCCCAGCCTACTGCACTCTTGTCTGCTCCGACATACTCAGCGATCTCTCCGCTGAATGTAGACCAGCAGTATACTGTACCTATACTGCAGTGTAAGAGCAATGCAGGGATCGCTCCTCTGATCCATTTGTTTTCCATAATGTTACCAACCTTTCGTACATTTATTATGTCATTTTATTATATGAATTATGCTAACCCAGTCCGTGACTGACGGCCACATACTCACTTACTTAAAGTACTTAACACCGCTCTCGAAGATCTTTATGTCCTGCTCACCGTAGATATTAAGAGCAACTCCCTTATCTCTTCTCTCGGAATGAGCCATCTTGCCGAACACTCTTCCGTCGGCGGATGTTATGCCCTCTATGGACATATATGAGCCGTTGATATTGTATTCCTCATCCATAGAAACATTACCATCGGGATCCGAATAAACCGTAGCCACCTGACCGCCGGCTATAAGCCTGTCAATGCAGTCTGCAGGTGCCACGAACCTTCCTTCACCGTGTGATGCCGGATTGACATATACGGAACCAAGCTCCGCGCCGGCAAGCCAGGGCGACTTGTTCGATACCACCTTGGTATAGACCATCTTGGATATATGACGGTTGATGGTGTTGAATGTAAGCGTAGGCGAATCCGGTGTCTGTCCGGTTATTGCTCCGTTAGGTACAAGACCGAGCTTAATCAGTGCCTGGAATCCATTACAAATACCCAGGATAAGTCCGTCTCTCTCATTAAGGAGTCTCATGACAGCTTCCTTTACGGCTGCATTGGAGAATGCGGCTGCAAAGAACTTGGCTGATCCGTCCGGCTCATCACCCGCGGAGAATCCGCCGGGGAACATGATGATCTGGGAATCGTCTATAGCCTTAACATATTCCTCGAATGAGGATCTTATGTCGGAAGACGTCATATTCTTGAATACCACGTCTCTTACATTGGCGCCCGCCCTCTCAAATGCACGTCTGCTGTCGTATTCACAGTTGGTGCCGGGGAATACGGGAATAAATACATTGGGCTTTGCAACCTTGTTCTTACATATATAGATATCACCCTTTGCATCATACAGAGGCATATTGACTGCTTCAGTCGATCTGCTTGCCTTGTACGGGAACACCTTATCCAAAGGCTTCTTCCATGCATTAAGCGCATCATCCAGGCTGATCCTGCTCTCCTTATATGTGATGAACTTATCATCCGTCACGGTTCCTATAAGTTCATACTCTACGTCGATCTCATGGAGCCTGTCAGCCGGAACTTCCGCGATGATATCGCCCATTCTGTCGATAAAGAGATCCTCGGCTTCAATATCATCGTCGATCTTAATTCCGAGCATATTACCGAAGGCCATCTTGGAAAGACCTGCGATCACACCGTATCTGTCGAGAGTATATGCCGATACGATGGCTCCGCTTCTCATATAAGAAGTGATCTCATCATACATCTCCTGTACTCTCTCATATACAGGGATCTGATAATCATCCTTTTCTATCTCAAATCTTATGAGCTTATTGCCTGCAGCCTTAAGCTCAGGTGTAATAACGTTAGTTATCTTATCAATATCCACCGCAAATGAGACCAATGTAGGCGGAACATCTATATCATTGAAGGTGCCGGACATGCTGTCCTTGCCTCCGATCGAAGGAAGGCCGAATCCGACCTGTGCATCAAAGGCACCAAGCAATGCCGCAAAAGGTGCACCCCATCTGGCCGCATCCTCAGTCATCCTCTTAAAGTATTCCTGGAAAGTGAACCTGATCTTACCGTACTCACCACCGGAACATACTATCTTGGACATAGATGAGACTATCGCATATATCGCGCCGTGATACGGGCTCCAGCTTGAAACATAGGGATCAAAGCCGTAACTCATCATGGTCACTGTATCTGTCGTACCCTTAAGAGCCGGAAGCTTGGCGATCATGGTCTGAGTCTCTGACAACTGCGTCCTTCCGCCATAAGGCATATATACGCTGCCGGCACCGATGGATGCATCAAATCTCTCCACCAGTCCCTTCTGTGAACATACGTTAAGATCCGACAGTGTATCTAAAACGGCACTTCCAAAATCACCTGACTCAAGATCGGTACCCACCTTCTCTATGGCAACCTTGCCGATCGGACATCCGTCCTCAGAAGGCATCGGAACCTCTACATCTGTCTCCTGATGTGCTCCGTTGGTATCAAGGAACGCACGGCTTAAGTTGACGATCTCCTTGCCTCTCCATGTAAGCACAAGTCTGGGCTCTTCTGTAACCACAGCAACCACGGTAGCCTCAAGATTCTCTTCAGCCGCATAGCCTAAGAATGTATCAACATCCTTGGGATCAACTACGACTGCCATTCTCTCCTGACTCTCCGAGATAGCCAGCTCTGTTCCGTCAAGGCCCGCATACTTCTTGGGAACCTTATCAAGATCCACCTTAAGGCCCGCTGCCAGTTCACCTATAGCCACGGAAACGCCGCCTGCACCGAAGTCGTTACACTTCTTTATCAGGCTTGCAACTTCTTCACGTCTGAAAAGTCTCTGTATCTTACGCTCTGTAGGCGCATTACCCTTCTGCACCTCAGCTCCGCATGTCTCTATTGATTCTTCGGTATGTACCTTGGATGATCCGGTTGCGCCGCCGCATCCGTCACGGCCGGTACGACCACCCAGTAATATGATGATATCTCCGGGATCCGAATTCTCTCTCTTAACACATCTGCGGGGAGCCGCACCCATAACGGCACCGATCTCCATCCTCTTGGCCACATAGCCAGGATGATAGATCTCCTTGACCAGTCCTGTTGCCAGTCCGATCTGATTGCCGTATGATGAATAACCTGCTGCCGCGCCTGTAGTCAGCTTCTTCTGGGGAAGCTTGCCCTTAAGTGTTGCTGATGCAGGGACCGTGGGATCCGCCGCACCCGTTACTCTCATGGCCTGATATACATAGCCTCTTCCCGACAGGGGATCTCTTATCGCACCGCCGAGACATGTAGCCGCTCCACCGAAGGGCTCTATCTCGGTAGGATGGTTGTGAGTCTCATTCTTGAAGAAAACAAGCCACTCTTCGGTCACCTTGCCCTCGCCGTGATCCATCTCGACCGGAACGATCACCGAGCAGGCGTTGATCTCGTCGGATACTTCCATATCCTCAAGCTTGCCTGCTGCACGCAGCTTCTTCATACCCATGAGAGCTATGTCCATAAGGCATGTATACTTGTCATCCCTGCCTGCATACATCTCTTCCTTGGTATCCAGGTAGCTCTGGTATGTTGTCTCTATGGGCTCCTTGTAATATCCGTCATCAAACACGACATTCTTAAGTTCGGTAGAGAATGTCGTATGTCTGCAGTGATCCGACCAGTATGTATCAAGCACCCGGATCTCTGTCATAGTGGGATCCCTGTGCTCCTCTGACACGTAATAATTCTGAATATGCCGGAAATCCTTGAATGTCATGGCGAGGGACAGACTGTCATACAGAGCCTTAAGCTCATCCTCACCCATAGCACTGAAGCCCGCTAACGTCACTACATCATCGGGCTCATCATACTCGGTTACAAGAGTATCGGGTATATTATTGTCTGCTATCCTTGAATCCACCGGATTGATGACATAATCCCTGATGCGGGCAAGCTCATCATCGCTTACATTACCCTTTATCACATATGTCACCGCGGTCTTGATGACGGGAGAAGCCTCCTCGTCTAAGAAACGGACACACTGCTCTGCCGAATCCGCTCTCTGGTCGTACTGACCGGGCAGATACTCAACAGAGAACATCTTCTGGTCCGCATCCAATGACAGTTCGTTCTCGTATAATATATCAACCGGCGGCTCTGAGAACACGTAAGAGCACGCTTTTTTAAATGTATCCTCCTTAAGTCCTTCAACATCATATCTTATGAGGACTCTGACTTCACTGACTGATGTGATCCCAAGATAACTCTTAAGATCCTCCATAAGCTCCCCTGACTTAACTGCATAGGGGGCCTTCTTCTCTACGTAGATACGTTTGACGTCACCCATGGATTATTCCTCCACCTCCATGAACTGCCGCATCATATATACCAGCTCTCTGTCTACCTTCTTCTCGCTGATGCCGACCGTTCTGGCGATGACCTTCATGCCTTCTATGGCATACATCATATTCTCGGCGATACCCTTGGCATCATCACATACGAACTCGCCTGTCTCATCACCCTTTGTAAGGATCTTCTCAAGAACAAGGGTGGCTGTCTCGAACTTATGCTTGGAACCGCTGTTCCTTCCCTCAGCCTTGCAGGCAAAGGCATATTCATACATGGCCACGCTTAAGCTGTTCTTGCCCTTTAAGATCTCCTTCTTCTGCTCCTTTAAGAACCACAGGAGAAGCTCCGCACTGCCGGCTTCCTTAAGGTTCTTGGTCATTGCCTTGCCGGTCTCTTCTTCAGCTTCTTCCATGCTCTTTATCACATCTAAGAAAATGCTCTCCGTAGAATCATAATATATATACAGACCTCCACGGCTTATCCCGCTGGCTTCCACGATATCCTTCATGGTCACACTGCGATAACCCTTGGCAGCAAATACCTCTGCCGCCTTATCCAAGATCAATTGTTTCTTCACATCAGCTCTCTCGCTCACTGTCTTATCCTCCTAAAAACTCTTGCGTTCTGCATTGGCCCAGAAATCAATCAGTTCCTTCATCTTTCTGACCAAATGAAGGTAAACTCCGTTATTCATCCCCTCTGACCACAGTCTTGCCTTGGTGCGACCGCCTAAGATGTAATTGGACAATATACCGCCAAGCACATCCATCTGCATTATAGTCGCATTATCGATAAACTCGATCTCGTCCCTGAAATCCCTGAGACGATTTCTCGTATATGCGTACCTGTAATTCCTGTCCATGAACACAGTCCCGTCCGCAGTCCTGATAAAACTCATCAGTGTACTGTCATAGACCGGTACCGCTACGGAATTCTCGCTTAAGCCGTCATCACCGTATATGCCGGTGACCGGTGTTCCGCTCTTCTGTTCAAGCCAGTTAAGGAAACCCGCGAGCTTATTCACATCGTCCTTATACTTGTTCATTATCTCATCGGGAGTCAATCCGTCGCCAAACATTGTACTACCTCCGCATACGGTTTTTATTTTACCAATTTTTTCCCATTTTGTACAGTATGTGTTATTATATATAGGTATCTGATTTTGATATTTCAAGGGGGACTTTGAGCGATATGCAGACATACGAACAGGATCAGCTGATTTTTCAGATTGGGATGCCCAACAACACATTCCACGTCATCGCCGACGGAACGGTGGATGCCCGCGTCGGATCGCAGAATTATCCGCTAAAAAAGGGTGATATAGTGGGGATACTGGATATTACGTCTCCGGAGCACACCTGCGCCTATGTCGCATCAAGCGATGTCTCTCTGATGCCCTATCCTTTCGGGGATACCAAGGGTCTTATAGCCATGATGAACAAGCAGGAGGACCTGCGCAAGCTCATGGTCAATTCCATCAACCGTAATATCTGCAGTATCATCGCAGCCTACAATGAAGATTATAAAAAGTGCATGGAGTTGCACAAGTACCTTATCGATCTGCAGCAGAACTATCACGATACAGCCGGCAGGCTTCATCTGACTCCCAAGACTCTTCCGTTCATAGAGGAGCTTGAAGAGTTCTCATTTGATGAGGAGATGCCTTTCTGGATGAGTGATTTCTACTCAAGCATCCGCAAGCTCGTGAAGGAGACCTCTCCTTCGATGAGTACCGGACTTGTATACGGATACTTGGAGAGGAGCGGACATGACATAGCCAATATCCTCTCTCTTGAGACCGAGCTTAAGAACGCCATGGAGACGTTCTCATCATATCTTCTCAACGAAGACTACCTCGATTTCTATGATCTGTACTGCGATCTCTGCTTAAGGGCATCAGCCAACGGCGATGACACCTCTGCCATAGTGCCCGTTACCGATGAGATCATAGGCAAGGTCCTTGAGATAGGCATCTGCAATAAGATAGTTGTTGACAACCGTGTTGATTCGTTCAAGTCCAGGATCACTGCCAAGACCGCAGTCAAGGCGACAAGATCCAGCGATGATGCGGCGATCCAGGCAGAGCTTGCCGACGCATTGTCCGTTATTCTTAATTTCGCCAATCCCGAGGCCCAGACCGCTTCCGAGTTTAAGAAGGCAATAGAGCAGTTTAAGAAGGTTCCCGACAGATCTTCAACCGAGAAGGACGTGGATACCTTAAGGCGTACCATCACCAAGCTGTTCTATGAGGTATACAACTGCGCGATCCATAATGCCATCAACAATGATGATGTGCCTGTGATCGTCCGCATGTTCCTTAACTTCGGTTTCGTGGATATGAAGCTCTGCGGCGAGGACAACTCTCTGTCCCTCTACCATATAGCCGAGGATTTCCACGGACACAAGGAACACGGCATATATACCGCCATGGAATGGTTCCAGGCCATATATAACGGTGAGAAGCAGCCCAGCCGTAACGAATTCGATCAGGATTACGCAGCTTACCTTCGTTCACTCATCAAGGAAGGTCGGCTTACCAGAGACAAGGAAGCAGCCCTTGCAGATGATATAGACGAGAAGCTCAATTTCGAGCTTAAGAATATGTTCCCTACCGTCAACAAGATCACATTCGGCCGTATCTTCGGTTATTGCCCGATCCTGTTGGATGACAATATCATCCGTAATCCCGATGATATCCTGATGACCCCTTCCAAGATCATCGGAGCATTGGATAAGATCTGTGCGATCGACTATTCGGCCTTCTATCACGAGTTCATATTCGAAGATACCAAGGTCGGAGTCAAGGATAACGTGATCACCAACATAAGACCGGATGTCATCCTCATGCCCAATGCAGGAAGCAGAGGCGCGATGTGGCAGGAGATAGAGGGAATGAACCGTCGTACTCCGGCACGTTTTGTAATATCGGCCCTTTATGTGGAGAATGTTGACAAGGTATTTACCCGTATGACCGGCGAATTCAGGTGGGAGATGTGTAAGCGTGAGCAGGGTGCCCGCTGGAATGATGTTTCAAGCCATTCACTCACGAGCGAGTATTGCGACTACGCCCAGTTCTTCTCCAAGAACCGCGATCTCTCATACGAGGCCAAGGAGAAGCTTAAGGAGAATCTCAAGAAGTGCAAGAACAGTTTCAAGGAACTGTTCCTGTATGAATATGCCATATATATGCTCTATGAATCAGCCGGCTCCAGCAGACTGAACAAGGTATCAAGGAGCATACTGTTCAACTTCTGTCCCATGGGCAAGGAGTATCGTGACAAGATCAGCAAGAACGCCATATTTGAAGATTGTCTTTCAAGACACAGGATCTCAGTAGGACAGGTTACACACAGACTTGAGGGCATCTTCGCCAAGTACCGTAATGCGGGCAAGGATGTGCCCGAAGAGTTCGTGATCCTCAAGGATCTGGTTGAAAGATAACGGTCCAGGCGTTTGAGTTATGTAGTTTGGATTACTACATGATGTAGTTATTTGAAAGATTTTATAATATTTTAATCAATATAATTGTATCTTTTTTGCAAAAATCGTGTTATATTAATATACGGTTATTAGTTAAATTGATTACAAGCTATTTCCGAAAGAATTCCCCTTTTACACAGGAAAGTGGCGTAGGTTTTCCCTACGCCACTTTCTCTTTATACAAAACTCATCAAAAAACACCCCGCAGGGTGTTTTTTAGCATCGATAATACTTTTTCGGTCTTATCGGTTATTTATTCTTTCCGCAGCACTTCTTGTACTTCTTGCCGGAACCACAGGGACAGGGATCG
>JAEEGL015649007.1_pt1 | contig 10561 bp, 7 predicted proteins | sample 9134231 | NCBI WGS metagenome assembly JAEEGL01 (sample SAMN16246548, study PRJNA631951) | gut metagenome | biome: gut microbiome; feature: rumen; material: fiber-attached | host: Bos | place: Iran: Karaj | collected 2018-10
AGCACACCCTTCCCGAATTCGTCCTGCAGCAGGCGGGCGTAGTTTTCGTAGGTGATGCGGAGGAAGGCCTTCGTGGCTTCCGCGTCGCTCAGACAGATATAATTTCTGGGCTCGGAATAGCTCTCCGCCGCGTGGGTGCCGTCGAAGAGCCTGCGGCGGCTCATCATGAACAGATGGTAGGTGCCCTCTGGCACCTGCATGCGCAGCGTCCCCTTTTCGTCCTGGGAGTCGGTCACGTCCACCGGGTCCTCGCCGCTGAGCGGCAAAAGCAGAGCCGACACCAGCGCGTCCCCCGGCACGTCCGCCCGATACGGACCCGGCCCGGTGAGCGTCTTCCAGTATTCGTAGCAGTACAGCCCCTCGGCGATATACTCCGGGTTCTCGTCTATGACCGCCCCGCCCGCCGTGCCGGAGGGATAGCCTTTCTCGTCATAGATCCAGGTATGCATTCCCTTGCCGATGAGGGCGCGGTACGCCTTTTCCGTATCCTTCCATGCCGCCTCGTCCTTCGGGAAGGTTTGGGTATAGGGGAGATTGCCCACCACACCCGCGAAACCGTACTCCAGGAGCTCGTCCGCCTTTTTAGCGCTGTCAATGATCCCCTGGTGCCGGATCGGATAGATCGCGTACCGCCGATCGGGATGGGAAAACCGTTCCGCCTCAAATCTCATATCCCCGCCTCCTTTGCCAAACGTCTGAAATCAGCCCTTGATCGCGCCCACCATGACGCCCTTGACGAAGTATTTCTGCACGAAGGGATACGCGATCATCATGGGGATAATGCCCGCGATGATGGAGGTATACTTGAGGCTCATGGCCAGCTCCTGCTTTTCCTGCATCTGCATGGCGATGTCGGAACTGCCGGTGCGAAGCATATCCGCGATGGACGCCGCGGACACCAGCACTTCCCGAAGCGCGGTCTGCAGGGGGATCAGCTTGCGGTTGGCGATGTAGATCAGGGCGCTGTAATAGTCGTTCCAATGCCCCACGGCGTAATACAGCCATACCACCGCCAGCACCGGCTTGGACAGGGGCAGCACCACCCGGATCAGGAACTGCATGGGATTGGCGCCGTCCAGATCGGAGGCCTCCTGCAGCTCGTGGGGGATGCTGTTGAGGAAGTAGCTGCGCACGATGAGAGCGTTGTAGAAGCTGAGGGCCGAGGGGATCATCATGGCCCATATGGTGTTGGTGATGCCCAGGTTCTTGACCACCAGATAGGTGGGGATCAAGCCGCCGCCGAAGTACATGGTGATCAGGCAGAAGGTCAGGAAAAACTTGCGGGGCATCCAGTCCTTGCGGGAGAGGGGGTAGGCGCAGAGCACCGTCATGAGCATATTGATTATGGAGCCCAGCACCGTATAGAATATGGTATTGCGGTAGCCGATCCATATGGGCTCGTAGGCAAAAAGCTGCTCATATCCCTTGAGCGTGAAGCCGTTGAACCAGATGAGCACGTTGCCCTTCCATACCTCGTAGGGGTTGCTGAAGGAGGATATGATCACGAACCACAGGGGCCACACAAACACGAACAACAGTATCACCATGATCCCGATGTTCACGGCGTCAAATATGGTGTCCGAGCGGGTATTCCGGATGGCGGTTTTTCTCTTTCTGTTCGTAACTTGCATGTTTACCATAATCCCTCACCCGTTACCTTTCTCGACAGCGTGTTGGCCGAAATCAATATGATCAGGTTGATCACGGTGTTGAACAGGCTGATGGCCGTGGAATAGCCGAAGTCGCTGTTCACAAGGCCTACGCGGTACGTGTAGGTGGATATGATCTCGGAAGCGGAGTAGTTCAGGTCGTTCTGCAGCAGGTACACTTTTTCAAATCCCACGTTCATCAGGCTGCCCAGGCTCATGATGAGCAGCATGACGATGGTGGCTTCTATGGAAGGAAGGTCTATATACCGTATTCGCTGGAGCTTGGTGGCTCCGTCGATGATCGCGGCTTCATGCATCTGGCTGTCCACGCCGGCCAGGGCGGAAATGTATATGATGGCGCTCCAGCCCATGCCCTGCCAGACGCCGGAAAACACATATATCGTCTTGAAGTACTGGGGCACGGACAGGAACGCGACGGATTCGCCGCCGAAGAACTCCCTGACCTTATTGAATACGCCGTTGCTGGGGTCCATGAATATGGTGAGCATACCGCAGATGACCACGGTGGAAATAAAATAAGGAGCGTAGGATACCATCTGTACCGTCTTTTTGAGCTTGTTCAGTGTCAGGTAATGCAAAAGCAGAGCAAATATGATGGCCAGCGGGAAGCCGATGACCAGGGAATACACGGAAATGCCCAGCGTGTTCCGGATGAGGCTCCAGAAATTGTAGCTGGAGAAGAAGCGATTGAAGTATTTGAAGCCGACCCAAGGGCTGCCCAGTATGCCCCGGCGCACCTTGTAGTCCTTAAAGGCCATGAGGATGCCGTACATCGGCGCGTAATGGAATATGCCGTAATACGCGATCACGGGAGTGAACATGAGCCAAAGCCACCAGTTCCGCTTCAGGTCGAAGGCGAGTCTGGCGAAAAAGGGTTTTCTGCGTTTCCTTTCCAGGACTGCTTTCATTTCATTCACTTTCTTTCTGAAAGGAAATACATGGGGGGCAGCGCCAAAGACGCTGCCCCGGGATTAACAGCGGGTCGGTCAGTCGTTGCCCAGATAACGGGCGTACGCCGCGTTCATGTTGGTCACGGCAGTCTCCAGGCCCATGTCGTTGAGGGTCTTGAGATACTCGTCCCAGGTGGCGTCCAGATCCTTCGCGCCCGTGATGACCTCGGCGCGGTAGGACAGGCGGTAGGGATCCACGTCGGCGTTGATGTCCGCGTTGGCAGCGCTCTCGTCCTCAGTGAGGCCCAGCGCCGGCCACGCGCTGTAGAACTTGCCCAGCTCCTCGAACTTCTCATAGGTGTCCAGAAGCAGACGGGCCGTGGGATCCACGCTCAGATCGTAATAGACGTCCAGATCCGCGTAGGTACGGATGGAAGCGAAGGTGCCGCCGCCCATCTGCACGCGGGCGTGAGAGATGTTCTCGCCCCAGGTGGGAGAGGGGTTCTCAGCGTCGCGCATCTTGATCTGGCCGTCCACCAGGTCGTAGGTGTCGCCTTCAATGCCGTAGTTGGCCACCAGCGCGCCTTCGGCGGTGTACATCAGGTCGCCCCAGGCCACCATGATCTCGGGATACTTGCACTTGTCGGAAATGGCCAGGCCGCCGCGGTTCAGGCCGCCGGAGGTGGGCCACTTGGCGCCCTCGAAGGGAACCATGGCCACATATTCGGTCACCAGGTTTTCTTCCACGGGCTTGGTCTTGTCAAAGTATCCCACGGTTCCGCCGGGATGCCACTCACAGAACACGCCCAGCGCCTCGCCGGTCTGGCCCATGGCGCGGACCTGGTCGCAGGTGATGCTGAAGCTGTCCTTGTAGAGCAGGCCCTCGTTATAACACTTGGTGATGAAGGCCAGCACTTCCTTGTAGCGCTCGGTAGCGGGGAAGTATTCGATGGCGGTGCCATCCTCGGACACTACCCACGGATCCCACCAGCCCTGCATATTGAAGCCGAACAGGGGCAGTATGTCTTCCACGGGGGTGATGTTGCCGGAGGCGATCCAGGGGATCTCGTTGTTGGGGTCGCCGTCGCCGTCCGCGTCCTGCTCCTTGAAGGCCTTCAAAACCTCATAGAACTCGTCGGGATTGGTGGGCATGCTCAGCCCCACGTTGTCCAACCACTTCTGGTTGATCCACATGTGGGGCGTGTTGCCTACGTTGGGCTTGGAAATCTCAAACAGGGAATAGATGTGTCCGTCGGCGGAGGTCACCGCGGGCCAGTCGCCGCGCTCTTCGATGATGGAGCAATAGGTCGGCGCGTATTCGGCCAGCAGATCGTCCAGCTGCACGAACACGCCCTCCTGGCCGAATTCCACCAGCTGCTCGGGAGAGACGCCGCTCTTGAAGAAGATGTCCGGATAGTCGCCGGAGTTCAGCGCCAGGTTCAGCTTCTCCATGCACTCCGTGAGGTTGACCGACTGCACCACGTTCACGTGCACGTTGGTCTTCTCTTCCATCCACTTGTACAGGGCGGTTTCCTCCAGAGAGTAGGCGGAGTCGCCCGTGCAGACAAACGCGGTCACTTCGATGGGCTCTTCCAGCGGGAAGGTGACGCCCTTTGCCTCTTCCGCGACAGCCGTCAGGGGCAGGGCCAGTATGAGTACCACCAGCAGAGCAAGCAATCTTGTGAGTTTCATAAACCAGTATCCCCTTTCATTCATGTGCTGTGTGCATCGAGAACCGGAAACTCAGATCTCTTTCCAGACGCCTCCTTTCCCATATTCAAAAACGGTTTCCAGGAACGAGCGGTATTCGGAAAGCCCGAAGGGGGGCTTCCCGCAGAGGTAATGGCTCTTTCCCGGATGGCCATTTTCTTCCCAGTCCATTCGATATATCTTCTTTTCCCCTTGACTGTAGGGGAAATCGCACAGCCGGGTGACGCCCGCCGGGACGCGGGCATGCCCCGTCCTCAGCGTCTCGCCGGTGAAGCCGTCCCGCACGGTATAGGCGATATCGGCGTCCCGCCCCGTATCGTTGACCGCCACCATTTCCAATTTCCAGTCCCTGGGTTCCCGCATGCACAGTATCACTGGGCGCTGCGCGGAACGCAGGTAGTAATAGGCCAGCTTCTTTTCGCAGTAATAGTCCACCACCGCGTCGGAAAACTGGGGCCAGCCGTCGATGAGGTTCCACCAGATGATGCCCGTGCGCTGGGGCTGACCCATGCGGAACATCTCCACGAAGAACTTCATCGCCTCCGCCTGGGAGATCTGGCTGGCCAGCGCGAAATCCTCCAGGTTGTCGGGAATCTCCCCGAACAGCTCCCGGATCTGCCTGGCCATGAGCCCTATGCGGTAGTCGTAGCTGCCTTTTCCCCCGGTCTCCATGGCGGCGGCGTGGACCAGCCAGTCATCGTTGCCCTGCCAGGGCCAGAGCCTGTCCGCGGGCAGGAATTTCTCCAGGGACGCCGGGGCGGGGCAGCCGTGATAACCGATCTCGCTGGCGAAGCTGCACAGGGAATTGCGGTAGAAATCCGACTTGAAGTAGTCCCGGGGGCCCCAGAGATGATTCTCCGGCAAATACTCTTCCGGCTTGCCTTCCGCCTCTTTGTCTATGAAGGGAGAGCTGGGCAGATAGGGGCGGACCGGGTCTTCATATTCCACCACCCGGGGAAATACCTCCCGGGTGATCCGGTTGCCGGAGGGGCGCTTGCGGAAGGCGCTCATGTCGCATTCGTTGTCGCCGGACCACAGGAGCAGGGAGGGATGCTGCCGCAGCCTGCGCACTACGGCTTCGGATTCCTCCTCCATCACCCGGCAGAAATCGTCGTCGGAGGGATAGGTGCCGCAGGCCATCATGAAGTCCTGCCAGATCAATATGCCGCGGGCGTCGCACCAGTCATAGAAGTATTCGTCCTCGTAGACGCCGCCGCCCCAGCACCGTATGGCGTTGACGCCCACATCCTCCACCAGTTCCATCACCTGGGGCAAACGCTCCCGGTCCCGGCTATGCAGGGCGTCGATGGGCACGAAATTGGTGCCCAGCAGGAACACCGGCGCGCCGTTCACACAGAAGCGGAATTTCCCGCCGAAGAACATGTCCGTGAGGGCCGTCCGCTCCAGGGCCACCGTGCGGAGCCCTGTGCGGAAGGTCTGCCTGTCCAGTACCGTTCCGGAGCGCTCCAGGGTCACCTCTATATCATAGAGCGGCTGCGCCCCGTACCCCTTCGGCCACCAGAGCCTGGCGTCCTCCAGATGTACAAACAGCTTGCCCGCGGTGTACCAGAGTCTGTCTTCCTCAAAAAACGCGCTCTCCCCGCACCGGCCCCGCAGGGCAATGCGGTACTGGCTCAGGTCGTCCCCCCGCACATCCGCCTCATAAAACAGCGCCAGGTCGGCGGTGCTCTGCCGGGCGTCCACCCGGGTGGTCATGAGGTACGCCTGTTTGATGTACTCCCGGGGGCGTTCCTCAATATATACCGGGCGGTATATGCCGCCGGACACCAGGCGGGGCATGATATCCCAGCCAAACATGGAGGGAGACTTGCGAAGGCGCATGGTCTCGTAATTGTATTTGAGAGCGTTGTTTATGGCCGAGATCTTCCGGCCCCGGGCGGCGATACAGGCGGGAATGATGTGCACGGCGATGTCGTTCTCGCCTTCCCGCAGGCCGTCGAGCTCAAAGCGCTGGGCTATGAACATATTCTCGCACCGGCCCGCCAGCTGGCCGTTGACGAAGACCTCCGCCACCGTATCCAGGCCATCGAAGGTCAATACCGGCGTATAACCGTCCCGGCCACGGTATTGGAAAGTTCGGGCATATACCATATGAACGCTTTCCAGCGCCTGGGCCTTCAGCACATTCTGCCCGAAGAAAGGGTCCTCCAGGCGACCGGCGCGCATCAGGTCGATCTCGAAATTTCCCGGCACCCGGGCGGGTATGGCGCTTTCCTCCCGGGCCGCGGCGGCCCATGTGACAGGATGCTCCCCGCGCTTCGTCCACGCTTCGTTGGATTCGTAATAGAGCGTCCATTCACCGCCGAGATCCGTTCTGGGCCAGGTCTTCATGCCGCGTGCACTTCCTTCCCGCGTCCCGCTGTGCGTGTTGTATGCTGGAACCCTTACCGCTTTATTTTCGATGCCGTTCCTGTTCTCATTCTTTGGACAAGCCGAACCGTCTGAAGGCGTTTCTCCTCCTGTCGACCCGTCTGAATGGAAAATTCCGGAAAAATCAACTTATTCTCCAAAAATATCCAGGACAGTTAACATATATCGGCATTTTGTCATCCGCCTTTGCGGCAAAACTCATACTTCCCTTTACACAAATATATCACGAAAGGCAGCAAAAAAACATCTCTATTTTTCGTTTCTTGTTGCGTTTTTTTCGATTTCGGAGTATGATGCACACATACAGACCTCGCGCCGCGCTTTATCCAGAGGAAACAGGAGGCCAGGGCCATGAAGGAAGCTCTCACCATCAACCTGTACAAGCAGCCGCCCAACAAAATCAATCTGGTGACCCGGGTGCTGGACGTGCCGGTACAGCTGCATATGCACAATTTCTTTGAAATCGAGCTCGTCACGTCCGGGGCGGGCGTCAACCGCATCAACGGCATACCCTTCCAAATCACCCCCGGCCTGATATACCTTCTCACGCCCAACGACACCCACCAGATCGACATAGACGGCACGGTATCCCTGATCCATATCGGCTTTCTGCCGGACCCGGCCAACGGGCTGGTGGTGCCCCTGCCCAGCGGCGGCTATTCCATGCAGCTGTCCCCGGAGGAATTGGATACGGCTCTTTCGTTTTTCCGCATCGTGGAGGCGGAATGCGCCCGATTGGACGCCTACCGGTTTCAGGGCGCGTATGCCGCGCTGAGCCTGCTGCTGATCCGCCTTTTGCGGGACGGCCAGCCCTGCGCGTCGCCCCCCTCCTACCAAAAGGTCCAACCGGCGCTGATGTACATATGGCAGCATTGTTCCGAGGAAAGCATATGCCTGGAGGAGGTGGCCCGCCACTGCGCCCTCTCCCCCAGCTATTTCAGCTACCTCTTTCACAGGACCTTCGGCAGCAGCTTTTCCGCCTATCTCACCGAATGCCGCCTGCGCTGCGCCTGCTACCTGCTCAGCGATACCGACATCAACATTACGGACGTAGTCTACGAATCCGGTTTTTCCTCCCCCTCCCGATTCTTCCGCGTGTTCCGCTCCCATTTCCACTGCACCCCCGGCCAGTACCGGGAAAAGCACGGCGAGATCGTCTCCATCCCCATCGAGGAGCAGGTTCCCATCAGCCTGTGGCACAGCGGCGAGCGGACCGCCAGTTCCCAGGTCGATGCCGATCAAACGCATTCGTGAAATGTGTGCCGCCTGCCCGAAGCCGGCGATACCCTGGATACTCGGGTTTTGATGTTGTCTGCTTTCTAAACGATTCGATTTGGAGAACGGATTGCCGCGTCGGCCCAAGGGCCTCCTCGCAATGACCTCGAAGCGGCGGGGCAATCCGTAACCACATTCAATGATTCGGAAAGCAAACAGTAAAACAGAAATCCGGCCCGCCCGCGAAAAGCGGGGAGCCGGACAGGAACCGTATGAATATCAACCCTTCACGGAGCCCATGGGAGAGCCGGACACCAGCGCTCTCTGGGTGACGATGAACAGGATAATGGAGGGGATCATGGTGAGGAAAGCGCCCGCCATCAGCTGGCCCCAGTCGATGGACACCTTGCCGATCAGCGATTTCAGTCCCACGTTCACCGTCCACTTGCTGCGGGTCTGCACGAACAGGGTCGCCGTCACGATGTCGTTCCAGGCGGTGGTAAAGCCGTAGATGAACACCGTCACCAGGCCGGGCTTGAGGTTGGGCAGCACGATCTTGAACAGCGTCTGCAGCCGGTTGCAGCCGTCCACGAAAGCGGCTTCCTCTATGGCCACCGGCACGCGCTCGAAGAAGGAGCGCATGGTCACGGTATTGAAGGGCACCGACATGGATATGAACAGCATGCAAAGGCCCGTGTGGGTGCCGATCAGGTTCATCTTGGAGAACATGGCGTAAATGGGGATCTGGCTGAGCATGACGGGGGCGATCTGCACCAGCAGGAACAGGCCCGTCACCATCGCCTTGCCCTTGAACTTATACCGGGCCAGGCCGTAGCCGCCCAGGGCCGTCAGCGCCACCACGCAGGCGCCAGAGATCACGCCCACCTTCACCGTGTTGCCCACGTAGGTGAAATAGCGGAATTCCGTGAACAGCTGTTTGAAGTTCTCCAGCGTCAGATGATTGGGCCAGTAGGTGATCCTGTCCAGGTTGATGATCTCCTTGTACGCCTTGAAGCCGGATATGGAGATCCAGTACATGGGGAATATGGCGAATATGGACAGAAGGATCAGCACCACGTAGCGTATCGTATTGCCAATGCGGTTGCGGGCGCTGCGGGACAGCGTCTTTTTCTCCTTGACCGCTCCGTTTTTCTGATATTTCACCGTCATAAGCTGTCACCCGCCTTTTCGTACCCGGTGAGCTTCATGTAGGTGATCACGATGATGGCCAGGAACGCCAGCACGCACAGACCCAAGGCGGCGGCGCGTCCGAAGTCATAGGTGGAGAAGCCCAGGGAGTACATGTACATGGGCAGCGTCATGGTCTTGAAGGCGGGACCGCCGCCGGTGGTGGTATTGACGATGTCCATGTAGTTGAAGGACCATATGAATTTCAGCAGGAACATGATCACGAAGGTGGGCTTTATAAAGGGCAGCGTGATGTGCCACACGCGCAGCACCGCGTTGCAGCCGTCGATCTCGGCGGCTTCTTCTATATCCTTGGGTATGGACTGCATGGCCGCCAGGAGCGTCATGGCGTAGCCCGGCGTGGCCACCCAGACCGTGGCGAACATGACCAGGAACATGGACGCGCCAGGCGACGAAAGGAAGCTGATCTTTTCGTCCGTGAAATGGAACACATTCACCAGAAGATCGTTGAACACGCCGTATTCCGCGTTGGCCATCCAGCGGAAAACCACGGAGGTCAAGAAGCCGGATATGGCGCTGGGCAGGAAAATCATCGTCTGGAACATGCCCCGCAGGGGGATCTTCTTATTCAGCGCCAGGGCGGCGGACAGGCCGAACACCGTGGATATGGCCACCAGCGCCGGGGTCATAAAGAGGGAATTGCGCACCACGCGGGTGATGTACCGGTCCTTGCCAAAGAGCGTATGGAAATTGGTGAGGAGCTTGTCGGCGTCGTAGAAATGCACGTCATACAGCTCCGTGAGCTTGTAGTGCTGGAAGGCCATGCACAGGCTGAGCACGATGGGATACAGGAACAGGGCGCTCATCATGATCAGCATGGGCGTAAGCAGCAAGTAGGGCTCGTACCATTTGTTCAGCTTTGGACCGGTCACCCGCCGGGTCGGCAGTGAAATCTTATTCGTCACAGGTGATTCCTCCCGTCGGAAACGCTAACAATTCAAACGCTGCCGGCGGCGGATCGACGCCACCGGCAGCTTCCTGATTGGATTGGTCCCGAATCGGTTACTGTGCCGATCAGTCCGCCGCGCCTAGCACGTCGCGCATACGGAAGATGTCGGTTTCGGTGCCGGGATTCTCGGCGAAGTAGTTGTCGATGGCGGTCTGGTTGTATTCGCGCCAGCCCTCAAAGAACTCCTCGAAGTCCATCTCGCCCAGCAGGTACAGCTGCATCTCGCTGCCCAGATCGTAGGTGTAGCCGGCCCAGTCGTTGAAGTTCACGCCGATCAGCTGGCCGCCCAGCAGAGCGTCGGGGTTGTTCAGCAGCTGCACGAAGGCGCTCAGGGGGCCTTCCTCGCTGAAGTAGGGGTTGTCGGACACGTCCACGCGCACGGGTACCTCAGCCATCATCATGCAGTACTCCACGTACCGCTCGGGCTGATACATGAACTCCAGCAGGCCGATGCAGGCGTCGGGGTTCTCGGTCTTGGCGTTGATGTTGTAGGAATAGGTGCAGTTGATGCCGCTGGGCACGCCCAG
>JAEEGL015942031.1_pt1 | contig 10561 bp, 9 predicted proteins | sample 9134231 | NCBI WGS metagenome assembly JAEEGL01 (sample SAMN16246548, study PRJNA631951) | gut metagenome | biome: gut microbiome; feature: rumen; material: fiber-attached | host: Bos | place: Iran: Karaj | collected 2018-10
TAACGAGAGGGAGATGAAGTACAGGCTCCGCTGTGCCCAGGACGAGGGTGTTCCTATAACCAACTATGGCATCCTGATCGCCTATGTGACCGGCATTCTTAAGCGTAGTGTGGCTCTTTTTCCTGATATTGCCGCTATCCTTGATTAATAGCAGTTGTTCTTGATGATTGCCTCGGGGTAGTAGTGCTTCAGGATATCCCTGAAGCCTATGCCAGACACTGCCATGCCGGCAGCTCCGGTCTGGTCCATTCCCACGCCGTGTCCCCAGCCGCCTCCAATAAAGAGGAAGGTGTTGGGCAGGCCGTTCCGTGCCAGCTGATATTCGCAGACGAACATGGCGCTCTTTAAGCCGCCAAGCTTAGCCCTTATGTCCCGGCTTCCGATAACGATTACACCCAGTGTCCCCTGGACTGTGAGGCTGGTGACCCGTCCGCTTATGTCCCGGCTGTTCACCTGCACACCCTTGATGTAGCCTATGGTGCGGCCCGGGTCTACTATCTCCTCAAGTTCCTCCCTGGAATACTGCACTGCCCAGCGGAAGGATGGGTATGAGGCGTAGGGAGAGACATAGCAGTACATCGGGGATGGGCTTTTTATGAACTGGGCCATCAGACCGGGGCTAGGAGCCTTGGTGTTGGCTTTTACCTTTTTATCAGGAACCGGGGTCAGGAACCCCTGGCTCTTGCTCCCCCAGGCGGTGGCGGGGGATGAGGAATATCCCCCGCTATTGGTGCAGAAGAGTGCATCAATTGGGCTGCCCAGAGGCGTATAGAGGGCTATGCCAAAGGTCTCGTCCACTGCTGCTGTAGTCTGGGGCTTCTCCCGGCTGTACCCGCGGTAGGCGGTGTTCTTTCCCACGTAGACATCGTACTCGGCTGTGGATGAGGCCTGCATCCTGAGGAGGATGTAGCTCCGGGCAGCCACCGCCTGGGCCTTCAGCGCCTCGTAATGCCAGTCCGGGAACATCTCGGAGGGAAGGACACCGTACAGGTATTCCTCCAGATCGATATGGTTTATGAGCATGAGGGCTTTGTCCCGGATAAGGACTTCTATGTCGCCCCGGAAAGAGCTGCCTGTGGGGATGGCAGGTGAGGCTCCCGACCTGGTTCTGATGTCTGTAAGCTTGATTGTACCTTTGCCATTTTTGTTTGAAAACTTATAGGAGTTTTTTACACTTTTTATAAGTTTACCATGATTATATACAGAAATCGTACTGTTTTCATAGTTTACATTGAAAACTTCCTTAGTTTCTGAGAGGGTCACATTGAAGGAAATAATCTTCTCTGCAAGGCAGGCTCTTACAATTCTACCCGATTTTTTAACCTTGAAGTTGGCTGGAAGAGTCTTGACCGGCTTGACCGGTGGGGGTGTGAAACTTCCTTCGCCCCTTGCCATTGTGGTGTACTTTTTACGGCTGACTTTCTCAGCTTCTTCCTTCTTTCCAAGCTTCTCCTTCACCCTTGCAAGGGCTGGGTATGCTGATATGAAGGTGCGCTCCGATGCCAGAGCCAGGTCGTAGTAGACCTCGGCCTTTATGTTGTCCCCCTTGCGCTCTGCGCAGTGCCCTGCCTGGTAGTAGCTGACTGCGGTGAACATGTTGTCGCCCTGGAAGCTGGTGTAGATGTCGATGGCCTTGGTCAGGTTACCCATCTCCTCGTAGTAGCGGCCTATATAGAAGTTGAGCTCTCCGTCCGGGTCTTTGAACGGCAGGAGCCGTCCCGCATACTGGGTGTTTCCCGCCTTTACCGCAGCTATGAAGGCAAGGCGCTTTATCTCGGGGGTCTTGTCCTTGAAGTTGTTTGCCAGGTTTATGGCCTTCTGTGGTTCGCCGGTTTGGAAGTACTCCTGGATTTTGAGCTTGGCCTCGTCGGCAGTGATTCCGAAGGCGTTATTCAGTGTGAAAAGTGCACAAAGAAGGAGGAAAAGGGCTTTTCTCATCAGCACTCCCACTTGCCTGAGTCAATCTTGCTCTTGATGCCTGCTACCTTGGTGAATATCCTGTCAAGCTTGTCAGCCTCTTCCCGGCACATCATGGCCCTGGAGAAGATATCACGGAAGAAGCGCTGCATCTCCTCGGAACCGTCTATCTTGAAGAAGCCTATAGCCCTGAAGTTCTCTATCAGGTGGCTGCAGATCTCATCCATCCTCTGGCTTGAGAGGGGGGTGAAGGTGCGTTTGGGCATCCTCTTAAGGCTTGCGCGGAACAGGTGGTAACACATTATCTGGACCGCGTGGGAGAGGTTAAGGGAAGGAAAGCCGTCGGAGGTGGGGATCGATACCACAGCGTTGCATTCAGCCAGCTCGTCATCGGTAAGACCGTGCTCCTCGTTCCCGAACACTATGGCAACCTCGCCATCAGCCATCTGGCAGATCTGGCCGCACATCTCCTCGGGGAGGAATGTCCTGTATTTGCGCTTTTTCCCGGCCCTGCGGCTGGTTCCAACCGAAAGAGCTGTCCCCGCAAGGGCTACCTTCAGGGTAGGGAAAAACTGGGCGTTCTGATAGATATCAAAGGCATGGACAGCGCGTACCTCTATGGTGTGCTCGTCGTACTGCTGTGGGTCGGCTATAATGAGCTGATGGATTCCCATGGTCTTCATGCTGCGGCACACAGCCCCTATGTTTCCGCTGTCGTCGGGGTGCACCAGCACTATCTTTATCCTGTCCTTGATATCACTCATAACAGAAAAAGTACACTAAAACGGCAGTTTTAGCAATGTGCAGGTGCCCTTGACAGACAAAAATATTATAAATATAAATAATTAAGGATTTATTTTGTCGGACAAATATATCTGTGTCCTGGACGACACTGACCTGATACCAGAACTATGCGGTTATGGCGACCGCAATCTCAAAGCTATAGAGGAAAAGCTGCAGGTTCCGGTCTACTGCCGCGGCAACGAGATTCTGCTTGAGTCTGAGGACAAGGCTAAGCAGGAGCTCTTCAGCCAGGTGATAGGGCGGATGCGCACCTACGCCCAGAAGGGCATTTCTCCAGACCAGGACATGATAACCACCCTGTTCAACGAGGCAGAATCAGGCGCTGCCGAATCTCACACAGACTATTCCATCACCATACCTGGCTCAAGCCGCCGGGTATTTCCACGGAACAAAAACCAGATGCGCCTCCTTGAGCTCTTCAACACCAAGGATCTGGTGTTTGCCATAGGCCCCGCCGGTACAGGCAAGACCTACCTGGCAGTGGCCAAGGCGCTGTGCGAGATAATGCAGAAGAAGTACCGCAAACTGGTTATAACTCGGCCTGTGGTGGAGGCTGGGGAGAGTCTGGGGTTCCTGCCCGGCGACCTGGCCCAGAAGATAAGCCCGTATCTGCGCCCTCTGTATGATGCTATGGAAAGCCTCCTTTCCTTTGAGGCTGTAGCCAAGCTGGAGGAGACCGGGGTGCTGGAGGTGGCGCCTCTGGCCTATATGCGGGGCCGGAGCCTTTCCGACTGCTACATTATCCTTGATGAGGCCCAGAACACCACCCGGGAGCAGATGAAGATGTTCCTGACCCGTATAGGTGAGCACTCAAGGGCTATTGTCACAGGCGACGTGACACAGATTGACTTGCCTAACAAATCAGCCTCTGGATTGGTGGAGGCTGCCAGTATACTTAAGGACATAGATGACATCGGTTTTTTGGAATTTTCTCCCGGTGACATCGTCAGAAACCGTCTGGTAAAGAAAATTATTGATGCCTATGAAAAAAATAAATGAACTGCTGCAGTACATAAAGCATCAGAAGAACAAGGTCATAAAGATTGTCCTCCTTATTTCATTCATCCTTGACCTGCTCTTCCTTGTGCTTCTGAACCAGCTGGGCAGCTTCTCTGATGCAGGAAACCAGTTGCAGGCCGGAATGGTGGCAGAGAAGGACATTGTGGCTGACAAGGACATCCAGTACATAGACAACAACGCCATGTCCAAGCTCAAGTACGACACCGAGAAGAAGATCCTGCCGATCTTCAAGGTGGACTCAAGCGTCACAGCCAATGTCATGTCCTCTTTCGGGGAGTTCACCAACACCCTGCAGACCTATTTCTCAGAGAACCTGGATTACGATGCTTACTACGCCCTGAGCGAGAAGCTTAAGGAGGACGGCTACAACATCAACGCCGACTTCCTTTACGGCATGGGAAAGAGCCCGGCGGCCGGCCAGATACTGGAGACCAGCCGCAAGGCCCTTGAGGACCTGATGACTGTGGGCTGCATGGAGAAGAATGCCTCGGGCTACGACAAGAACCAGAACGCCGAGGTATGGCGCTGGCAGGAGAACCTGCGGGAGAAGGAGGACATAGCCCTCTCGGACATGATGACCATGGACAGGATCCCGGACTTCGTCAAGAGCCGCTACAGCTCGCTTTTAGACAAGAACGACCTTCAGACTGTGGTCCTTTTCGTGCAGCAGTTTGCCAAGGAGAACCTTTTCTTCGACTATAACGAGACCAACAAGAAGAAGGAGACCCTGCTTGCAAACCTGGATCCTATCTACAAGACCCTGATGCAGGGCGACGTGATAGTGAAGAAGGGCTTCATCATATCTGACAGCGATATGGAGAAGATCGAGGCCCTGAAGAACAGCTCCAACAACAAGGATGTGGGCGGAATAATCGGTACTGTGATATTCCTCATCGTCCTGTTCGTCCTGGGAATGGAGATTGTCCCTTATGCCATGGAGCGCCATGGGGCCCGCAAGAACAGCTACATGCTCTTCTTCCTTATCCTGATTGAGATTTTCTTCTTCCTTTTCCTTATCCTGGTGAAGACTCCGCCGCTCTTTGACAACCTGATCGCGGCCCTCATCATACCGTCTGCCACATTCTCAATGCTGCTCTCCATAGTTTGCAGCTCGCTGGCAGGCATAACATTTGCCTTCATCTCATCGCTTATTGTGTTCCTTTTCGACATGAACAGCGCGGTTGCGGCCGTGTTTGTGGTGCTCTCAGGCCTTTCGGGAGCCATGGTAGTGCGGAACTACATAAGGAGAATACAGCTTATCCGGTCCGGCGTTTACCTTGGGATAATCAACATGTTCCTGCTTCTGGTGTTTGTCCTGACAACCGGAAACTTCAATGCCCACCGCATAATGATGATTGTGGGCGGCTTCTTCAACGGTATGGCCTGCAGCATCCTGTGTCTGGGAATCCTGCCTATCATAGAGCACTGCATGAATGTGCCGACTCAGTCGCGTCTGGCAGAGCTTGCCGACCTTAACACACCGATTCTGCAGAAGATGCTCCACATGGCATCGGGAACCTTCAACCACTCAATCCTGGTCGGAAACCTGGCCGAGGCTGCCTGCATAGACATAAAGGCAAACGGACTTCTGGCCAAGGTAGGTGCCTACTACCATGATATCGGAAAGATAGACCAGGCCGACTTCTTCATCGAGAACCAGGAGACCTATAACAGGCACGACAACCTGTCGCCAAGCCTTTCTGTATCTATTATCAAGTCGCATGTGAAGTATGGCGTGGCAAAGGCAAAGGAGCTGAACCTGCCGCCAGAGGTGATCGATATCATACAGCATCACCATGGAAACGGCCTTATCGCTTATTTCTATGTGGAGGCCATGAAGCTGGAGGACAAGGCGCGGGTTACCCCGGAGGCCTATTCATATTCCGACGGGCGTCCTAAGAGCAAGGAGGAGGCAGTTGTGCTTCTGGCCGACTCTGTGGAGGCTGCAGTCCGGGCTATGAAGAGCCCGACTGTGGAGGGAATCCAGGCCAGGGTAAGCGAAATCATAAAGAGCAAGATTGAGTCGGGTCAGATATCTGAGAGTGAGCTTACATTCAAAGACCTGAAGACTATCGAGACCTCGTTTGTGAATACCCTCCGGGGAATACATCATGCCCGGATCCAATATCCTAAGCAGGAAGAAGTGTATGAATTATTTACAAATCCAAAATGAGAGCACCGTAAAGCTCAAGAAGACTCCTGTGAAGGAGTTCCTGCTCAAGGTGCTGGAGGCGCTTGGCAAGGATAAATGGGAGGTCTCAGTCCTTTTCACCGGCGATGCCTTCATCCGCAAGCTGAACAAGGATTACCGTGGCAAGGATGAGGCTACCGATGTCCTTTCCTTCGCCCAGGTGGACAACAAGGAGGCATTTCCAGCCAAGGACGGGCGCTTCTATGCCGGTGATATAGTGATCTCCATGGAGACACTGGCAAAGAACGCCGAATATTTCGGAATAAGCGTGAACGAGGAGCTGAAGCGGCTTTTAGTCCACGGACTGCTGCATCTGAGCGGTATGAATCATGAGAACAACAATCCTGACCAGCCTATGCTGGTGAAGCAGGAGAAAATATTAAAACAATTTACTGGAGTGGTTTTGCTTTGAAACCTGGAAGTTTTTTTCACAATTTATTCAAGACTAAGAAAGAGGACCCCAGCGGGGTCAACAGAGACCTTAACGTAGAAGAGAAGGAGATGATCCAGGGGGTGGTTGACCTGGCTGAGAAAGATGCCAAGGATATCATGGTGCCCCGTACCGATGTTGTTTTCATCTCCACTGAGATGCCTCTGGAAGAGGTGATGGACCTGATTGCCGAGTCCGGCTTCTCAAGGTTCCCGGTGTATGAGGAGACTATCGACAACGTTATCGGAATCCTTTATGTCAAAGACCTGATGAGGGAGATGGTGAAGCGAAGGAAGATGGGGGATCTGGACATCAAGATCGAGGATATTGTCAGAAAGCCTTATTTTATCCCAGATTCCAAGAAAATAAACGCCCTGTTCCACGATTTCCGGAAGAAGAGGGTGCACATTGCTGTGGCAGTGGACGAGTACGGCGGAGTTGCCGGCATCATCTGCCTTGAGGATATCCTTGAGGAGATTGTGGGCGAGATCCAGGACGAGTTTGACGATGACGAGGTTGAGGACATCATCCAGGTCGGACCTTCCACATATCTGTGCGACACACGGGTGAGCATTGAGGATCTGAACGAGGAGCTGAAGATAAAGCTGCCCCACGAGGATTACGACACCCTGGGCGGCTTTGTGCTTGACCTTTTCGACAAGATTCCTGTCAAGTTTGAGAAGAAAGAGTATAAAGGAATGACCTTCATCATCCAGGATGTGGAGGGCAACAAGATCAAATCTGTAAAAATTGAGTTGAACAAATGTTAAGACAAGTCGCAGCATTCTCTCCAGGACATCTCACCGGCTTATTCTATATGCAGGACTGCAGCAAGGACCCTCTTTTAGCAGGTTCCCTTGGGGCAGGTTTCTCCATTCTGAAGGGAGTTACCACCACAATCGAGGTCAAGAAGAGCTTTGACGAGTGCTCTGTGACCCTGAACGGAAAGCATAATGAGGCCCCTGTGAGCCACCTGGTGAGGGAGCTTTTCTTCAAGGAATTAGGCGAGAAGCCTATTCCGATTGATATACGGCATACTATCGAAACCCCGGAGGGGGCAGGCTTCGGCACAAGCGGTGGCGGTGCCCTGAGCCTTGTGCTGGCCCTGAACCATCTGTACGGCGAGCCCTTCAACACAATAAAAGCGGCCCAGATTGCCCATGTGGCCGAGGTGCGCTGCAAGACTGGTCTGGGTACAGTCATGGGGGAGTCCTTCGGAGGCTTCCGTATCCTTACAAAGGCGGGGGCGCCTGGTATAGGGGCTACTATTTCTATTCCTTATGACCGGGACCTGTATGCCCTGTGCATAATGTTCGGGCCGCTCTCCACCAAGTCTGCTCTGTCTGACCCTGATATAAGGGCAAGGATAATGAAAGCGGGAGAGAAGTACCACAGCCTGCTGTGCAAGACCCCTGATATCCCTTCATTCCTCAAGTATTCAAGGATGTTTGCAGAGGAGACTGCCCTTTATTCCGACAAGGTCAGGACTGCCCTGGATACATTCACTGCCAAGGGAATCAATGCCAGCATGCCTATGTTCGGCGAAGGCATTTTTTCTATCCTGCACAGGGCTGAGCTTTCAGAGGTTATTCCTGTGGCTCAGGAGTTCTGCTCCAAGTATCCTGCCGGGTCTGTGGAGCTTATGGTGTCCAGCATCGCAAAGCGCGGTGCCGGAATAGTTAGCGAAGACTAAGGAGAGTGAGGAGGAAAGCATGGCTTACGGAATCCATCCTTCTTTTGATATAATCGGCACCGCAGGCAGCGAACTGGCCGGCAGGCGCATTGTGCTCTGCATAACCGGCAGCGTGGCCTGTGTCCGTTCAAGCGAGGTGGCCCGGCTTCTGATGAGGCACGGTGCTGCAGTATATCCTGTTATGACCGAGAGCGCGTGCTCTTTGATAGGGCCGGACCTGATGGAGTGGGCCTGCGGGTATAAGCCTGTGACCACGCTGACCGGGGCGGTGGAGCATGTGGCGCTGGCCGGGAATGTGGCTGACAAGGCCGACCTGGTGCTGGTGTGTCCCTCCACAGCCAATACTATAGGCAAGATTGCAGGTGGTATCGATGACACACCGGTTACCACAGTGGTGACCACAGCTTTGGGCGAGCGGATTCCGGTGGTTATAGTGCCTGCTATGCACGAGCCTATGTACCGCCATCCATTTGTGCTTGAGAACATACAGAAGCTCCAGAAGGCCGGCATAACTGTGATGATGCCCCGGATTGAGGAAGGGAAAGCCAAGATACCTGAGAATATGGATATCTACCAGACAGTACTTTCTGTGCTGGGCTCCCGGGCTCTGCTCAAAGGCAGGAAAGTGCTTATCACCGCAGGCCGCACTGTGGAGTACATCGACCCGGTCAGGGTAATCACCAACAACAGCTCGGGAAAGATGGGCTTTGCCCTGGCCCAGGCTGCCTCTGACATGGGGGCAGAGGTCACTGTTGTCTATGGCAAGGGTTCTGTGGAGCCTGACGGCCGCTTCAAGGTGGTGCGTGCAGACACTGCCGACGACATGAAGAAGGCTGTGGAGAAGGAGCTCGCCTCAGGGGACTGCGACATGATGTTCGCATCCAGCGCTGTGGGTGACTGGAAGCCTGCCGAGATGTGCAAGGAGAAGATATCCACCCGCAAGAACAAGAAGCTGGTTCTTGAGCTGGTACCCACTGTAAAGATAATCGACGGGATAAAGAAAAAGTTCCCCAAGGTGTTCCTGGTTGCATTCAGGGCACTCCACGACATGAGCGAGAAGGATCTGCTCTCAGACGGCAAGGCCCGTATGAAGATAGCAGATGCCGACATGATCGCAGTGAACGATGTGGCCAAGCCGGGCCGCGGCTTTGAGACCGACACCAACGAGATGCTGGCTGTCACAAAGGACGGCAAGGTGACCCGGATGGGTCTGTCCACCAAATATGAGATTGCAAGAAAGCTGCTTACATTGGCAGAGGAGAGAATATGCAGGCGCAGATAATAAACGGGCTTGAGATCCGCAAGGCTATCCTTGAGGAGATAAAGGCAGAGACCGCAGAATATAAAGCAAAGACAGGCAAGGTGCCAGGGCTTGTCACCATACTGGTGGGGGAGAATCCCGCATCGGTATCATATGTGACACTGAAGGTGAAGACTGCACTGGAGATGGGCTTCAACGAGGTCCAGGTGAACCTTCCTGAGTCCTGCACTGAGAAGGAGCTTCTGGATACAGTTGAAAAATACAACAGGGATCCTTCTATACACGGCATTTTAGTGCAGCTGCCGCTGCCCAAGCATATAGACGAGAACAAGGTTATCTACGCAATAGACCCGGACAAGGATGTGGACGGCTTCCACCCTGTGAATATCGGGCGCCTTCTTTTAGGGGGCAAGCACACAAAGTTCCCGCCCTGCACACCGGCAGGCATTGTTGAGATGCTCTCCCGGACAGGCGTGGGGACAGAAGGGAAGGAAGTGGTGATTGTAGGCCGTTCCAACCTGGTGGGAAAGCCCCTGGCCAACATGCTGTGCGCCAAGGGAAAGAACGCCAACGCCACAGTCACCATCTGCCATACTGGAACCAAGGATCTGGCATCCCACTGCAGGCGGGCTGACATCCTGGTGGCAGCAGCAGGATGTCCCGGCCTGATACGGCCGGAGTGGGTCAAGCAGGGAGCCTGCGTCATCGATGTCGGTGTCAACCGGGTCGGTGAGAAAATAAGTGAGAAAACTGGCAAGAGGGTGGCAATACTCAAGGGCGACACCGACTTCGATGCACTCCTGCCAATCGCCGGCTACATAACACCGGTTCCAGGTGGAGTGGGCCCTATGACCATAGCCATGCTCATGAAGAACACACTCAATGCATTCAAATACACAATGGAGAAATAAAGATGGAATCAAAAGAAATCAGCGCAACCTACGAAGCAGCCCTGGAAAGAAGCAGAAAAATTGAGGCTGATATCCAGCTCCACCCGGAGCGATATAAGGTGCTTACCGGCGACCGTCCTACCGGACGGCTCCACATAGGCCACTACTTCGGCTCCCTGCAGAACCGCGTCCGCCTGCAGAACCTGGGCGTCCCGACATGCATCCTGATTGCCGACTACCAGGTGCTCACCGACCACGAGGCATTCTCCGAGATATCGCAGAACACCAAGCAGCTGGTCATCGACTACCTGGCTGCCGGCATAAAGCCCAGCGAGAAAGTTATAATCTATCCTCA
>JAEEGL016173620.1_pt1 | contig 10561 bp, 5 predicted proteins | sample 9134231 | NCBI WGS metagenome assembly JAEEGL01 (sample SAMN16246548, study PRJNA631951) | gut metagenome | biome: gut microbiome; feature: rumen; material: fiber-attached | host: Bos | place: Iran: Karaj | collected 2018-10
AAACATGTTTAATCAATATATAAGTTTAGAAATTATTATTCCAATCATTGAAAGATTATCAAAAATCAATTTGGATGAATTTAATAATAAAAAAAGTGATTTAAAGTTATTATAATAATAAAATTATTTATTTTTTTATGATAAATTGATATTAAAAACATCATACTGAATATAGAATGATAATTATTTATGGAATGTATTTTCAATTAATTCACTTTTATGAATATTCATTAAAAAATTTTAGTTATTATTTCATAAATCATATAAATAAAAATTTGAAATTATACATTATCTTTTTTTTGATGGATAAATTTTTTATTGTTATAAATATTTAAATGAATAAGGAATATTAAATTATGTTATAATAAATTTTATATTAAATATTATTTATTATTCATAACAAAATTAAATTATTTTTTTATTTTTTTGATATATACTTATAAATGTTCTTTGATTTTAATCAAACAAAAAAGTGTAATGAAAAAAATTTTATTCATTAATTTTTTTTCCAAAGTATTTCCTTTAATAATCAAATTAAATGTCTTTACAATTCCTCATAAATATACAAATAATGATCAATCTAATATTAACACATTATATGAAAGTAATATTTTTACACAAATCACAGTTGGTACACCAAAAAAAATAATAAATTCTAAAATTATTTTTTCATCATTTATATATTATCTTAATGATAATATAAACTTTTATTCAAAAAATTATTCTAGCTCATACATACAAAATTCTAATTTAAAATTGTTATTTATAAATCAAGCTTTTAATTATGGATATTATTGTTCAGAAAATTTTTATTTTAAAAACGAAAAAAACACAGAAATCAAAATTGAAAAATTTCCAACAATTTTAGCAGTAGAATCTAATCTTGAATACTCTTTTTATTTAGGATTTAATTACTATTCTTCAGAAAATTATGAATTAAATTTTATTGAACAATTAAAATTAGAAAAATATATTGATTCATACATTTTTAGTTTTGAATTTAACAATGATAAAGAAGGAGAAATTATTATTGGGAGTTTTCCTCATAATTATAATTCTAAAATGTATAATGAAAATGATTTAAAATGGACAAATGTTTTTATAATACATCCTTTTTTTTATTGGAATATTTATTTTAATAATATTATTTTTGATAATAAAAAGTTTAATGGAACTACAGTTTGTACTTTTGAATATGAATCTAATTTAATTTTTGCTCCTATTGAATATAAAAGTATTTTAGTAAATAAATTTATTAATGAAAATAAAAATAAATGTCATGAAATTAAAAATGAAAAGAAACATTCTTTTTTTATTTGTGAAAAAAATATAAATGTTAAAAAAATACCTAAAATTACATTTATATCAAAAGAACTAAATTATGAATTTGAAGTTGATTATAATGATTTATTTAATGAAATTAATGGAAAATTATATTTATTAATTGCTTTTGATGATAATCAAGAATTTAAAAGATGGAAATTGGGAATTCCTTTTTTAAAAAAATATAAATTTTTATTTGACCAATCAAAAAGAATTATTGGTTTTTATTCAAATAAAAAACAAAATAATCAAAATATTTCTTTAGTATGGTTATTTATTCTTATAGTTATTATATTTGTTTTATCTTATGTAATTTATAAAGTTAGAATAATAAAAAGGAAAAAAAGATTAAATGAAATCGAAGATAATTATGAATATCTTCCCCAATGATTAATATATAAATCACAAGAATATATTAAAAATATAATAAAATTTTATGTCTAAAAAGTTCATTTCCAAAAAAAATGAATTTTTAAACTATGTAAAAAAATTTTTTATATATTCATTCAATAATTGTAAAAATGCTTACTTTATCCATAGAATTTAACAATTATTGAGATTTTATAGATTTATTTATAAAGAATAATATCATTTTAGTTTTTCAAAATTAATCTTTTTTTAGAAAATCCCAATAGTAAATTCACTTTGAATAAAAGATAAATTATTGATTGTCCAAAATTAATTGAAAGTTTACATATAAATATCAAATACATTGAAAATTCAATCATATAAATAGGTTCTTTCAATTTAGATTCTTTTTTTTATTTTTTATTTTTTTATTTTTTGTTTGAAAAAGAGCTAAAATCAATAAAAATTATGTAAAATATTCATAAATAGAAAAAAATTTGAATAGAATAAGTTTTCTTTTATTTGAATTACTCCAAATGATATATTATTTCCTTCATTGAATTAAGAAAATATTCTTTTTTCTCATAATCCTTTCCAAAAAAAGTCTTTTAAAAGAAATATTAGGTAATCATAATCTTTTTTCTACAGGACAAAGATTTTTTTGAGAAAAAACTAAATCATAATTGAATTTTACTTTTAATTGTGGATTGAGTATTGTCATATATTTTTATTTTTTCATTTTCATTTAAGTTATTAATGATTTTTACAATAATTTGATTTATTTTTTCATTTATTTTATTTTGGTTATCTAATAATAATATATCACAATTAAAAATTTTTATTCTGTATTTTATAGACATTATTCATATTAATTTTATTACTATAAACATAAATAATTTAAAAAATAAAATTATTTCAAGATTAAAAATCCTTGTTCTAAATCTATAAAAATTTTCAACTAATTAAACAATGTAATTTCTTTAATTAATTTTTGGATATTAAAATAAACTTCAATCATTTAAAATTTCCCTCAAATAAAAATAATAATTCATTTTTATAATTTGAATCTTAACTTTTATTAAAATAACTAAAATCAAAAAGTAAAGATACTTATTTATTTTCATAATCAATTATTGATTTAGAAAATAAGATCATTTTCATTATATTATTTTTTAACTTCGTAAAATTTGAATAGAATCATCTAAATATCTAAAATACGATTAATAAAGTCTTAATAGAATTATTTACATAATCTTTTAATGGGAAAAAAATAAATCATAAATTTCAAAGAAAATAATTTGAAATGAATTTATGATAAAACTCTTTTTCACCATATTTTTTGTTTGATGGAAAATAAGTTATAATTATTTTCCAATACATTCAATCAAAAAGAATTAAAAATTTTTCCAATTATTTATCAATTATTATCATAATATGTATATCGTTAACTAAAACCAAAATTAAAATTTACTTTAGATAAAGATATAAGTATTTACTCAATAATTAGACAGAGAAAAATTAAAGAATTTCTATGAAAAAAGTATTATCTTGGAACTAGAATGAAAAAGATATACAATTATGAAAGCACTCATTATATTAATGAATATTGTATTCATATAAATTTCTATATTTGTCTCATAAGAAATTTATCTTTATATTAATTAAATAATTATAATAAATAAAAAAAATATATTTCATTGAAACAATTTTTAAAACAATTATTTTAATTTAAAAGTTCAACTTCTGCATTAATGAGTCTTAATAATTTCAAATCTTCAAATGTTATATCATCTTTAAATCTTATAGTGTTATAACAATTATAAACTTCATCAATTTCTTTTTTTTTAATTTTTCCAACATAGACTTGTTCATTTTCAAATTCTTTATAAATTTGATTAGTTTTTTTTGAACTTGTTTTCAAAGGAGGACTTGCCAAATAATGAAAAAGAGTAATTTGTTCTTTATCAAATAAACAATATTTAAGTAAATCTATTTCTTGCATTCCTTTGATATAATTAAAAATTTCTAAATAATAATGAACTTTTCTTTCAGCTTTTTTTAATAATTCATATCTTCTTTTTTGATATTTACTTGTCCAAAAACATAAACGTGTAAAAACTGCAGAAACAACACCAATTGAATAAAAGGAATCTTCTGCTGACTTTATTACATCATTTTTTTTATTTATTTTTATATAAGTGATATTATTTGATTGAGTATTTAAAGTTAATTTTTTTGATTTTCTGAAATTTTTATGTATAAAAGTATTATTGTCATTATTATTTGTTAATGATTGAAATTTATTTGAATTATCTTGACTTTGACTTTGATTTAAACTTAAATTTTGATTTAAAGATATTGAATTAAGTTTTTTATTTCCTGATGTTTCCAAATCTTCTGATTGAAGGGAATTTATAATAAAATCATTTTCTTCTATTTTTTTATTTTTTACATTATTTGATGAATTTAATATTTGAATAACATCTCTTTCTGAAGGTTGAACATTAATATTATTATCATTTGTTTTTCGGGAACTTATTTGAATTGAAGAATAGTTATCAAAATAATTATTAATTCTACGAGAACTAATTTCATTATTCTCTGATTTTTGTAAATTAAAAATACTTCTTCTTTTCCTACAATCATTATTTTTATTTCCAAATTTTTCATTATTTAAAATTGTCATAATACTTTTTCTCTTAGAATAAACTTTCCCAGTTGAACCTTTTTCAATTTGAAAATTTCCTCTTTTTATTAATTCTGTTACTTCATTATTAAGTTTATCTCTATTAAAAACATTTAAAAAATATTCAACATCATAATTTTTACTTCCTTTAATTTTTAACATTTTATGAATTAATTTATTATCAATGGCTTGTCTTTCCATAATATTAATTAACAATAATATTGCTAACAAAATTTCTTCTAAAATTCCAGTTAAATCAGCAATAAAAGAAGGTAATTTTTGATAACTTCTTTTTAAAACGAGAACTTTAGAACTTGCTTTAACAATAAATTTTCCAACTAAATTTATTCCTAAATCTTCTCTTGAAGAAATTAAATGAAAAGTATCTTCATTTTTATCAAAAGAGGCATCAATTAAAGTTTTTGAATTTTCATATAATAAATTTTCATCATTTGTGAATTCAATAGTAGAAATTGAAATTTCAGAAGTTTTAACAAAATTTAAATCTAATCCTTTACATATATAATTTATATATGAAGGTAATGGATTTTCTCTATCTTTATAATGAATAGCTGTATCAATAAAATATATAGCCATTTCTATAGGATGATTTTGCATTTTATTTTTAACTTCATTTAAATTTTGCATTCCATAATCAGTTAATTTTATTTCAATCTCAAAAAATTTATAATAATAATCAGTAAATAAACCATCTAAAGTAAAATTTGCACTATCATTTAAAACAGGACATAACATTAAATTTAAATTATTTAAATCAAAAGCTTCATTAACTAAATTTAAAAAATCTGATTGAGTACAAGGTTTTAAACCAAAAGGAAATTCAATAATAATATCTTCACCGATCCATTCTTTTAAGATTAAAGAATAATTTAAATATTCTTTAAAATCATCTATTGCTGATAAAGCATTATCTTGATATTGAATTCCAAATCCCATATTAAAACCTACTTCAGTTAAATTAATAAATGGTTGTTTTTCTATTATTTTATTTGAAAATATAAATTCTATATTTTCTCTTTTTATAAATGGTAATCCTACATAAATAGTATATAATATTGAAAGAATGAAAAATATTAAACTTGTTAAACCTCCTACTATTGATTTATATTCAATTTCATCGTTTATTCTAAATGTCACAAATGTTCCAAAATAGTCACATTTTTTTATTATTTTTTGGATATTATGGCAACAATTACCCATTTTTTATTCTTTATGATAATTTATGTTGATAAATAAATAAATTTTAATTATGATAATTTTTTACTTTTCATAAATTAAATTTTAATTGATGAGTTTTTTTTGGATTACTTTATATGTAAAACAGACATAATCTTTCAACAAAAAAGAAAAAAAATAGTTTCATATTCTTGTGTTTTTAGAAAGGTGATATTTTTCTTCAAAATATAAAATTTTTTAATTTAATTTATATAAGGAAAATAATAAAAAATTTTAGAATAAAAATAAAAAAAATAATTATAGTCAAATAAGTTTCATTTGAAAATTTTAATTAAAAATTGAAAAAAATGATTTTATTATATATGATTATCACAATCATTATTTTTATTAAATTATTTTTTATGAATAACAAATTCTTGAAATTTAATAAATATTTATTCAGAGTCATTATAATAATTAATTATTTTAAAAAAATATTTAATTATAAAAGAATAAGTATGATAAATTTATTTTTATATATATATTTAATTATCCAAGTCTATTCTAATATAATAAGATTAAAATTTGAAAATCTTCCATTAACTTATAGTGATAATATACAATCAAATTTTGGAACAATTTATTCTTCAAATTTAATAACATCTCTAAAAGTTGGCAGTCCACCAAAAAAAATAAATACATTTATTATTTTTGAAGCATATGAATATTTTATTATAGATAATAAAACAAATTCAAATTTTTATTCAAGAGAATCTTCAAAATCATTTTATAAATTCACACAAACTCCAGATGAATATTATGATACTTATTTCCGTTATGGTTATTATTCAACCGAAACATTTTATTTGAATAATATCTCAAACGAAGAAATAAAAATAGAAAAATTACATACAATGATAGCAATAAATTCAAGTCTTAAATATCCTTCATATTTAGGATTAAATTTTTATGATGAATTACAAGAAAACAAAGTTAATTTTGTTGAAGCATTAGGCTTAAAAAAAAATATCACTCATAAAGTTTTTAGTATTGAATTTTTTAACGAAAATGAAGGAGAAATAATTATTGGAAATCTTCCTCATGTTTATAACTCAAAAGAATATGATGAAAAAGATTTAAAATGGAATAATGTTTTAATTGATTCAAATTATATGTATTGGAATCTATATTTTTATAAAATTTTTATTGATAACGAAGAATTTAAAGGATCAACTGCATGTTATTTAGAATATGAATATAATTGTATTTATGCTCCTATTGAATATAAAAATAAATTAGAAGAAACTTTTTTTAAAATTAATAAAAATAAATGCAAAGAATATGTAAATTCTACTCAATATGGAAATAATAAGACTTTTTATGTATGTGATAAAGGTGTCAATTATAAAAATTTTCCTAAAATTAAATTTAAATCAAATGAATTTAACTTTGAATTTGTTTTAGATTTTAACGATTTGTTCAAAGAAATTAATGGAAAATTATATTTATTAGTTGTTTTTGAACAATCTAGAAATTTTTACAGATGGAGATTAGGAATTCCATTTTTAAAAAATTATTTATTTATTTTTGACCAAGATAAAGCAGCAATTGGATTTTATGGAGAGAAAAAAAATACAAAGACATTCCCTAAATATTTAATATTTTTATTTTTTTTTATAATTATTTTATTGTTATTCATAATATATCAACTTAGAGATATAAAAAGAAAAAGAAGAGTCAATGAAGTTGAAGAAGAATATAATTATATAACTCAAGAAATTAACCAAAGTTTATAATCATTTTTAAAAATATTATTCTTTATAATATGTAAACAAAATGATATATTAAATTAGATTAAATTCAATTAAATTAAGTTAAAAATATTTATTTTTTCAAAGAAATCAAAAAAAAATTTGAAAAAATTTTATTAAAAATCAGAAGAAATAAATAAATAAATATATATAATAAATAAAAATGTTATTTTAAATATTCAGCTTCAGCATTAAAAAGTCTTAATAATTTTAGATCTTCGAATGTAAAATCTTCTTTATTTTTAATAAAATTATAAGAAGCAAAAATTTTATCAATATCATTTCTTTTCATTTTACCAAAAGCATCTTGTTCCTTTTCAAATTCTTTATAAATTAAATCTTTATTTATTTTACTATCAACTTTAAAAGGTGGTCTTGATAAATAATCAAAAATTACACTTTGTTTATTATCTAATAAACAATATTTAAATAAATCAACTTCATGCATTGCTTTAATATAATTACAAATTTCAAGATAATAGTTAATTTTTCTTTTAGCATTTTTAATTAATTCAAACTTTCTTCTTTGATATTTACTACAAAAACAAACAACAGAGGAATAAAAATTTGAATAAATTGTAAAAAAGGGAAAATCTTCTTCTGCTCTTTCAATAGTTTTTTTTCTTTTCATTTTTGATAAAATTTCAACATGTGGAAAATTATTTTCAATATTATTTTCTGTGTTTAAATTCATGTTTGTATAAGTAAAATGAGCTTCTTTTTTAATATGATATTTATCATTAGTTATTTTTCTTTTAACATTTGTTTTATTATAATCATTAATATCTTCTGAAGGAATTGAAGAAATACTTTCTGTTATTTTATATTCATTATCGTTCAAAGAATCTTTTTTTATAATTATTTCTTTTTTTTTATCATTTAAATTTAAAACTTCTCTTTCTGTAGATTGAATGTTTATATTATTTTTTATTTGAGAATAATTATCTTCTTTTTCTTCAACAGAACTATCATCTGTTTTTTTGTTTATTGTTAATTTCTTAGAATAATATTTCCCTTCTTCATCTTTAAAAATAATTTCTTCTCTTCCACTTTTTACAACCATAAAATTTTTTTTATTAACCAATTCCATAATATCATTTCCATAGTATTTATTTTTTTTAAAAACATGTAAAAAATATTTAACATCATAATTTTTACTACCTTTCATTTTAAGCATTTTTCTAATTAATCTATTTCTAATAGCTTCTCTTTCAAGAAAATTAACAATAACAGAAAGAATTAAAAATAATTCTTCAAGAAGTCCAAATAATTGAGCAGCATAAGAAGGAAATTTTTGATATTTTCTATCTAAAATAATAACTCTAGAACTTGCTTTAATAATAAATCTCCCAACTAAACTTTCATTAGAATCAATTCTTGATAAAACATAATGAAAAGAGTCTTCACTTTTATCAAACATACCATCAATACTTTTAGATTGGTGATTAATAATAATATTTTCATCGTTTGTAAATTCAATAACAGAAAGAAAAATTTCTGTTGTTTTTGTAAAAATTAAATCTAAACCTTTATTAATATAATTAATATAAAAAGGTAAAGGAGTACTTTTATTTCTGTAATCAATTCCAGTATCTAAAAAATACATTGTTATTTCTATTGGTGTTGTTTGCATAAAAGCTCTTACTTCTTCAAAATGATTCATTCCATATTCTGTTAATCTAATTTCTAATTGAATATATTTTGAATAATCATCAGTGAATAAACCTTGAAGAGTGTAATTTATAGAATCATTTAATATTGGACAAAACATTTCATAAATGTGATTTCTATGGAATGTTTCATTTACTTTATTTAAAAAATCTTCTTGAGAACATTTTTTTAAACCAAATGGATATTCAATTATTTTTTTCTTATTAAATCTCTCTTTTAATGCTATAGAATAATTAAAATAAATTTCACTATCTTTTATTGCAGGTGAAGAATCATTTTGATATTGTAAACCAAAACCAAAACGAAAATGACTTTCAGATAAATTAATATAAGGATTTGAATCTAAAATTTTGTTTGAATATATAAAATCTATATTTTCCATTTTAATAAATGGAACACCTAAATATATTGTATAAAATAATGAAAATAAAAGGAATATAATTGTTGCTATTCCTCCATGAATTGTTTTATATTCTTCTTCATTGTTTATTCTAAATGTTATTAATACTCCAAATATATCACTTTTTTTTATTCCTCTTTTTATTATTTTCAAGCATTTTACCATATTTTAAATTATAATTATTTTATAATTATTTTTTGAAATTTTATTAAGTAATTATTTTTGTATCTTAAATATTTCTAAAAATATAAACTTTTTCTTTTCCAAATTAATAAAAATAAACAGAGTTTTTAGATAGTTAATAAATTTTTTTTATAAAAAAGGTATCCAAATTATAAAGTAAAAATACCAAATCTTTTCTTAATTTATCACATCAATGGGGAATTAGGATTAATGTAAATATAATTAATAAAGACAAAAGAAAAAAATAGTAATTTTTATTAACTTATTTTTCTTTATTTTAAATCAATTTTTATCATATAAATTATAACTTATGAAATAATTAATTTAGAACTAAGGAACAAAGTAGTAATTTAAATAATTATATTATTTTTTGATTATTTGAAAGAATATCATTAATTAATTTATATTTAAAAACAGAATACCATATTAAGTTAAAAAAATAATTATATTAGTGATAAAAGTATTATTGATAATGGAAAATTATTATTTTCTATATGATTTTATATATTTAATTTACAAAATATAATTATTTGTTTTTTTTATTTAATAAATCATTAATATATTCTTCATTTATAGGTCACAAACAATTTAATTTTCTTGAAAAAATAAAAAATCCCAATTTCATTAAAAAAATTATTAAACTCTTTTGATTATAACAAAAAATTATTGAAATGATTGTAAATCTAAGTATTAAGAATTTAAATATTTTTTGACATGTTTTTTTAATTTTTAAAAAAACAATTATAATTTGATTTATTTATAAAATAAATAATTATATATTTAAATAATATAAAAAGAAAAGTGGGAGGAAAAGGCTCTATAATTAAAAAAATTAAATCCAAAAAACTTCATAATGATTGGATTCTTTCAATGTCTATCTTTCCTTCAGGGAATTTAATTTTATCTTCGCAGAATGATTGTATTTTAATATTTGATTCAAATTATAATCTCCTACAACATATA
>JAEEGL016458306.1_pt1 | contig 10561 bp, 10 predicted proteins | sample 9134231 | NCBI WGS metagenome assembly JAEEGL01 (sample SAMN16246548, study PRJNA631951) | gut metagenome | biome: gut microbiome; feature: rumen; material: fiber-attached | host: Bos | place: Iran: Karaj | collected 2018-10
CCAAGGCTGCGCTGGAAGAACAGGCTGCCGCCGAAGAAGCAAAGGCTGCAGTCGAAGCAAAAGTTGCCGAAATCAAGGATGCCTTCGAAGCCGAAGACTTCCAGAAGGTCGTCGATCTTGTCGGTGACGAAAACTTTGACGACGAGGCTGTCGCCTCCATGCTGGCTGACTCCAAGGCCGTTCTCGAAAAGCAGGCGAAGATCGCCGAGATCAAAGACGCCTTCGACACCGAGGACTTCCAGAAGGTCGTTGACCTTGTCGGTGACGAAGACTTTGACGACGAAGCTGTCGCCTCCATGCTGGCTGACTCCAAGGCTGTTCTCGAAAAGCAGGCAAAGATCGCCGAAATCAAAGATGCCTTCGAAGCCGAGGACTTCCAGAAGGTCGTTGACCTTGTCGGTGACGAAGACTTTGACGACGAGGCTGTCGCCTCCATGCTGGCTGACTCCAAGGCTGTTCTCGAAAAGCAGGCGAAGATCGCCGAAATCAAAGACGCCTTCGAAGCTGAAGACTTCCAGAAGGTTGTTGACCTTGTCGGTGACGAAGACTTTGACGACGAAGCTGTCGCTTCCATGCTGGCGGAAGCTAAGGAAATTGTGGAAGAAGAAGCGAAGCTCGAGGCGTTGAAAACAGCTTATGAATCGGAAGATTATCAGCAGGTTGTTGAACTCTCCTATTCCGTCAAAGAAGAAACCGATGAGATAAGAGAGATGAGAAAAGATGCATCTGTCAATCTTGCAAAGTCTGCCATTATGGCTACCGGAGATGACCGTTATATTCAGCTTCCGGATGATGACAGCGTGCTCCCTGTTTCCAAAACCATGTATGTTGACAAACTTCCGTACGACTGGTGCACTGCAACCATTATCAAGGATCCAGTGGAGGCCAGCAAGCAGCAGAAGACATGCGGCCCGTGTATTCCGGTAGAGAGAGTTCCGAAACTCAGAACAGGGCGTCTGCCGATGCCGTGGGCTTATGAAGGCACAAAAGTCACTGTTCTGGCTGAAGAAAACGACATGTCCTGCATCCTCTATCTTTCCAGTGAAAACGTTCCTCGTGCAGGATGGGTACAGAGCAGATTCCTTGTAGACGAATTTCCTGGTCAAATCCTTACCGTGGGCAACGAAAGTTCTGCCGAAACAAGTACATTAAGCGATATCACCATGACCTGGTCCAGAAAAGGTTTCCTGACCACTCAGCAAAACTATTCCGTATTGTCCGAAACTGTTGAGAACTGTGTAGGCTTTACGCTGGATTATCAGCTGATCAACGAAAACACCCTGGAATGGAACAAAATATTCGGACCTCGTACGATTTACGTCAACAACGGAACGGATTGGATCAAAGTCGGATCATTCGATTATCCCCATCAGGGTACTGTAAAGATCCAGGTTTATCTGGATGAACCGACCGACATCACCGCCATTGGTACGATTGCTGAGGTTGTGCTTCCAAACACCTTCCTCTTCCGTCAGTATGCAACTGATTTTCTCGTAGTCAATTAAGCATACAAAAAAATAAAGCATCGGCGGCTGTCTTATGAAAGACAGCCGCCATTCTCTCAGTATAAAACGCTTCACCGACTCGATTTAAGAGTCAGTGAAGCGTTTTGTATAACTATTCTATTTTTGGTCGCTTTTAAAAACTCAGTTCTTCAGCATCGCGTTGACGATGTCCTGAACCATTGCCGCATCATAACCCTTGGCACGAAGTGCATTGACACGAGCCTGATCGTTTCCGTACTTTCCTGCAATAACGTCGGAAGCTACCTGGCCATAGCCCTGTGCCAGGCCATTCACCAGATGCTGTACTGCCCAGTAATCATAGCCTGCTGCCTGCAGTCTCTGTTTGCGCTCTTCTCCGTTGCCATACTTGCCCTGCATGACATCGACAGCTGCAAGATAGTTTTTGCTGGCACCGCCGGCTACTTCGCCGAGTTCTTCATCGGTAATCTTCTCTACGTTTTTCAGTTCGCTCATTTTTATTCATCCTCCAGTTCATATTAATTAGCATTTCCATGCTTCGAACACAGTATAACATTTATTATGTCACAAAAACGACACACCGATATGGTACCTTAAAACATGATTTAGAAAAACAGTGTGCTTGTCACTTTCGATTATTCAGCAACTTCGAATTTGTAGCCGACACCCCAGACCGTTTTGAGATTCCACTGGTCCGAAACGCCCTCCAGCTTCTCTCTGAGTCTCTTGATATGGACATCAACGGTACGGGAATCACCGAAATAATCAAAGCCCCAGACTTCGTCAAGAAGCTGATTGCGCGTAAAAACACGATTCGGAGAGGAAGCAAGGTGATACAGCAACTCCATTTCTTTGGGAGGCGTATCGATCTTCTTCCCATCCACGACGAGTTCGTAGGAGTCAAGATTTATCACCAGTTTATCGAACGTCAGTTTTTTATCGGCAGGACCGACATGATCCGTACGGCGCATTACCGCATGAACCCGTGCCAGAAGTTCTTTTACCTCAAAGGGTTTTGTTACATAGTCGTCTGCACCCATCTCAAGTCCGGTCACCTTATCGCTGGTTTCTCCTTTTGCCGTCAGCATGATGATCGGTGTAGATGACTTTTTCCTGATATTTCGACATACTTCCCAACCATCTTTGCCGGGAAGCATAATATCCAGCATAACAACGTCAGGCTGAAACAGATCGAAATCCGCTTCTGCCTTATTTCCGTCAGACGCAATCATCACGTCAAAACCATCTTTTGAGAGATAAAGACGAAGAAGCTCAGCAATATTCGCATCATCTTCTACAACAAGTGCTCTTTTACTCATGGGTCATCCCTCCCTTAGTTAAGCGTTTCTCATTCTGCAGCCTATTATATCTTTTCTGTTGGGATTTAGGTTAAAAAAATGTAAATGCTTAACTTCGTCTGCAAGGCATCCACCCGGTCTCCCATATCACGGAATTATTTGAATCTCTGATATTCCGAAACTCACACGGCGAAGAGCCTGTGGATTACGATCCGACTTATAAACCGAAACTCTTTTTTCGTTCCACCATATAGCAGAACCACGCTTCGTATTCCTGTCCCAGCCTGCGCACCAGTTCCAGCGCTTCTTTCTTCTTTGCTGCTGAGAGATACAGACATTGCTGAGCCAGCTGATATTTGCGCGCAATACTGAACCTCGCCAGTTCTTCATCGCTGTAGCTGCCGAGCGCCGCAAGCTGCTGCTGTGCCCGAAAGAAACGGATAAATGCTTCCGCAGTATCCCTTCCGACGATCGGTTCCAGGAGAGCAAAATCGTTGTTCGAAGCATCTAATACACGAGATGCCATTTCCCAGCGGCGAGGATCGGCATTTCCCTCGGTACCGGTAAACGGTGTACGAAGATACAGATCATTATTCGCAAGGAACTCCATGACGTAAGGGTTAATCTGATTTTTTACCGCCCATGGCATCCAGTTCTCAACCGTAGTCCGGATATAAACATGGGCAAACCGTCCGAACAAAGGCTCAGCCAGGTCATGCGAGGCGCTTGATTCACTTCGGTCATTTCCCGCTGCGACTATTCTGGCATTTTCCGGGAGTGCCCATCGGTTGTTGACAAAGTGTTCCAGCACAATTTTAAAGATCACGGACTGCGTCTGTTTTGTCGCATTTGTCAGCTCATCAAAAAACAGAATATGGAGTTTACCATCACTGCAAAGTCGTTCCAGTCTGACCAGCCATGCCGGTTTGATGTCAATAATCTCATCCCTGGCCTCGTTATAGACTGCTCGTCCGTTAATGGTCTCAGGCGTTTCATTTACCAGCTCAATGTCCAATACATCCGGATCAATCTGACGTACGCGGTCACTTTTTCCATCTCCGGAAAGGCCATGAATAAAAACAGGAATATTGGCTTCCACATAAGACCGAATCAGACTCAATTCATCATGCTGCTGGATCTGGAATCCGACATTATCCGGCAGCTCTGTGTCTGCAGCAGGTGCCAGTTCCTGCAGAAAGCCGTTTTTCAGGTATATTGCTGCCTCTTCCCGGGTAACCCCCGCAAACAGCGCCATACAGCTGACAAGAAGCGAATTTCTTTCTTCATAAAGCCAACGCACAGGCCTCATTTCCAGAAAAACATGGTCTCCCTCACTGACAATGCTGCCGTCAGAGAGCTGGAGATATCCGTTCGCACTTCTCAGTTCCAGCGTCAGGATAATCATCTGTTTCGCACCAAGCTGATAGATCGGATGCTGTTTTCCCGCAATCGTAATCTGACGGCCGGTATCCTTCAGGCTATGCTGTAGAAGGTTTTTTTCCGCCATTTCGCGCAGGCTGCGGTCCAGAACCGTTGTCGGATAATATCCATACTCTACCGTCGTAACGCTTCCGTCCGTTCTCTTATGCTGCAGAAGAGCATCTTCCCCCTGGTCGAGAATCAGAGCCGGCCGAACCGCACAGACCGTGCATGGATTTTCACGTCCGAATCGGTCGACACAGAGGTCTTCTGCAATATAATAGTTTATTCCACCGCCTGATTCATACGTAAAGCCATCATCGGCAGCGGTAAGCAGCGCCAGATCCGTAGCGGGTGCAGCTGTTCCGACAGTTTCAAACAGCGCCAGCCGCTGATCAAACAGTTGTTCATGTGATAAGAAAATCGATTTCATGTTTTTCCTTCTCCTCCGGAGGTTTTGCATAGATCACACGGCCACCCTTCGGGTGAATCGGGTTGGTCCCATAGACAACCCACACTGCGTCACATCGCTGTTCGGGCATTTCAGCATAACCGTCTGTAAAGATTATCCTGTTTTCCGCATCGCCGGAAAAGGCATTGATTGCAGCTGTAAAATTAGTCCCGCCCGCGCCGCGCAGTTCCAGATTATCGATATCCTCTGCTGTCTTTATTTCATGGAAGCCATAGAATCGTGTATCAAAACAGCCGACACGGATCACAGCGTCCTCTTTCATGAGTGCCTTTACTCCCCTGACAAAAGCCCTGAGCAGATCGGGGTCAACGGAAGCGCTGGTATCCAGCACAATCTCCGCATGCGCTACCGGGTAGGCACGAAAGCGGTAAGGCAGCATTCCATCCCGTATGGTATCACCAGGAAACCAGTCAAAGTCCAGCTGCAGGCTTGGTTCCAGCAGTTCTGCCAGTCCGGATACCGCGGCTGCTATCCCGGGATCATCAATCTCCCGCATGCCGCCATCACTTGTTTTTCCCGCCTTTTTCTTTCGATCCGGTTGTTTTCTCTCCCTTGGGTCGTCTGATGGCTGCAGATTACCGTTCTGATCGTTCTGTCTTGTAGCAAACATGATTTCATAAACCTGTTCTGCGCTTTTTTCATCCGGATCCGCAAGCAGGACTGCATCCATCGGAAGAACAAACCCGTCCTCACGCAGCATCCGGTTCACCACAGCGTCGCAGGCCTGTCTCCAGATCATCTGGTCTCTGGCAATTCCACGTGCGTGATGTGCCAGCCGAAGATGCATCATTTGCTGTGCGATATAGAAACGCTGCGTTTCTTCTGTATAATAACGCATCAGGCGGCTGTTGTAGTAAACCGTCCTCCCATCGTTGTCCACAGGCAAAGCAGAAACTGATTCCTCGATTTCCAGCCGGTCAATCCATCCGGTCCACTGAGGGAAATGCTCTTCCAGCGAATTGCGGATTCCGTCGATGTCTATTCTGATATTCACGCTTTCCTCCGCTCAGTCTCGGTATGGATCATCAACACCGCGATGTCTGCCGGCGAAACCCCTGAGATTCGGCTGGCCTGCCCAAAGTTCTCCGGTCTGATCTTTTTCAGCTTTTCCCGGGCTTCCAGACGAAGCCCCTTGATGCTGTCGTAATCCAGATCGGCCGGCAGTTTCTTTTCTTCGAGTCTGGCAAATTCCTGTACCTGTTTCAGCTGACGTTTAATATATCCGTCGTATTTCAGCCGAATTTCCACCTGTGAAATTACACTATCCGGCAATTCCGGGCGGTCTTGGTCAAACAATTCCAGATCCCGGTACGAAACCTGAGGTCTGCGGATCAGATCCGCCAAGGAACACCCGTTTGCCACCTCAGAAGTATCGTGATCGCGAAGCATTTGATTCAGTGCTTCAGACGGAGGAAGATGATTTTGTTCCAGACGCTCCAGTTCTGATGTTACAGAAGCATACTTCTTCTCGACGGCTTTCAGCTGCTCATCGGAGACAAGGCCAATCTCATACCCAATATGAGTCAGGCGCTCATCAGCATTGTCCTGTCGATGAAGCAGGCGGTATTCACTTCGTGATGTCATCATGCGATAGGGCTCATTGGTCCCTTTTGTCACGAGATCATCAATCAGCGTCCCAATATAGCCGTCACTGCGCTGAAGGATAAAAGGACCTTGTCCTTTCAACTTCCGTGCAGCATTTACTCCTGCCACAAAGCCCTGTACTGCCGCTTCTTCATATCCGGAGGACCCGTTAAACTGTCCGGCACCGTAAAGACCGTGAATTTTTTTCATTTCAAGAGTTGACCTCAGCTCGGTCGGATCAACACAGTCATATTCGATCGCATAGGCGCAGCGTGTCATTTCGGCGTGTTCCATTCCAGGAATGGTATGAAGCATTTCGATCTGAACATCCTCCGGCATAGAGGAAGAGAATCCCTGCAGATACAATTCTTCCGTGTTTAGCCCCATGGGTTCAACAAAAAGCTGATGCCGAGGCTTGTCTGGAAATGTCATCACCTTTGTCTCGATGCTCGGACAATAACGCGGGCCGATTCCCTCAATGACACCGGAGTAGATCGGACTGCGGTCCAGATTTTGCCGGATAATCTCGTGTGTTCTTTCGTTCGTATATGTAATATAGCACACTGCGCAGTTTTGCAGCGGATTCTGAGTGGAGAAGGAAAACGGCTCCGGATGCTCGTCACCCTGCTGGAGTTCCATTTTTGAGAAATCCACAGTTCTGGCATTGATTCTTGGCGGAGTACCCGTCTTGAATCGGCGCATTTCCAGCCCAAGTTCACGCAGGCGCGGTGCAAGGCTGACAGCAGAAGCAAGTCCATCCGGACCGGAACTGCGCATCAGTTCTCCAATAATGATTCTTCCGTCCAGATAGGTTCCGGTTGCAAGGACCACTGCCCTGCACTGATATTCTGCTCCCGTAGCCGTTCGCACTGCAGTTACTTCACCGTTCTGAACGCAGATGTCAACAATTTCTGCCTGTTTGACATGCAGATGCTCCTGTCTTTCCAGCGTCTGCTTCATGATCTCCTGATAGCGTCTGCGGTCTGCCTGCGCACGCAGGGAATGTACTGCCGGTCCTTTCCCGAGATTCAGCATTCGATACTGAATGCACGCTTTGTCTGCAGCTTTTCCCATCTCGCCGCCCAAAGCATCCAGTTCACGAACCAGGTGGCCTTTCCCGGTTCCTCCGATTGCCGGGTTGCAGGGCATATTCCCCACGCTGTCCAGGTTGACCGCGAAGCAAATGGTATCCATCCCGAGCCGGGATGCAGCCAGTGCAGCTTCAATTCCCGCATGTCCTGCACCAATGACAGCAATATCACAGCTTCCCGCCTGAAAGCTTTTTATTTCTTTGACCTGCAAGTGCTTCCCTCTTTTGCAAGAAAATAAGGAAAAGCCTTTAACCAAAGCGGTTAAAGGCTTCTTTTGTGGTGCGCGAGGCGGGACTTGAACCCGCACGCCCGGAGTGAGCACTAGAACCTGAATCTAGCGAGTCTGCCAATTCCACCACTCGCGCATCTCATGAATGCTCAGCTATAATAGCACGCAAGAAATGCTTTGTCAAGAGCTTTTTCATTTTGGAAAACATATAAAAAGGCCCCTAAACCACTGTGATTTAAGGACCTTTTTATGCGGTTGAACGGCTTATTTTTCTACGACATGCACATTTACATGACTGTAACTCATCGGAACACCTTTTTCCGCAAAACACTCGCGGACATTCTCATTCAAGTCGAAGTATACGTCCCAGTAATCCGGTCCTTTGCACCAGACACGGACGACATATTCCACTACGCTTTCTTTATATGCGCTCAGTCTGACAAAAGGTGCTGGATCAGCCAGAATTCTTTCATCCCGGGAAACTGCCTCCATAATTGCAGCCTTCACATCTTCCGTTTTCGCATCATAGGATGCACAGAAGTTCATGTCGACACGGCGAACCGGCTCACTGCTGTAATTATTGATCGAAGACGCGGTGATGTCGCTGTTCGGAATACTGATCATGACGTTGTCCAGTGTGTTCAGCATGGTATAGAAAAGACCGACCGTGTTGATAACGCCCGCTTTTCCTGCAACTTCAACGTAGTCTCCCGCTTTAAAAGGCTTTGTCACCAGCAGTGTCAGACCGGAGAAAAGGTTGGCCAGAATATTCTGTACGGAGAGAGAAAGAGCAAGACCAGCGATGCTGATCAACGCCACCATGGAAGACGTCGGAATACCGAGCGCTCCCGCTACAATAATGGAGAGGAGAATCCAAAGCAGGATTCTGACTGCAGAGCGAATAAAGCCTTTCAGGGTCCCGTCCAACTTAGTAACACGCCCCAGAAGCTTGTCTACCAGCTTCATCACAAGCTTCAGAACGATCAGACAGACGATGAAAGTCAAAACTGCACTCATAATTGTGGACAGGGCCATTGTTCCAATGGTCATACTACCGAGATTTCCCATGATGTGCCTCCTTGTTGTAATAGATTTTATTATGGTTGCTTTGGATTTGATTGCTGTGTACCGAGATAGCCTTCCAGAATCAAACCGGCAGCAACAGCATCCACTGTTTTTCGATGCTTAATTTCCCTCTTTCCATTTGCCTGAAGGATCTGATGCGCCTCTATGCTGGTACGGCGCTCATCCCAGAGTATTACGGGCAGATCGCAGTGCTGCATCAGCAGTTCACGAAATGCGCGGCTTTTTTCCGCACGCGGTCCTTCCGTTCCGTCCATGTTTTTTGGCAGTCCCAGAACCAGCCGGTCGACACCGCGGGTAACAGCCTCCTGGCAGATGGTATCCGCCAGGCGTTCCAGATTCCATTCTTTTACTGTCCACGCATCACCGCACAGAATTCCTAGTGCATCGGAAACGGCAAGTCCTGTACGGGAGTCCCCGAGGTCAATTGCCATAACGCGCATCCGCTCAGCTCCTCTACTGTAACTGAAGACATGATAGCATGAAAATGTTTTCACTGCAAGGCATAGCCTCATGGATTTTCTATTTTTTATACTTGACTTTCCACAAAATAACGCTATAATAATATGGCCTGTGCAATCGGGCAAAAATCCTTGCTCCTGTCGTGTACGGGGGCCAACAGACCATAAGGAGGTGCAACCATGGCAAAAGCAAGCGACAAGTACGAAGTAATGTACATCATCAACCCGAACCTCTCCGAGGAGGAGACCGCGGCAGTTGTTGAAAAGTTCAAGGCACTTGTGGAAGCAAATGGTACGCTCGATGAGTTGGAGGAAATGGGCAAGCGCAAGCTCGCTTATGAAATCAACTACATCTCTGAAGGCTACTATGTGCTGATGAAGTTCACAAGCGGCCCGGAATTTCCCGCCGAGCTTGACCGTATTCTCGGTATCACCGACGGTATTCTTCGCCGGCTGATTACTCTGCGCGCAGATTAAGGAGGACCAATCGATGCTTAATCACATTGTGATCATGGGTCGTCTGGTTCAGGATCCCGTTCTCCGCACCACGCAGAGTGGCGTTAACGTGGCGTCATTCACGGTCGCCGTTGATCGTGATTTCGCCGGACGTGACGGCAGCGACCGTCAGACGGATTTCATCGATTGTGTCGCATGGCGGCAGACCGGTGAATTCGTCAGCAAATATTTTCAGAAGGGTCGTATGATTGTTGTTTCCGGTCGTCTGCAGTCCCGCAAATGGCAGGACCGCGACGGAAATAACCGTACCAACTGGGAAATCCAGGCGGATAACGTGTATTTCGGTGACAGCAAACGGGATTCCGAAAATAACAGCTTCTCACAAAGCAGCTACACGAGTCAAAACAACTACAGCGGTTTCAACTCCGCGAATCAGAATGCAGGTGTCCCGCAGGTTACCCCCAGTCCCTATGAAGAGCTGGAGGACGACGGCGAACTTCCGTTCTGATCTGAATTTAACAAAAAGGAGGTTTCATTACAGTGCCTTTCGATAAGAACAATCCGAAAACCCGTCGTCGCAGAAAGGTTTGCCAGTTCTGTGCTGACAAAGCCACTTTCATCGATTATAAGGACACCGCGAAGCTTCGCCGTTTCCTTTCCGAGCGCAGCAAGATTCTTCCGCGCCGCACGACCGGTACCTGCGCCATGCATCAGCGTGAACTCACCGAGGCAATCAAGCGTGCCCGTCAGGTTGCGCTTCTGCCCTACGTGACAGATTGATCGAACACAAAATGCCCCTGCCCTGCGGCAGGGACATTTTTTATCCGACTTCTACACCCCAGATCAGAACGTCGAGCTGCTCGTTGACCGTCAGCCGGTATAGTGTGCTATCCGCAGCCTCATCCGGTTCCCAGGAACGGACATATCGGAATGATACGCTGGTCGTGCCTGGTTTCAGCCCTTTGATGTGGAACCAATGCGTTC
>JAEEGL016498428.1_pt1 | contig 10561 bp, 7 predicted proteins | sample 9134231 | NCBI WGS metagenome assembly JAEEGL01 (sample SAMN16246548, study PRJNA631951) | gut metagenome | biome: gut microbiome; feature: rumen; material: fiber-attached | host: Bos | place: Iran: Karaj | collected 2018-10
AAAACGTACTTGTCTTTGTTCATAACTGTCTGATTATGACCACAAAGATAATTTCAAATCGTCGCACCCCAAAATTCGACACAACTAACTGAATTTCAATAATTTCAAAGAACTTTTATGATTTTTTAGTGGACACTAATGCATAGTGGTTTTCATTTATTTCGTTTATGATATCACAGCCGGTGAACTCCATTGGTTGATCTTCGGTGTCGGTAAATTCAGTGACGGAAAAGTTATCTGCCCATGAACTAGCTGCTAAAGATGGGTAAACCCCGCTCTCCACAGTTAGTCCCTTCGTCAGGTAAGAATGGTCTCCATTCCCAGGGTTCAGCTCATACCTCAGCAGTTTATTTGTATAGTTATCAAATTGATCGGAGGTCGTGCCTAAAAGCCTTCCCACATAAGTTGAAAAATATTTACTGGTATAGCAAAGCCAGTCGTTCATGTACTCGGCAAAATACATGTCAGCATAGCCACCCTCACGCGTTCTATAAGGAACACCAGTTCCTGCAAGTAACACATATTCCATGCCCCGCGTCATAAAATGCTTGCGTAAATACTGGCGCAACTTGCCTGCATCATCACAAAATGAAAGAAGATGTTCTGCCCCTTGATAGCATGAGTCTCCTGGTTGTGCGATAGGATCGTTTATGGCATCATTCACCTTGACCATTTTGACCCGATAGCCCTCCTGCATCTTGAGTGCAGCGAGGCGGCGCAGTGGGCGGTATGATGCGTCGGTGGCAATAATCATGTAGGTATCCGGATTCTCCACCGAATCAAGAGGTTCGTCAAAAACATTGAACTGGTGCAGTGCCGCCGGGGATGACAAGGGTACGGCATTAGCCGTCACGTCATCAGGATTGACGACCACACTACGGGTGAGGGCATAACCTTTTTCCCTGAGGCTGGCGCCTTTCCTCACCAGCGGAAACATGTTCAACGTGTTGCTCAACTCGTAACTCAGCGTGAGCGTGATGTCCCGGGCGACACGCAGTTGCCTGCTGCCGTTTTGCAGCAAGCAGGCCACAGGCATAACCGCTACAGTCACGATATGATTCTCACTGGCCATCATCCCCTCGTCGATCACCCATGCCACCGTGGCGGGATAGGTGCCGCTGGAGGCGTATATGGCACTGTCGGGAGGCGTGACACTGAAGATGTCCTCCTGGCTGGGATATACGGGATAGCTTAACACCTGCAGGTCATAATGCATGGTAGAGGCTGAGACCGAAAAATTGACGGCATTGTAGGGAACCGAGAACTTGAGGTATTCAATGGGGAGCCATGGAGTTCCGGGCTCGCCACTGTTGTACAGGTCAGCATAGCTGACGGTAGAATAGGTCACGCCGCCCAGTATGGCTGTGCCCACCGTCAGGTTGTCTGTGTTGTATGTGGCAGTGTGGGTGATGACATTTCCCGAAAGATGCGAAGAGAATGCCAACACTGTGACTGCCAATATCATGAATGATACTAATTTGCGTTTCATGGCGATGTGTTTTTACTTGGTGAGAATCATTTTCTTGCTGTCAACTAAGGCACCGTCGGCGACCAGGGCATACAGGTACATGCCGGCCTTGAGGTCACGGGCTGTGACGGTCACCTGGCTCTCGCCGCGCCCTTGTGCCGAGATGCACTTGAGTTGAGTGCCCTGCATGTCATAGATGTAGATATCAGCTTTGGCCACACTCTGGGGCAGACAGTAGCGGATCACCGTCTCGCTGCTCCAGGGGTTGGGGGCGTTCTGATAGAGTTTAGCAGCACCCAGGCTGGCCTCCAACTCGCTCTGTGTGGCCTGCTGGCTCAATAGCATTGGGGCATCCTCTTGTTCTTTCTCGGCGGTGAGTTCCTCGACCTTTGCTTTCAGTTCATTGATGGATTGAACCAAAATGGGAATCAGGCCAATGTAATCAACGTACATATAACCCGTGTTGTCGGTATGCACCAGTTCGGGAAAAACATCTTTCACATTTTGAGCAAGGAAACCGTATCGTTCACTGCCCTTCCCGTTCTCGGCACAGAAACTGTCATAACGGTCTTTGTCTCTTTGAGCCTTTTCGCTGTACGCTTCAATGCCTGCTACAGATTCCCGGCTCTTGTCTAACTCGTTCTTGAGCGTGTAAGATACCGCTTCCAGACCCTCTAGCGACGAGAGGACATCTGAGATAGGTTCCACGTTCTCTTTGAAGCGCTCATCAGACTGGACAAACACGCCGCTAGTGTGAACGTCTTTTTTAAAGCCCACATAATTGCCCTTGCCGTAGGGGTCATAGTACATCACTGTATCGGTGGCGTTGGCATTAGCGGTCAGGTAGGTGCCTTCTTTGCCGTGGAGCCACAGTTTGTCACTGTCGGTATATCCCAATTCACCAACAAGCACATTATAAGTATTATATAAATAGGTGTCGCCAAATGTTAAGTGACCGCCAGCGCCCTGATTGCCGTATCGGCCAAAAACTTTCAGAACAGTCACCGAATCCAGCCAGTTAAGTACCTGGGGATTAAGACTGGGGTCTTGGGGATCGAAAGGATTGACTCCTAGCTCAGCGTTACCATTGTTGTGAATGATGAGTTGTGCGCTCACGGGACTGGCGCTTGCCAACAGGCAGAGAACTGCCAAAACAATAAACTTTTTCATAATGATTTTGTGTTATTTGGGTTATTAAAAACAAGTAAGGTTATTATTTGGATAATTAGTCCATTTCATCGAGAAATTTCCGATGAAATGGACTAATTAGAGCCACTTTAGTAGGTGTAGAAAGTTCCCTCATAGACATCACCTAAAGGCGAGGTGATCGTGACGATGTGTGAACCTGCTGGAAGTGATGACACGTCGATGGTGTCATACGTACCGTTGACAAGGGTATAGAGTTCACAATACCCATTGATAGCGGAAGAAATCTCCACTTCGTAGTTACTGACTGCCCCACCGCCATAAATGATCATCTCTTGGGTATCATTATCATAATATACACTTGGCTGATCAAGTGAAACAGATAAACCAGATCGATCCTTTATGGGTTTTTCTTGAACTAGAACAATCTCATCGGGCTCAGCATAAGAAATTAAAAAGGCTGTAGCCAGTAATAAAAAAATACTTTTTCTCATGATAATTGGGTTTTTAGAAAAGTTGATGCGCAAAATTAAGGTGATTATTTAAATGAATTATCATGTGAAATAGAAAAAATATAATTTCATCGTTCACATTCTATTAATTGATTGTAAATCAATTATCAAAACAAATAATATGAGTTTAATGCACTTAAATTTTTTGTATGTTTAAAATAGATATTAGCATAAAAATGATTATTAGGGATGTTTTTCATGAGTATATCATACCAAAATTAGAAAATGTGAACGGATAAACTATTGTTTCCAGTAGTCATCCTCTAGTCTTAAGCATTCATTAATTGCTCTAAATAGTCCTGTAGGGGGATATCTAGGCCAAGCTTTTGGGCAATGATTTTGCGCTTATTGATGACGTATCTGGGAGAATAATCGAGAACTATGGCCATCTCAATATATGAGAATCCGCAGCATGATAGTTCAATGAAATTGAGATCCTTGCTTGTGATTCGAGGATGGTTGGCAAACGTTGAGATGATCCCATTATAATTCTTATCGAGAAAAGTTCTCAATTCGCGCCAAAAGTCTTCGTTCGCCACTTCGACGATGGTTTCTTTGATTTGTTTAGAAATCTCGACAGTGCTGCCGTGCGCTTCATCTCCAGAGCAGCATTTTAATAATGAGACGAGATTGCTGATCAAGCGTCCAATGACGTTACTTTTAGCATCCAACTGATTAAGCAGCTCGGCATGGTCATGGATTTGGGTATTCTTGAGGTTCCGTATTATCGCACGTGTCTGTTGCCATTTGCGCAGTGAGATATAAATAATGGATAAGATGACTGCAACTGCAGCTATTATAAGCGCAATAATCATCCAAAGCAGATGGTTAAGTTTTGATTGGCTTTGTTTGTTTCGGACGAGGTTGAAGCTACTTTCGACTTGGTGGATACGGTATTTAAGCTTATTGTTCAAGATTGAATCAGAGACCTCGTGCCCTTTTTTGTCAAAAATTGCGCTTTGGACGGAATCATTTTCTAATAGAGATATTCTCGACAATATAAAGAATAATCTCGCTTTGGCATGGCTCTTTATTTTGAAATGCGCCTTATGCTTTAATTCATTAATGAAATATTTGGCTGAGTCGAGCATTCCGGTACGCGCATAAATATCTGCAATGTCAAGGATAAGATCTTGGTCTATGAACCCCTCATAACTATTAAGGCAGTCTAGAGCAACGCGTTTTGCTTTGATGTAAGATTTGCTGACATGCAACAGTTGTCGGCATAATAGCTCTTGGCAAATATAGTAGCTTGAGCTATCGTTTAGTTCAGTGGCAAGTAAAGATGCTTCTTTAAGCAGTTGTTCGGAGTTTTCTTTCTGAATGACACCATTACTATTTGCTATCATTATCATGGATGACAACTGTAACTGTTTATTACCAGTTAATCTATAATACCGTAGCGCAATCTTGCTTTTTTCATAACAAGCGTGCATGTCGCCATGATGGAGGCGGTACAGGTTGGCGATTCTGGTGTTGATTTGGCCCAGATTGGTGTAGTCTTTTTCCTCTGCGCTAACCTCGGCGGTCTTATAGTAGTACATGGCGCTATCGATGTGGCCCAGTTCCTCCATGACGGCTCCCTTGTAGAGATAGGCGCGGGTGAGTTTCTCGCGCTCGCCGCTGTGGCGGCGGTAATGGGTGATGGCACGGCTGATGGCGCTGTCGTCACTGGCAGTGATTTCCTGATAGCACTTGTAGCGGGCCTGCGTCACGAGCAAGTCGCGGTAGGCCTGATTGGCCTCGCTGCTCAGGCTGTCGATGGCGGTCAGGACGGCCAGGGCGCTGTCTGGTGTGTCCCACATCAGGCTGTCGGCCGTCACCAGCCGCCCGTCATAGCGGGCATTGTGGCTGCACCCCGCGACCACCGCCACGAGCACCGCAAAGACCAATATGACCACCAGCAACCGTTTCACACCTGCAAAAATACATTTTTTTTTTCAAGCCCCAAGTTTTTACCCCCTAGTTTATAGTTCATAGCCATAATTCATTTTTTGACAGAATAGACAAATGGCATCCGCATTCTGATTTGTTCACTTCAGTGTGCGGATGCCAAATAAAAGTCTTCGCGCCTTGGCGTATTTGCGTGGGGCAAGTGAAGTTGTGGGGCGAGTGAAGATGTGGGTCGAGGTTACTCCTCGTCGCCGCCTTCGCCTTCGGCCATGGTGGTGAAGACGTTCTGCACGTCGTCGTCCTCCTCGAGCACCTCGATGAGGGCCTCGACGTCGGCACGTTCGGCGTCGGTCACGTCCTTGTAGTCGGCGGGCTCATAGACGAACTCGCTGCTCTTGATCTCGAAGCCGTTGTCCTCGAGGTACTTCATGATGTCGCCATTAGCGGCAAAGTCGCCCGACACGAGCATCTCTTCCTCGTCGATGGCAAATTCCTCGGCGCCGCAGTCGATGAGTTCCAGCTCGAGCTCATCGGGGTCCACGTCGGCCTTGGGAGCCACATGGAAGTAGCACTTGTGGCTGAACATGAAGGCCACGCTGCCCGAGTTACCCAGGCTGCCGCCCTTCTTGTTGAAGTAGTTGCGCAGGTTGGCCACGGTGCGGGTGGTGTTGTCGGTAGCGGTCTCTACCAGCACGGCGATGCCGTGGGGTGCAAATCCCTCATAGATTACCTCCTTGTAGTCGCCGGCATCTTTCTCGCTGGCGCGCTTGATGGCGCGCTCGATGTTCTCCTTGGGCATGTTGGCCGTCTTGGCGTTGGCGATCAACGCGCGGAGGCGGGAGTTACCTTCGGGGTCGGGACCACCAGCCTTAACGGCGATGGTGATTTCCTTACCGATACGTGTAAACGTGCGGGACATGCTGCCCCAGCGTTTCATCTTTCTTGCTTTGCGGTATTCAAAAGCTCTTCCCATTTTGTTATTATTTTAAAAGTTTTTTGGTTGTCAGTTTTGAGTTGTCAGGCTATCGTATAAGGCGAATGAAACCTAATGCCTAAAGCCTAATACCTAGTGCCTTACCTAAGTTTTGCACCCAGCTGGGTTTCCAGGTTCTTGATGATCTTGCTCATGATGGCATCGATTTGCTTGTCGTTGAGCGTCTTCTCGTTGTCCTGCAGAATCATGCTGATGGCATAGGACTTCTTGCCTGCCTCCAGCTTGTTGCTCTCATAGACGTCGAACAAGGTCATCGACTTGAGCAACTTCTTCTCGCTGGCCTCGACCACGCGCTTGATGTCCTCGTATGTCACCGTGCGGTCAACCAGCAACGCCAGGTCGCGGCGCAGCGGCAGCGTCTTGGGCAGGTCGCTGTACTTGATGTCGTTCTTCATCGCCAGTTTGCAGGCCAGGTTCCAGTTCACTTGAGCATAATAAACGGGCTGGTCCACGTCAAAGCGCTTGGCCAGCGCTTCGTCAACAACACCCATCACGGCGATGGTCTTGCCGCCGCGGTTGCTGTAGCGCAACGCGGGATTGACGGTGTCGTCCTCGTATTGCTCAATCACCAGGTCCTTCAACTGGATACCCATGTTAGAGAACACGTTCTCGAGGTCGGCCTTGAGGTCATAGACGTTGAGAGCCCTCACTTTGTCGGCCCATGACTCGTCATGGTTGTTGCCGGTGAGCCACATCGCCATCTGGGTGCTCTCGCTGTAGGGGGCGAGGGCTTTCTCTTCCTGGCTGATGCTGCCGTCATGGCTGTAGATATTGCCGAACTCATACAGACGCAGGTTGGCGTTCTTGTGGTTGATGTTGCGGGCAATGCTCTCCAAGCCGCCGAACATCAGCGTCTGGCGCATGACGTTCAGGTCGCTGCTCAAGGGATTCATGATGCGCACGCACAACTCGGCGGGGTAGGTGGTCAGACCTTCGTAGTAGGCGCCCACAGTGAGCGAGTTGTTCATGATCTCGTGATAGCCCACGCTGGTGAGCTGGTTGCTCACGGTCTCCTGCATGTCGTCGCGGAAGTCCACGTCGGTCTTGTTCGACAGGCTGCCGTGAACAGTATTGGTCAACTCGACGTTGTTGTAGCCGTACACGCGCAGGATGTCCTCGACCACGTCGCACGGGCGCTGCACGTCCACACGATAGGTGGGCACGATGAGGTTGATTTTCTCGTCGTCCTCGGCAGTGATTTCCATCTCCAGGCTCTTGACGATTTCGCGAATCTCGTCGTGGGGAATGTCCTTGCCGATGAGGCGCTTCACGTAGTCATAGTGCAGTTCCACGGGGAAGCCGGGGAAGTCATGTGCCTTGACATCGATGATGTCACCGCAGATTTCGCCTCCTGCCAGCTCCTTGACGAGCATTGCGCAAAGTTTGAGGTTATAGATGACCTCGTTGGGGTCGATGCCGCGTTCGAAGCGGAATGACGCGTCGGTGTTCAGGCCGAAGCGGCGTGCCGTCTTGCGGATCCATGTGGGATGGAAGTAGGCCGACTCCAGGAACACGTCGGTGGTCGACTCGGTCACACCCGAGTCCAGACCGCCGAACACGCCACCGATGCACATCGGCTCCTCGCCGTTGCAAATCATCAGATCGCGCTCGGTGAGCGTGCGCTCCACACCGTCGAGTGTGACGAACTTGGTGCCAGGTTCAACAGTTTTGACTACCACGCGGTCGCCCTTGACCTTGCTCAGGTCAAAGCAGTGCATGGGTTGTCCGGTGCCGAGCAGTATGTAATTGGTGATATCGACAATGTTGTTGATGGGACGCTGGCCCACAGCCAGGAGCAGGTCCTTGAGCCATTTGGGGCTCTCCTGGACCTTCACGCCGCGCACGGTCAAGCCGGCATAGCGGGGGCAGGCCTCGGCATTCTCGACAGAGACGGGGATGCCGCCGTCCTGACGGTCGCTGGCAAAGTTGTCCACACTGGGCTTGTGCAGGTTGGCTGCCATGCCGTGGCGCTTCATCCAAGCTGCCAGGTCGCGAGCCACACCGTAGTGCGAGCCGCCGTCGATGCGGTTGGGTGTCAGGTCTACCTCAATGAGGTAGTCATCCTCGATGCCGTAATATTCGGCAGCAGGAGTACCCACTACAGCACCTTCGGGAAGGACGATGATGCCGTCATGGCTGGCGCCAACACCGATCTCATCCTCGGCGCAGATCATGCCCAGCGACTCCTCGCCACGCATCTTGCTGCGCTTGATGGTGAACTCCTGGTCGCCGTCATAGAGCTTGGTACCCAAGGTGGCGACGATGACCTTCTGGCCGGCAGCGACATTGGGAGCGCCGCACACAATCTGCACGGGATCATTGCCGTCGCCCAGGTCAACGGTCGTGATGTGAAGGTGGTTACTGTTGGGATGGTCGATGCAGGTCATTACTTGACCGACAACCAGTCCGCGCAGTCCGCCTTTGATGGTTTCTACTTGTTCCACTGCGCCCACTTCCAGTCCCAGGGAGGTCAGCGCCTCAGCCACCTGATCGGGAGTCAGGTCGGTGTCAATATAGCGTTTGAGCCATTTATAGGAGATATTCATAATCTAAAACAATGATAATTGCTTAAAAACGCGCAAAAATACAAAACTTTTTCCTAACAGCCAACGCAGGCTGCAAGAAATCAGGGCAACAGCCCCAAAATCTCATGTTTTGTGCGATGAAAATGATGACAGAAATGAGTTTATGCGGTGGGCTCAATGCTCAAGCCGGCAGCGATGATGTAGATGAGCAGTGCAATCAGCGCAATGATGATGGTGTAGGCAACCACCTTGAACAAGGTGCCAGCCTCGGTGCCGTTCTGATGCAGGCGGGGGTGCATGCTGTTGTACTGGCGGGGCACATTGCGCAACTTGTCCTCAACACGAGTCGAAGGTTGTTGAGTGCTGGCAGGTGCACGTTGAACCTTTTCTTGTGCTGGCTGCTTCTTTTCCTGAACAGGCTCAGGCTTGGGAACTGTGTGTGTTGGTTCGGGTTTGGGAACTGTAACCTCAACTGCTGCAGGCTCTTTCCCGTTGAACGGTGCCTTGAGGTCAGCACCACAGTAGGGGCAGAAGCTGATGCCCTCGGGCAATTGCTTGCCGCAACTGTGGCAGAACCGCGATGCCGCGGGCTGCGTTTCGGCCGCCGGTGCTGTGTGGCGGTAGGGCGCGTCGGAGTCGTCACGGACAACCAGCACACCGCCCTCGTAGCTGCACACGGCAAGACACTGCGGACACACGACCTGGCAGTCATGTATCACCAGTTCCTCCTGTGAAACGGCCATCCATTTGCCGCACTGCGGGCACTTGAGTTCCATAAAACCTACTATTCAGTTAATGTGGGTGCAAAGATAATGCTTTGGTTTCAAAACACCAAATTTTAAGCGTTCGGCAAATGGCAGCCGCCTAGCAATTAGGAGAAAAACACATGAAACCTATGGGAAAAAAGGGAATAGAAAGTGCCAAAAAATGGGTAAAAAACAAAATTTGTTGCCTTTTTGCTTTTCAATGTTAAGAATATCTATTACTTTTGCAGCCGCAAAACTGTAGAATACATTAAAAATTAACGAAATAGACATGGCAAAAAAACAAGATCAAGGTGCCCGCACAACGCTCGAAGAGGTGAATGAATCACTGACGACCGCGGCACAACGCATTGAAGACAACAAGAAGTACATCAATTGGGCTCTCATCGCCATCGCAGTGCTTGCACTGCTCGCCGTTGGTTACATCTACGGCATCCGCAACCCGAACCTCAACAAGGCTAAGGAAGAAATCGGTAAGGCCGATATCACCCTTCTGCAAGGTGATAAGGAAGGCGCTCTCAAGGGCTATGAGAAAGTTTCAGATGAGTATAGCAATAAGACCGCTGAGCGTGGTCACCTCAATGCTGCTATCCTGCTTTACGAAAAAGGTGAGTATGAGAAGGCTCTCAAGCACCTCGAGGATTTCAACCCCTCGGGCAACCTCATCGCTCCCGCTGCTCAGTCGCTGAAGGGTGACTGCTACGTGAACCTGAAGCAGTATGACAAGGCAATGGCTGCTTTTGACAAGGCTATCAGCCTAGCCAACGGCAACGAGGCTTTTGCTCCCATTTTCATGGTCAAGAAAGCCACTCTGCTCCATGCTCAGAAGAAGTACAAAGAGGAGATGGCCATCTATCAGGACATCAAGGACAATTATCCCATCTATGACCAGCAGACTGGTTTGAACGCCGAGAAGTATATCGAGCGTGCTAAAGCCCTGGCCGGAGAATAATTCTTGTGAAGATTCAATAATCGTGAAATAAAGGTTGGACAAAACATGGTTTTGGGCCAACCTTTTTTTAATCCTTAAAACAAATGACACCTATTTATCATCGCATATTGCTCAAGCTCAGCGGCGAGTCGCTGGCAGCAGAACAGAGTAGTGGCATCGACCCGCAGCGCGTGGCCGACTATGCCAATCAAATCAAGGAAATCGTAGACGCTGGCGTTCAGGTAGCCATCGTTGTGGGCGGCGGTAATATCTTCCGCGGCCTCAAGGGTGCCGCCCAGGGTTTTGACCGCGTGAAGGGCGACCAGAT
>JAEEGL016561116.1_pt1 | contig 10561 bp, 12 predicted proteins | sample 9134231 | NCBI WGS metagenome assembly JAEEGL01 (sample SAMN16246548, study PRJNA631951) | gut metagenome | biome: gut microbiome; feature: rumen; material: fiber-attached | host: Bos | place: Iran: Karaj | collected 2018-10
AAACGACGCTGACCATTTCCACGATCGATGCCTGAGGGGAAAAATGAAACAGACGATTTTCAGGGTTGAAAGCAATACGGCGCTGACGGACAGCGTGTTCCGGATGACGCTCCTGGGAGACACCTCCGCGGTGACGGCGCCCGGCCAGTTTGTAAATCTGAAGCTGGACGGCTTCTTCCTGCGCCGTCCGATCTCCGTTTGTGACTGCGAGGACGGCAGGCTGACGCTGATCTTCAAGACGGTGGGCAAGGGCACGGCGCAGATGAGCCGCCTGCCGGCCGGAGCGGAGATCGATACGCTGACCGGGCTGGGCAACGGCTATGACCTGACCCGCGCCGGGGACAGGCCGCTGCTGCTGGGCGGCGGCGTCGGTGTGCCGCCCCTGTACTGGCTGGCGAAAAAGCTGCGGGCGGAGGGCAAAGCGGTGACCGCGGTGCTCGGGTTCAATACGGAAAAGGAGATCTTCGGAGAGAAAGAATTCCGGGCGCTGGGCTGCGACACCCGCGTGACGACGGCGGACGGCAGCCACGGGATCCGCGGCTTCGTGACGGACGCGCTGCCGGAAAGCTACAGCTTCTTCTATACCTGCGGGCCGATGCCCATGCTGAAGGCGGTTTACCGCCGGACGGTGACGGACGGGCAGTTCAGCTTCGAGGAACGGATGGGCTGCGGGTTCGGGGCCTGCATGGGCTGCAGCCAGAAAACAAAGAACGGCTACAAGCGGATCTGCCGGGAGGGCCCGGTGCTGGAGAAGGAGGAGATCCTGTGGGAAGACTGACGGTCAGCCTGTGCGGGCTGGAAATGGACAACCCGGTCATCCCGGCCAGCGGGACCTTCGGTTTCGGCTATGAATTTGCCGAGATCTACGATATCAACTGCCTGGGTACCTTTTCCTTCAAGGGGACGACAAGGGAACCCCGCTTCGGAAACCCGACGCCGCGCATCGCGGAATGCCCCGCGGGAATGATCAACGCGGTCGGGCTGCAGAACCCCGGCGTGGAAAAGGTGATCGCGGAAGAGCTGCCCAAGCTGAAAAAGGTCTTTCATAAAAAGGTCATGGCCAATGTGAGCGGCTTCAGCGTGGAGGACTACGCCTATACCTGCGAAAGGCTGGACGCCGAGGAGCAGGTGGGGTGGCTGGAGGTCAACATCAGCTGCCCGAACGTGCACGGCGGCGGAATGAGCTTCGGTACGGAGCCGAAGGCCGCGGCAGAGGTCACGCGGGCGGTCAAAAAGGTGACGGATAAGCCGGTGATCATGAAGCTGAGCCCCAACGTGACCGATATCACGGCGATCGCCCGGGCCTGCGAGGACGCGGGAGCGGACGGGCTGAGCCTGATCAACACCCTGCAGGGCATGCGGATCGATCTGCGGACGCGCAGGCCGGTGATCGCCAACACTATGGGGGGCGTGAGCGGGCCGGCGATCTTCCCGGTGGCGCTGCGGATGGTCTGGCAGGTCTGCCGGGCGGTGAAGATCCCGGTGGTCGGCATGGGCGGCATAGCAAGCGCGGAGGACGTGCTGGAAATGATGATGGCCGGCGCGGCGGCTGTGGAGGTCGGCGCGGCGAACCTGACGGATCCCCGGGCGTGCGAAAAAATCATCGCGGACCTTCCGGAGGCGATGGACCGGTACGGGATCAGAACGCTTTCGGAACTGAAATAAAAATATGGAGGCGGTTGACTGTGGGAAAGGACGTAATCGTAGCCTGTGATTTCGCGAGCGCGGAGCAGACCTTCGCGTTTCTGGACAGGTTCACTGGCAGAAAGCCCTTTGTGAAGATCGGCATGGAGCTGTTCTACGCGGAGGGACCGGCGATCGTGCGGGAGATCAAGAAGCGCGGGCATAAGATCTTTCTGGATCTGAAGCTGCACGACATTCCGAACACCGTGAAAAAGGCTATGGCGGTGCTGCGCGATCTGGACGTGGATATCTGCAACCTGCACGCGGCGGGAACCGTGCGGATGATGGAGGCGGCGCTGGAAGGCCTGACCCGGCCGGACGGAACGCGGCCCCTGCTGATCGCCGTGACACAGCTGACCAGCACGGACCAGGAAGCGCTGGAAAACGATCTCTGGATCGTTAAACCCATGGATGAAGTGGTCATGCACTACGCGCAGAACGCCCGGAAGGCCGGGCTGGACGGCGTGGTCTGCTCTCCCCTGGAGGCGGAAAAGGTGCATGCCGCCTGCGGAAAGGATTTCCTGACCGTGACACCGGGCGTCCGGTTCGCGGACGGAGATAAAGGAGACCAGAAGCGGGTCATGACCCCGGCGGAAGCGAAAAAGGCCGGGAGTGACTACATTGTGGTCGGCCGGCCGATCACGGCCGCGGAGGATCCCGTAGCGGCCTACGAGCGGTGCATCAGAGAGTTTGCGGACTGAAAGGAGCCAGAAGAAATGAACAAAGACGCTATTCAGGAAACGATCGCGAAGGATTTGCTGAAGATCGGGGCCGTGTTTTTCCGGCCGGATGAACCCTTTACCTGGGCCAGCGGCATCAAGAGCCCCGTTTACTGCGATAACCGGCTGACGCTGACCGCGCCCGAGGTCCGCAACGATGTGGAGGAAGCGCTGGCGGAGACCGTACGCTCCGAGTATCCGGAAGCGGAAGTGCTGATGGGCACGTCCACCGCCGGCATCGCGCATGCAGCCATCACCGGGCACCTGCTGAACATGCCCATGGGCTACGTCCGCTCCGGCGCGAAGGACCACGGCCGGCAGAACCAGATCGAGGGCAGGCTGGAAAGGGGCCAGAAGGTCGTTGTGATCGAGGACCTGATCTCGACCGCCGGCAGCGTGCTGGAGGTCGTACAGGTGCTGCGGGAGGCCGGCGCGGAGGTGCTTGGCATCGCCAGCATCTTCACCTACGGCATGAAGAAGGGTCTGGAGCGGCTGGCATCCGCGAATGTGAAGAACGTCAGCCTGACCAACTTCGACGTGATCGCGGACGCGGCGGCGAAGGAGGGCTACATCCGTCCCGAGGATATCAAACGGCTGATCGCTTTCCGCAACAATCCCGCGGATGAATCCTGGATCAAAGGATAAAAAACGGAGGGCTGAAACTTCATGAGAAGCGTGATCGATGTTCCGGACCTGAGCCCGGAAGAGCTGGAAGAGCTCATGGATACGGCGGAGGATATTATCGCGAACCCCGCGAAGTACAGCGAGGTTTGCCGGGGAAAGAAGCTGGCGACGCTCTTCTTTGAGCCCAGCACGCGTACGCGGCTGAGCTTTGAGGCGGCGATGTACGAGCTGGGCGGCAACGTGCTGAGCGTGACGGGCGCCGGCACCAGCTCCGCGGCCAAGGGCGAGAGCGTGGCGGATACAGCCAAAACGGTTTCCTGCTATGCGGATATCATTGCCATGCGCCATCCGAAGGAAGGCGCGGCGAGAGTGGCCGCGCAGAACGCGTCCGTGCCGGTGATCAATGCCGGGGACGGCGGACACTGCCACCCGACCCAGACGCTGGCCGACCTGCTGACGATCCGCCGGGAAAAGGGCGGCTTCAACGGGCTGACGGTGGGCCTGTGCGGAGACCTGAAATTCGGCAGGACGGTGCATTCCCTGATCAACGCGCTGAGCCGCTGCGAGGGGCTCCGCTTTGTGCTGATCAGCCCCGAGGAGCTGAAGCTGCCGAGCTATGTGAAGAATGAGAGCCTGAAGAAAAAGGGCATTCCGTACACGCAGACCACGGATCTGGAGGGCGCCATCGGCGATCTGGATATCCTTTACATGACCCGCGTGCAGCGGGAGCGCTTCTTCAATGAGGAGGATTACCTGCGCCTCAAGGACAGCTACATCCTGACCCCGGAGAAGCTGAAAAAGGCCCGGAAGGATCTTTGCGTGATGCATCCGCTGCCGAGAGTGAACGAGATCTCCGTGGCGGTGGACGATGATCCGCGGGCCTGCTATTTCAAGCAGGTGCTGAACGGAAAGTATATGCGCATGGCGCTGATCATGATGCTGCTGAAGGAGGCGGGTAGGCTGTGAATGTAGATTCCATCCGGGACGGGATCGTGATCGATCACATCGCCGCGGGTTCCGGCATGAAGCTGTATGAGCTGCTCGGGCTGTCCTCGCTGGACGCCCCCGTGGCTATCATGATGAATGTTTCCTCCCATAAGCTGGGCCGGAAGGACATCATTAAGATCGACGCGGAGATCCCGATCAATTTTGACGTGATCGGCTATGTGGATCCCGGCGCGACGGTCAATGTGATCCGGGGCGGCGAGCTGGCGGAGAAAAAACGGATCGCGCTGCCCGAGAGACTGGTGAACGTGATCCGCTGCAGGAATCCCCGGTGCATCTCCGTGTGTGAGCAGGAGCTGGACCAGGTGTTCTGCCTGACGGACCGTGAGACAAAGGAATACCGCTGCCTGTACTGTGAGACGAAGGCCGCGGTGCTGTAAACCGAAACAGAAACAAAACACGAACGTTTATTTCCGAACGTTCGTGTTTTTTAGCGTTTTAGTGGATATTTTAAGTGTCATTCCTTGACAATGTTCGGATATATGATATCATAAAACCGGTGCGGGAACGACCTGCGCCGAAGGAGGAAGGGACATGAAAAAGGTCGGAATCGTCATGGGAAGTGACAGCGATCTGCCGGTGATCAGGAAGGCGACAGATATGCTGACAGCCCTGGGGATCCCCTACGAAGCGCATGTATTCTCCGCCCACAGAACGCCCGAACAGGCAAGGGATTTTGCCGTGAATGCCCGGAAAAACGGGTTTGGCGTAATGATCGCCGCCGCAGGCATGGCCGCTCATCTGGCCGGCGCGGTCGCCGCGAACACGACGCTGCCCGTGATCGGCATCCCGTGCCAGGGACCTTTGCTGGACGGGCTGGACGCCCTGCTGAGCACGGTACAGATGCCCTCGGGCATTCCGGTGGCGACAGTGGCGGTCGGCGGAGGGGCAAACGCGGCGCTGCTGGCAGCGCAGATCCTGGCTGTGGAGGATGAGGCGCTGGCCCAAAAGCTGGCGGACAAGCGCCGGAAGGACGCCGAAGCAGTTCTGGCCAAGGATGCCGGCATCATGGACAGACTCGGGGAAACCGCATCAAAGTAACAGAGGAAGAAGAAGGAGAGGAACCACAATGGAGAAGAAGCTTGTTTACACCGGAAAGACCAAGAATGTTTACGCGCTGGATAACGGAAACTACGAACTGCTCTTCAAGGACGACTGCACCGGCAAGGACGGTGTGTTCGATCCCGGCGAGAACAGCGTCGGCCTGACCATCGACGGCGTCGGCGACGTCAACCTGCGCATGAGCATCTATTTCTTTGAGAAGATCAACGCCGCCGGCATCAAGACCCACTATGTCAGCGCCGATCTGAACAAGACGACCATGGAGGTTCTTCCCGCGAAAACCTTCGGCAAGGGCCTGGAAGTGATCTGCCGCAACAAGGCCGTCGGAAGCTTCTTCCGCCGCTACAGTGAATACTGCGAGGAGGGCAGCGATCTTCCCTCCTATGTGGAAATGACCTTCAAAAACGATGCCAAGGGCGATCCGCTGGTCACGAAGGACGGCCTGATCGTTCTGGGCGTGATGACCGCCGAGCAGTATGACGCCATCCGCGACATGACCCAGAAGATCACGAAGATCGTCGCGGACGACATGAAGGAAAAGGGCATGGAGCTGTATGACATCAAGTTCGAGTACGGCTATGACGCGGAAGGCAAGGTCATGCTGATCGATGAGATCGCCAGCGGCAACATGCGTGTTTACAAGGACGGAAAATATATTGATCCCATGACGCTCTCGAAGCTTTTCTTCGCCTGAGCCTGAACCCCAAAGCACGAGAGACAGAACGGAGAGAATCAAATGGGCGGTTTTTTCGGGATTACCTCGAAAAAGGACTGTATGCTGGACGTGTTCTTCGGCGTGGACTACCACAGCCATCTGGGAACCAAGCGCGCCGGGATGGCGGCCTGGGACCCGGAGGTCGGGCTGCAGAGAAAGATCCACAGCATTGAGAACGCTCCCTTCCGGACCAAATTCGAGCATGTTTTTGAAGAAATGAGCGGGACTGCGGCGATCGGCTGTATTTCGGACAGCGACCCGCAGCCCCTGCTCGTCCGCTCCTCGCTGGGCACCTACGCGATCTGTATGACCGGCGTGATCAACAACGCCGATGAACTGATCGATCAGTACCTGTCCTTCAGCGGGGGGCATTTTGATGCCATGACGGGCGGCCGGATCAACCAGACAGAGCTGCTCAGCGCGCTGATCAATCAGAAGAGCACCTTCACGGAGGGTATCCGTTTCGCGCAGAAATCCATCCGCGGCACCGCGTCCATCCTGGTGCTGAAGGAGGACGGTACGCTGATCGCCGCCCGCGACCGGGTCGGCCGGCTGCCGGTGCAGATCGGCAAAAACACGGACGGGTACGCGGTTTCCTTCGAATCCTTCGCGTATCAGAAGATCGGCTATGACGATGAGTACGAGCTGGGCCCGGGCGAGATCGTGGCGCTGACGCCGGAGAGCATGACACAGCTGTCCGCGCCGGGAAAGAAGAAAAAGATCTGTTCCTTCCTGTGGAGCTATTACGGCTATCCGACCTCCACCTACGAGGGCGTGAACGTGGAAGCCATGCGTTACCGCAACGGGGCGATCCTGGCCGAGAACGACATGGCCAACGGGAAAGCGGAGGACATCGATTACGTGGGCGGCGTGCCGGACAGCGGCACCCCGCATGCCATCGGCTACGCGAACCGCAGCGGCAAGCCCTTCGCCCGGGCGTTCATCAAATATACGCCCACCTGGAGCCGCAGCTTTATGCCGGCAACGCAGACGGACCGGAACAAGATCGCCAAGATGAAGCAGATCCCGGTCAACGCGCTGATCAAGGGCAAGAATCTGCTGTTTGTGGACGATTCCATCGTCCGGGGAACGCAGCTGAAGGAGACGGTGGAATTCCTCTATGACAGCGGTGCCAAGGCGGTGCATATGCGCAGCGCCTGTCCCCCGATCATGTATGCCTGCAAATATCTGAATTTCTCCCGCTCCAATTCCGATATGGAGCTGATCGCCCGCCGGGTGATCGTGGAGCTGGAGGGAGAGGACGGCCTGAAGCATCTGGAGGAATACGCGGACGGATCGACCGAACGCGGCCAGAAGCTCCGCCAGGGCATTTGCGACAAATTCCACTTTGCCTCCCTGGACTTCCAGAGCCTGGAGGGCGTGGTAAAGGCCATCGGTCTGGACCCGTGTGAGCTGTGCACTTACTGTTGGAACGGAAAGGAAGACTGAAAATGAACGAGCAATCCAGATCGGAAGCGTATGCCGCCGCGGGCGTGGATATCACCGCGGGCTACAAAGCCGTTGAACTGATGAAAAAGCATATCCGCAGGACGGAAACGCCCGGTGTCTGCTCCGACGTGGGCGGTTTCGGCGGCCTGTTTGAGCCGGATATGGGCGGCATTTCCAGGCCGGTGCTGGTTTCCGGCACAGACGGCGTCGGAACCAAGCTGAAGCTTGCTTTTCTGATGAATAAACATGACACCGTCGGTATCGACTGCGTGGCTATGTGCGTGAACGACATTATCTGCTGCGGAGCGAAACCGCTGTTTTTCCTGGATTATATTGCCTGCGGGAAGAATGTTCCGGAGAGGATCGAGCAGATCGTCAAAGGCGTGTGCGAGGGCTGCGTGCAGTCCGGCGCGGCGCTGATCGGCGGCGAGACCGCAGAGATGCCCGGCTTCTATCCCGAGGACGAATACGATCTGGCCGGCTACAGCACCGGTCTGGTGGATAAGGCGAAGATCATTGACAACAAAACGATGCAGGCGGGCGACGCGGTGATCGCGCTGCCGTCCAGCGGCGTGCATTCCAACGGCTTCAGCCTGGTGCGCAAGGTGTTCGCCGAAGAGCTGGCGGATGCCGGAAAGCTGAACGCCCCCCGGGAGGAGCTGGGCGGACGGAGCCTGGGCGAAGCCCTGCTGGAGCCCACGAGGATCTATGTGAAGCCCGTTCTGGCACTGCTGGGAAAGGTGGCCGTGCGCGGCATCAGCCATATCACCGGCGGCGGCTTCTACGAGAACATTCCGCGGAGCATTCCGGACGGGCTGGGCGCGAAGATCCGGAAGAGCGCCGTCAGGATCCATCCGATCTTTCAGCTGATCGCGGAAAAGGGCGGCATCACCGAGCGGGACATGTTCAACACCTTTAACATGGGCGTGGGCATGAGCATCGTTGTTCCCGCCGATCAGAAGGAGGAAGCGCTGAAGATCCTGAAGGATCAGGGCGTGGATGCCTATGAGATCGGCGAGATCGTAAAGAGCGAAAACAAAATCGAGATCGTGTGAACAGGAGGGGCCGTATGAATTCACGGAAGGCGAGGATCGCCGTTCTCGTATCGGGCGGCGGGACCAATCTGCAGGCGATTCTGGACGCGGAAAAGGAAGGGATCCTGACATCCGGTGAGGTGACGCTGGTCATCAGCGACCGGGCGGACGCCTATGCGCTGGAACGCGCGAAGAAGGCCGGCATTCCCGGGAAAGAGATCGCGAAAAAGTTCTGCGGCAGCCAGGAAGCTTTCGAGCAGAAGCTGACCGAAGCGCTGGAGGAGAACCGGACGGACCTGATCGTGCTGGCGGGCTTCCTGAGCATCCTGAGTGAAAGCTTCGTGAAGCATTACGAACGGAGGATCATCAATATCCATCCGAGCCTGATCCCGAGCTTCTGCGGCGCGGGATATTACGGCCTGAAGGTACATGACGCCGCGCTGGCGCGCGGAGTGAAGATCACCGGTGCCACGGTGCATTTCGTGAACGAGATCCCGGACGGCGGAGAGATCATCGCCCAGAAGGCGGTGGAGGTCGAACCCGGCGATACATCGGAGATCCTGCAGCGGCGGGTGATGGAGCAGGCGGAATGGATCCTGCTCCCCCGCGCGGTGGAGACCGTTTCCCGGGAGATCGTCGGAGCCTGATAAGAAAAGCGGATACAGTCCGGAAAACACGGAAGTGGTTTCAGGGGGCGGGACCGGATGACGAGCTGACCAAATCTCTGATTTGGGCAACAGCTCACATACAGCCGAAGGCTGCAAAGCCCCCTGAGGAAATAACCGCGCCCGGCGCGGATACAGGGGGAAGGAAGCATGGAAATCTATCGGATCAACACACCTGAGGAGCTGCTGGAAAACAATGTCTATCCCGGACGGGGCATCATCATCGGCAAGACGCCCGACGGGAGCAAAGCGGTGACGGCCTACTTCATCATGGGCCGGAGTGAGAACAGCCGCAACCGGATCTTTACGGAAAAGAACGGAGAAGTGTTCACGGAACCCTTTGACGCCTCCAAGGTGCAGGATCCGTCCCTGATCATCTACGCCGCGATCCGTTCCCTGGACAATCAGCTGATCGTGACCAACGGCGATCAGACCGATACGGTCTATGACGGACTGAAGGCCGGCAAGACCTTCTCTGAAGCGCTGGAAAGCCGCTGCTTTGAGCCGGATGCTCCGAACTTCACCCCCCGCATCAGCGGCATGCTGACCTTCGCGGACGGCGGCTTCACTTATCAGATGAGCATTCTCAAGAGCGCGGACGCGGAAGGCTCCGACTGCAACCGCTACACCTTCAGCTACGCGCCGAAAAACGGTCTGGGCCACTTCCTGCACACCTATGTGTGTGACGGGAATCCGATCCCGACCTTCCAGGGCGAGCCGGAGCGCATCGCCGTGGCGGATGACATCGATGAGATGACTGACCGCCTGTGGAACGCGCTGAACAAGGACAACAAGATCAGCCTGTACGTCCGCTATGTGGACCTGAAGAGCGGCAAAGCCGAGAACCGCCTGATCAACAAGCATCAGTAAGGAGAGCAGAAAAATGAAGGAATTTGAGCTGAAATACGGCTGCAACCCGAATCAGAAGCCGGCTAAAATCTACATGAACGACGGCAGCGACCTGCCGATCAAAATCCTTTCCGGACGTCCCGGATATATCAATTTTCTGGATGCCTTCAACAGCTGGCAGCTGGTGAAGGAGCTGAAAGAAGCGCTGGGCATGCCCGCTGTGACCTCCTTCAAGCATGTGAGCCCCACCTCCGCGGCTGTCGGCATCCCGCTGAGCGACGACCTGAAAAAGGCCTGTTTCGTGGATGACATCGAAGGCCTGGACGATTCTCCCCTGGCCTGCGCCTATGCGCGGGCCCGCGGTACGGACCGGATGTGCTCCTTCGGCGACTGGGTCGCCCTGAGCGACGTGTGCGACGTGACCACGGCCCAAATGGTCAAGCGCGAGGTTTCCGACGGGATCATCGCTCCCGGCTATGAGCCCGAGGCGCTGGAGATCCTGAAGCAGAAGCGCAAGGGCAATTACAACATCGTGGAGATCGATCCGGACTACGTGCCCGAGGTGCAGGAACGCAAGCAGGTGTTCGGCATCACCTTTGAGCAGGGCCGCAACAACTTTAGGATCAACCGCGAGCTGCTGGCGGATATCGTGACGAAGAACAAGGATCTGCCGGACAGCGCGGTGCGTGACCTGATCGTGGCGCTGATCACGCTGAAGTACACCCAGTCCAACTCCGTGTGCTACGCGGTGGACGG
>JAEEGL017319406.1_pt1 | contig 10561 bp, 5 predicted proteins | sample 9134231 | NCBI WGS metagenome assembly JAEEGL01 (sample SAMN16246548, study PRJNA631951) | gut metagenome | biome: gut microbiome; feature: rumen; material: fiber-attached | host: Bos | place: Iran: Karaj | collected 2018-10
ATTTGAGGTAGAAACGCAGAAAATACCGATGATTTGAGCACGAATTTGCAGAGTGGAAAATCGCCCCCATCCGTTCTTCGGACTACAAAGGAACGATATTTGCAATCATGTAATCGCACACTTTATTTGATTTGTCAATGCAATTTCACATAACTCATCATCACTCCCAAAGAAATCATGACCACTCTTTCAATACAGCCTGTTTCGGTCATCGACCATGATGGCCGCCAATGGATTGACATCCACGGGGAGTCCCCTCGCGTTGCACATGGCATTCTCCGCGCTATTCGCCTGCCTGACCAGACATTGCTAGATGAAGCGCCTGTCGCGCTGGACTCTGGACGCTTCCACCAGCGGGTCTTCCTCCGCGCCCCGCAGGAATACATTCCGCACGTCCGCTGGGAGTTTCTTGACTCTTCAGGAGACCTCCGCTGGCAAGGAGAAACAGCCTGGTCGAAACCACGCCAGTGGACGCTTCACGTCGTGATTTCATCCCACACCGACATCGGACTCCACAACTCGCAGTACATCCAACGTTTCAACGCTTCCCGTTTCATCGACATGGCCGCCGAACTCTGCGACAAGACCGCCACAATGGACGATGCCGTACGCTACCGCTATTGCATGGAGGGCGACTGGTTCTGGGAGAACTACGGACTAGACCGAGGCAAGGAAGCCGCCCAAAGAATCGTTCGCGACTACATCGACAAAGGCCTGATGGGCGTCTTCTCAGGCCACAGCGGCAACACTTTGCAGACTTTTGGGCGAGAGGAACTGAAACGACTCACCTCCATCCGCGACAAACTGGCGCGCGAATGGGGCATACATTGCTCCACATTGTCCATGATAGACATGAACGGAATGCCGTGGGCAATGGTCGCTCCATTCGCAAAGGCTGGCTACCGCAACATCCTCTTCGCACCGAACCACTGGAATCCACTCCCATCTACCGTCTGGCTGTGCGACGGCAACGTCTATGGCTTCGAATGGAATCCAGAGGCATCGGGCGGCGGATCGAGAATCGACTTCCGTCTCGGCTCCGCCCTCCCCCACATCTTCTGGTGGGAAGCCTCCGACGGTCACGCCCGCCTGCTCGTATCATCAGGCGGTCAATACGGCAACTGCGGATGGCTTTTCGGGCTGGAAGCAGGAAGGAATACCCCACGACATATTCTCACAACCATCTCCAGCGCCATGGCCGCAAATCTTCCGCAATTGGAGTCGTCCGTCCCCTATGATACTTGGATTCTCCCAATATACTATGACGACCAGGCCCCTGAGGATAATCTCATATACCAAATGGATGTCTGGAACAAGGCATATGCTTGGCCGCGCTTCAGGACAGTCGGCGATCCTGATGCGCCGTTCGAGGAGTTGCGCAGCCGCTGGGGCGAAAGCATCCCAGTCGTGCACGGCGAAATCACGGGCGGCTGGTGGCAGCTTGCCGTCAGCGTGGCTGATGTTCAGGCACGAAAATTCGAGGCCGACCGCCGTCTTCCAGAGACAGAAGCGCTTTGCCGTCTGGCGGCGGCAAAATCCGCAGACTTCTCATATCCATCCGAGGCGTTCGACCGCGCGTGGGATGCTCTCATCTGCAATGACGAGCATTCATACGGATGCAGCGGCTATCAGGGACGCCGCGTCTTCGAGACATGGCTTCAGCACAATGCATGGATTGACCGTGCGCTGAACACAGCTCATAAACACTCCATGCGCGCTCTGGCAGTTCTGTCCAAAGAAGCATCTCCAAACCAATCCACGAACGATCTTTTCGTATTCAATGCCACGCCCCATGTCCGTACGGAACTCGCCGTATTGCCCGACGGCTCCGCAACGCTGATTGAACACCTCCAGCCACACTCGGGCTGCCATGTCAATCGTGGGTCTTTCAAGCCAATGGAAACCACGGATGCGATCCAACATGAACCGCCTGCGCTCGATACTCGACATTTCCTTGTCAGGTTCGCCATAGACGGAGGCATCGCCTCTATCTTCGACAAGCAACTCGAACGCGAACTCCTTGACATGACCTCCCCCTGGGGCGCAGGGACGCTTGTCTATACGCATGACAACCATAAGAGTTTTGCAACGCCGCAACATTCTGTCTTCACAGTCATCCATGAGCCATGCGGCTGGCGCGTCACCGCCCGATCCCAATGGCCTGAAAATGGAGCAGACGTATGCCAAGTCTATTTCTTCCCCGATTACGCGAAACGTGTCGAGTTCGACCTCAGGCTTAAGCATGTCCGCGACATGGTGAACGCCAACCGCTACTTCCGCTTCCTCTACGCCGCGTTCCCCGTGAATGTGCCTCAGGCCCGCCGTCTCGTTTACTCAAACGGCATCACAATGGAATATGCAAAAGACTTGACTGGACATGGCACGGACACATACATGGCCGCACGAGACTGGGTCTGCGCCGAAAACGGCTCGTGGGGCGTCGCGCTTGCCATGCGAGACAGCCAACTCATCGAATTCGACCATATTCATCCAGACAAGACGGACTGCGGCGACGCTGGCGATGGTTCTGCAATGTTCGCCTATCTCGCCAACGACTGGTTGCAAATGCATGTCGCGGGCGGTTCGCATCTCCATTTCCGCTTCCGTTTTGCGCTGATGCCATATGCAGGCAATCATCTTAAAGCCATCACCGCCGCCGCAACTGAATGCTTCAACTCGCCTTTATATGTCTTCGACGCGCAGAATTACCATGAGCAACAAGACACAAATGCCTTATTCTCCCCCGTGTACACAGGGCTGGTCGATGCCCCGCGCGCCATCCATGGCGAGAAGGATGGACAACTCTATCTGCTCTGGGGCAAAAGCCCGCTCCCAAATCTCCATCACTACGAAATCCACCGCTCCACCGAAGCTGGCTTCACGCCATCATCAGCGACACTTGCCGCCACGGTCGAGCCTGGCCCCTATTGCATCGAACGTCTTGAAGAGCTCGATCTTGGCATCCACACACGCTATTTCTATCGCATTCGCGCCATTGCCGCAGACGGCTCACCAGGACCATTCTCAGACGAATTCTCCGCTTGGACGCGAGAACCGCTCCAGGACGGGGCGTACTAGATGCAGGATTAAAATCGAAATCCGTACCCAATTATGGCATGGCGCCATCTGGAGTGATGATTTTGACGCCGAACCGTCCGAGTTTCACAGGGATGGGCGGAATGTCCTTAGGGGCGATGGTTGCCTCGACCTCTGTTTCACTGGTGTTGACAATAATCACGGTGTTCCTGCCATCGACGGTCTTCATCCACCATTCCATGTTTGCATTGCCGACGGCGGCCGTCCCTGACTGGACAGTCCCCTCCGCGTTGAGTAGCGGACGCATGGAACGGACCTCTTTGACGACATTGCAGAGGTTGGCCCATGTCCGTGGGTTCTTCGCCGCCGTCATCCATCCAGGGGTGTCCTTGGCAAACCACCACCACCAAAGTCCGTTGACCTCTTTGGCAATGCCGACCATGGCAGCGGCGCGCATCCAGTCGTAATCTGGTTTGAATTCGTCCCAATTGACGGTTTTATTCTCTTTCATGAGCCTGCTTTGCCGTGGGTCGTAGCAGTGAATCAAGAGCGTGATAGGGGAATCGTTGAGCAGGAGTCTGCGATGCGTTGCAATGGTGTTGACAATCTCATCTGGTTTGCTGTAGGACTGGGTCCAATGTGTGTCCCATGTTCTTCGATAGGCGTTCATGTTTTTGCCCCATGTGGTCATGACGACGGGATGGTAGGGGTCGAGCCTGCGCAGGAGTTCAGCAAACGCCGTCAGGCGTTTTGGCGGGACATAATAGGCGGCTACTTCAGGTTCATCGAAAAGGTACCAGCAGAAAAGGGCTGGATGCGTCGCAAGCTTGCCGACGCGTTTTGCAAGCAGTTCCAGATTGCCCTGCACGATGCCGTTGGGGCTGTGGTGGCCTCTGTCGAAACCGATGAAAACGCGCAGGCCCGCCGCCTGTGCGGCGTCCAGATACTCTTTCGCGGCGTCGTCGTCCTGGCTGCTTTCCCACTGGTAGAGATGAACCACCTCGAAGCCAGCCTCCTTCACTTCAGGCATGAATTCGGGACTGACCTCATAGATTCCCAGCGGGAATATATGCTTTCCGTTCTCTGCATACCGTCCATCCTTGTCAATGACGATGACGTTTTCAGGCTTAGGCGAGCAGACGATCCAGATTGTCTTCTTTTCCGCCGCGCCGTTTTCCGCCGTGGCGTTGATGGAAATAGTGTTCAGGCCGTTTTTCCAACCGCCCTTGGGGGTTATGGCGTAGCGGTTTTCGGGCAATTCACGCATGACGAACCGAGTGCCTGGCGAATCGGCGTCGGCGATGACGAGAGATTTAAGGCGAGTTGGCGTCTTGACGGAGAACTGGTACTGTTCGTCTGGAGCAAGAAGCCGTGCATGCTGCGCGACAATCTGCGGCGGAATAATTGAGGCCCCTGCAGGAGTGTCGATGAGGAAACTGGCGGGGGATTTATCTGGAAAGCCCATGGCATCGACAATCCAAAACCATCTTCCTGTCCTGAGGGGTGCCCTTAGTTGCAGGAAGTTGTCCACATCCACTAGATGCGTGGTGGTTTCATCTTCTGGGAAATCTGGATTTTGGGAGAGTTTCAACTCGTATGTATCAATGCCGTTCAGATGGATCCATTGGAGACGCGGAGCATTGATTTTGACCGTCTCGCCTTCGGAGGGTGATGTCTTGACCGTCGATTCCTTCAGTCCGTAGAACTCGAAATTGTCATACCATGCAGTCCCTTTGGCACGGAGAGCACAATAGATGTAGGCGTAGCCAGCGTCAGCAGGGGCGCGGAGGCTTTTGCACTCCACTCTCGTCCAGTCCTTCGTGTCCCATATGCCATTGCTGTAAGCGCCTGAAGTGAGCCACTTTCTGTCTTTGTCGGCCCATTCGACGATGAGGCACGCCCCGACGGATGACATCTTGCCTTCCGCCATTGTGACGTCTTTGGTCCTGATGTCGCAGCGGGCGACATAGTGCATGCCAGGCGTCACGGGAATGAGTCGCGTGATATAGACGGAATCCGTCTTGGGGTCCTGGACATCCATTCTGGCGCTTTTGCCATGCTTTTCATCAACCTGCTCGAACGCAACGTTCTCAGGACATGACCAATCTGCGCGTTCCTGTTCAAAGTTGGCGTTAGAGACTGAAATGGGGCTTATGCTTTTGTTGGCGTGCTGGAGTGTGCGCTGAGCACGGAACTCGGCCTGCGACTCGTCATATTCGCGGATCTTCCATTCCACGCGCTGCCTGATGGTTTTCTTTCCGGAGTCATTCAAACGGAATACGGCGACGGTGCGCAGAAATCCGTAGGAATTGCGATGGTCTTGTAAAAACATGCCCATGTTTTCCGATGGAATGATGGAATGAGTGTATTTTTCCTGCTCGATGGAAAAGTCCTTGAGTCCAAATGATTCAATTTGCTCGTTTCCAATCAGTTGCGTCTTTTGACTGTTTTTGATGTAGAGTTTGCCGTTTTGAAGCTGTAGATTCTTGGTTGCGAGCATGAGGCTAAACTCGACGGGGAGATTCGGGAGAGGCGTGACATCAAGATCGATTGTCATCTGCGATTCGGTGAAGGAAATGGTGATGGTTGCTTCGCAGGAATCGGTGGCGTGATGGAAGATGTGCCTGCCGTTTTCCTCCTTGTGACTGGCCTGTCGGATAGAGAAGAGCTGTGCTTTGTAATCTGGCTGGAATGCATTCAACTCTATGGAATTCAAGATCTTCAATCCCTTGTAGTTGATGGTGATGATTCCGTTCTTGAAGCCAATGCCCCAGTTTTCCTGGGAAATGCCAATGGAGATTATGCCTACGATAAAAAGAAAAATGATTCGTCTCATAGAGGATTCCTTATTTTGGTTGGCAGGATATGCGGGTTTGATTTCTATCGTGCTCTGCTATCTCACGCGGAATTCTTTCGGATCAATCACGTTTTGAGGGACGTTCGGCAGGTCGTTTTCCCGAATCAAAATGATTCTGTCAAGCAAGACTCTGTTAGGTTTCGTCGATCCCTTCACAAAACCAGGTCCCTGGGCTTTGATGGAAAGGTACAGGATATAGTCGTTTTCATCCCCAGGGGCAAGCACGCATTCAAGTTTATGCTGAATAAGCCAACTTGTATGCGCGAAGGTCAGGCAGTCGTGGGTCGCCGTTATCTTGCCGATTTTATAGAAATGGAACTTTTCATCCTGCACGACATTCTCTGCGGGAATTTGTATGCTTATGTACTGTTTATTCACCGTGGCGACACGATCGTAAAAGCCCATGGCAAGTTTTGTCGTGATATTGTCTTCATTGTCCGTGACAGCCAATGCCTTTCCGCCTGCGGCATCTGGATCATCAATGACTGCGGATCCTAGCGGCTTGAGAAGAAGCGGTTTGAAATTGATGTAATTGAACTCCTTTGCCGTTGTGCAGTTCCTGAATTCAGGGGCTGGCAGAGGAGGAGTCATCTGCGCATTCTGGATGAGTCCTTCAAGAGTAGGCAATTCCCTCTTGAAATTGTCGTCTCCAGGATTTCCCGCACGCATATAAGTCTGCATATACAGCGGATGGTTTGCTTTTAGGCGAGCAATCACTTTCTGGACATCTCCACCCTTCAGCCTATGCCAGCGGCCAAGATGGACTTTGTCAAAAAGGACACGGTCCAGTTTGATATGTTTTTTGAGAACAGGATCGCCGACAGCGGCCTCTGCTTCATCCAAAAGTTCATCGGCCTTCGCGAAAAAGTCATCATCGAGATCTGTGCGTCCGAACAAAGGGCAGGACGCAAGATTGATCTCAATTTCATTGTTCCGTTTCATGAGATAATAGAGAAGCTCCTTCATAAACGGCTTTGCGGCACCATAATACGCTGCCATGAACCTTTCAATCTCATTATCCATGTCAAGATCGACACTGTTCATGAACCACATGATCATCCAGTAGCGGAGCTGCATGAATGCCATGCACGATGCATTGTTATCCACAAAGAGAGCCTCCACGCCCAATTTGCGGTATAACGCGAAATTCTGCGTAATCGCCTCGTGGAAATCACTGAGTTCGGGATCGTCAATGATGAAATTTCGATACAGGGCGCAGTAATCCCATACTGAAATATGCTCAGCGGCCTTTTTCCATCTTATCAGATGATCCAGTGCCTTCTTGTTGTTCGGATGGGTAAGCGGGCGAGGAGTGTCACGCACTCCGTTGGTCCATTCGCTGCCGCCAGACGCCCATCTCACATAGACATTGTCGCGTGCTTTGATTCCTCTTGCAGGAGGTTCCAATGTGGAATTATAGGCAAACATCTGAACCCGCACCTCCGGATATTCATCGGCGATGGCAGCGGCAATCTCATTGGTAAACTCGATGACGACGCCTGTATAGCCGCCGTATTCTTTCGCTTTTTCAGTGCATTTCTCACAATGGCAGTATGTGTGATTGTCATTCTGGGAGATTTCATAAAGCCATGGGGGCATTGTTCCTGCTTTTGCTGCTTTTTTCCTGTCTTCTTTAATCACCTCTTTGAGTTTAGCGATAAAATGTTCGCGCACCTTCCCGTTTGTAGGGCAGATCTGCCCTGGTCCAGAGCCTGATGTCGCTTTAGGGCGTTCCCCTTTCTCATTCAATGCAAAGCATTCTGGATCAGTCAAATCATGGGAGTAGTGATAATAGGTATGGGTGAAACTCGGCCATCCGTAAACAGGGTCGAGCCCCCATGCAATCTGCGCCTCGTCCAAAGGGCAGTCGATAATGTAATTGACACGGTTGCGTATCATGAAATCATTACGAGGCCCGCAGATTTCCGCCCTTACGGCTTTCGGAAGGCTTAGGTGATAAATAGACATGTGGCGCAGTTTGAAGGATGGCCTCCCTGAGTATTTCAAATTATCAGGCCAGTCAAATATCTGATTTTCAGGAATATATGTATAAAATTCAGCGGCAAAGACAATTCCATATCGCCTTTCCAGAAATTCAAATGCCCCGTAAAGAGTGCCACGCGGAGAACCGCCGATGATCACCAGATGACTGCTGTCAATCGCCTGGACAAGCCATTGCTCCCTTTCAAACGACGAGACGTCAATCCCTTGCGATTTTGCGTATCCTGTCTCTCCGACATAGATGACAGGGCCTGACACTTCTTTTGGTTCCTTCTGGATGGCAATGGCCTTCCCTGTCGCTTTCCCGATATGCAATGACAATTCCTCCGCCGCTTTGACACAGCCTTTCCTTGCCTGTTCGGGAATGATGATTGTTTGGGCGGAAAGTCTGCCAAATGGCAGAAGCAAACTAATAAGAATGAACGATGTCTTTATGATTTGTCTCATATTGTCCTTGGCTCCATGGCGAAAAAACAGATTCATTCACTGTATTTCAATAAACTGATTAATTAGAAATATTCATGGATTATTGTCAAATAAACAAACTATAAATAAGTGTCTATTTGCTCAATTCTCCAAAAACTGTATTACTGTAGCATCGTTTTAGCAGTTTTCCAGTCCATTCGTCGGCATCGTCTTGGAAAAACACCAAGATAATCGAGATGCATATCGTGCGGTTGGCGATTGCAAAACGTTGAAAATAGTGTAGAGTAAGTGAGGGACGGGAAACTTTGCTGCTGAGCAATCACTATTCAGCGCAAAGGAGCAATGGTGGGGAACAACGTGTGAGAAGCGATTGTTTTAACTATCTGTCGTCAAACAAGGCATAGTGGACAATGGAAATTCCCGAACATATCGTGCAGACAATTCGTCGGAAATATTCCCGACCTGCAAAGTTGAGCGACCCATTCTCTGACTTTTCGCAGGAGGAACTGAAGGCGATCATCAGCAAATGCGATGCAGATTTGTCGGAGACGGATTTGATCTGCATTTTCCAAAGTCTTTTGCCGGCAGGAAATTATAATGAATCCGTCTATTTTATGCCAATCGCATTGGAACGGCTCTGCAAAGACGACGGTGACGGCGCGTCAACGCTATGTGGCAATATGCTGAGGTGGATTGGCCAGCAAAAAGAGAGGCTGGAAAGTGACGGCGTCTATGACGAACTGCTGTCTTTTTTCGATGATGCGTTTGCGGAAATGACATCGTCTTTCGAATTGGCGGGAGATTGCCCGAAAAACTGTGGCCGTGCCTGTGCGATTTTCGAGGCCTTGAATGCGATTTCCACTGTCGCTGCATTGGGCGACCTGCTGCTTCGAAAGCATTTTGGAAGTGCCGAGACGTACGAGCAGGCGGCTTGGCTTGTCTTCTTTCTGGAACAGCATCTCTACGGCTTATACAGGCATTCAGCCTATCTGCAAGATGTTTCCAACGACAAGCCATTGCTGCGGAAAGCGTATGACACAATCCTCTCCCATGCGCTGAACGATGAAAGTCTTCTGCGTTATTGGAGCAAGCGTCTCGATTCCTGCGGGATATGGTGAAAACAGTGGGCCGCAAGTGGCTCTGAACTACATGACTTCCACAGGGACAGTATGAAAGCGAATCCAGTCGCCATCGAAAACGAGTCGGCGGAAACCATGGGTGAGCTTGTCCAGAGAGACGCTTGTGTTGTCGCCGCCCGAGAAGAGGATATTCTTCCAAACGTAGGTGAAACTTGTGTGGGTGTGGCCGGAAAGGAATGCGATGACTGGAGAGCCGTCAAGATGCTCCAGAAGCCATCCACGGCGGGACGTTGGCAGGTTGAAGTACTGGTCGGGCTCGTTGGGATTGTCCACGAAGATCGGTGCATGCGAGGCCAGCACAAGACGTGTGCCAGATGTGCGTGCCTTCGCAATTTCTTCCAGAAGCATGGCATCCATTCGAGCGGTCTCGTCAGTGGGCGACCGCCACAGTTCGGTGTCCAGAACAACCAGACGGTATTCTTTCTCTGGCAGGTCGGCGGCGTAGTATGCAGGGCCGAACAACTCCAGCCAGCGCTCCCGTGAATCAGGGTAGAGCGCTACGTCGTGGTTGCCAGGCACAAGGAAGACGGGAAGCCTGAGGCGAGACAGTTCCTTTTTGAAAAACAGCATGTTCTCCTGTAGGGTACGGTGCATCATGTCGCCGCAGATTACGACCGCCTGACAGTCGCTTTCATTCAGTATGTCTATCTCCTTGCGGAAACGCGCCAGTTCATTGTCATGGTCCTCAAAGCCAATCTGCGGGTCGGCCAACTGTGCAAGAATCATATTTCCCATTTCAAGTCCTCAATACTATTAGTTAACGCCATAAAGGCAAACTGAAAGTGTTAATTGCCATGTCTCATTCGCCGACTGGGAAGCAGCTCTGACGAAGAAGCGTGCATCCGAAAGGCACGAGTTCCACCAGTTCCACGCTGGCCCCGTCGTCGGGATGAACAGGGTTCCCGTATGGCATGGTCAGAAATGTCCCGCACCTGTCCCAACTCTTGGTTGCACGAATCAGTGGAACGCGCAATCTCACGGGAGAATCATCCCATGGATACGATGCAGCCGAATTCCTGACAACTTGTATTCCATCGCCGTCTTTTGCGTTTTGCGGCACCGCATACCATTGCAGGTCATCAAATTTCTTCACATAGACATC